>Ga0272443_10003703_pt1 | contig 17682 bp, 12 predicted proteins | sample SSMAcet12_FD_193581 | JGI IMG/M metagenome (GOLD analysis project Ga0272443, IMG submission 193581) | Marine sediment archaeal communities from Little Sippewissett salt marsh, Falmouth, MA, United States - SSM-Acet-12 | ecosystem: Environmental > Aquatic > Marine > Wetlands > Sediment ... | reverse complement strand
CGATCACACCTGCGTATGCGTATGACGTTGTAGTTCCCGGAGATCTAGACGGGGACTTAATGGTAGACGACGACGAACTGGACACGGCAGAGCAATCTTACGACGATGGAGATATCTCTGCAGAAGAGTTTGAGAAAATCGAGCACATACACGAGAACTACCCACGGACCATCGTGGACACAGAAGGTCGAGAAGTGACATTCTACAAGCCGGTGGAGAGGGTCATCACCAGAGCGCCTGATAACTGCAGATTGGTGGTCGCCCTAGGCAGTGGCGATAAGATCGTAGCATCTGAACAATCTGTCAAGTCATGCCTTTGCCCTACCAACTGGGGAATTTTCGACCAAGGATGCGTGGAATGTTACAATTCCATAATGGGCGGAAGAATGCCGGATCTTCCTGAAACCAGCACCAGATACGAGATCGACTACGAAGAAATGGCATCTTTATATCCCGATGTGATCTTTACGTCCAGTGTCACCAATGCAGAGGAATTCGAGAACAAAGTGGGGTGCCCCTGTGTGGTGGCCGGAGGCACTGGCTGGATATACGACGATGAGGGACTGTATGGACAAATTTCAGTCGTTGGGAATGTACTGGAAAAAGAGGACGAAGCTGAAGAGCTGATTGGATTCATCCAGTCCAAGATCAATATGATAACATCAGTCACAGATTCCTTGGACGAAAGTGAAAAGCCAACCGTCTATTTCGCGCCTCGTGGCGCTACTAAGGGTTTCTACGATCCAAAGGAAGGCCGCGATTTCACCAGGACCGTTACTGATTATGCTCCGATAAATTTAGCTGGCGGCATTAACGTGGCCGATGGATCTGAAGGCACCACAATCAACGTGGCGCTGGAACAGATCATCGCCTGGGACCCGGATTATATCGTAGTTTCGTGTAGCAACCCAGATGACAGAGGTGCGGTAGATTTCGTGCTAACGTCTGAAGATTTGCAATCGATAAAAGCGGTACAAAATGGAGACGTATACAATTGCTTTTATCCCTATTGCAGAGGCAACCCCCCTGACAGAAGCCTCTTCAACATGGTATACATGGCCAAACTCTTCCACCCCGATGAGTTCCAGGACCTCGACCTAGAAAAGGAAGGAAACGAAATTTTCGAGGCCTTCTTGGGCGTAGAGGGGGCGTTCACGGAGTACGCTGACTACTTAGTCTGGCCTAGGGAGTACCTGAATTCGCAATAATTAGGTGCCAAAAAAAGGGTATTGGGGTGATGAAACCCCAATATTCCTTCACATATTTTGTATACAAAAACGCTATGCAACAATTAGCGAGTAAAATTATAAGATATAGAGATCCAATAAGTTAATTTAACATTTGAATTTGAGTTATTAATACCTAAAATGTTAAATATTGGAAAGATTTATCGATAAATAAGAAGAAATATTTATACATAAGATAAAAAATAACTTAAGAATATAGTTATATTCGAACTTATTGCTAACATTATGTTGGATAAGAACACGTTAGGTAAACCGCGTGTTGGAAAATAAAGGTGTTGAGGTGTAAAATTTGACAGGACTGATCAACTGGAACGAACTTCGAAAGGCAATGATGTCGGAGCACCATATGCGGAGGAAAGGCGAAGATCCTGCCCATATGTGGGATAAAAGAGCAGATGATTTTAACAAATCAACGAGGAAAAATCAAGAAAGGACGTTAAAGCAGATAGAGCGATTCCAGCTGAAGCCTGAGTATTCCGTTCTTGATGTGGGAGCTGGCACCGGCCGGTTATCCATTCCCATCGCCAAACAGGTCGCTAAAGTAACTGCCATAGACCAATCGACAGGCATGCTGAATTATCTTAAAGAAAACATGGAAAATGAAGGTCTCACAAACATTGATTGTATCCAGAAAAGATGGGAAGACGTCAAACTGGGTGAAGACATTGAACCTCACGATGTGGTAGTAGCATCGCATTCCCTGGGCATGTTCGATCTGCAAGAAGCCATCGAAAAGATAGATGCTGCGGCCAAAAAGTACGTTTACGTTCTCACCTTTGCGGGCAAGTGGATGTTTGACGGCAAAGAGGAAGAATTGTGGGAAAGGCTTCACGATCGGCCGATGAGGCACAGAGGTTGGCATTCTGACTACATGTTGCTGTATAACATCCTGCATGATATGGGAATATATGCTAACGTAGAGGTTAAAGACGTAAAGCATGAACAACACTACGATAATTTGGACGATGCCGTTTCTCGATGGAAAGAGATGAGGGACATACCACCGGAAAAAGAGCACATTTTAAGAGACCATCTATCCAACATACTGGAGCAGGACGGGAATGGGGGCTACTTCTTCAAACATAAGTCTAAAAGCGCAATGATCTGGTGGTCCAAGGCAGAGTGAAGATATTTCGTAGTCGATATTAACGATAAATTTAAGGTGAACTAAAAATGGCGTTGAACGTTTCACTGCTGGCAGGTGCCGCAGTGGTAATTGTCATACTATTTTTATCCCTAAAAATCACCCGCCAATACGAGCGGGCTGTGGTGTTCAGGTTTGGGAAGCTATTGGGCGAAAGGGGCCCAGGATTGTTTTTAATAGTGCCCTTTGTCGATCGGATAGTCAGAGTTGATTTGAGAGTTAGAGAACTGGATGTGCCCAGACAAACGGTCATAAGCAGCGACAATGTCAGCGTTGACGTAGACGCGGTCATTTACTACAAGGTTGCCGACTCTTGTAAAGCCATCGTAGAGGTGGAAGATTATGAAGCTGCTACGGCCCTTCTGGCCCAAACAACCCTAAGAGACGTATTGGGTAAAAATGAGCTAGATACCATCCTCTCCAATAGGGACGAACTCAACACGGAAGTCCAGGAGATCTTGGACGAAATGACAGACCCTTGGGGAATCAAGGTAATCACCGTGACCATGAGAGATGTGGCTCTGCCTGAAAACATGCTCAGGGCAATTGCCAGGCAAGCAGAGGCCGAGAGGGAAAAGAGAGCTAGAATCATCCTTTCAGAGGGCGAATTCCAAGCATCACAACGCATGAGCGATGCAGCCACCTTGTACGAGGAAAAACCAAGCGCGTTGAAGCTTAGAGAGTTCCAGACCCTAACCGAGGTTGCCAAAGAGAAAAACCTCATTGTGGTCTCAACCGGTGCCGATGGTGCCAAGTCTGCAGGAGATATCTGTGCAACTGCGGGATTGGCCAAAGCAGTCGTTGAAAGGTAAAGGGTAAAGGTAGAGGTCGAGGTTAACCAAAACACGATATGGCGGGGGCACACGATACGTTCATTCTGGGGCCGATATTTGCTCATGGTGGCCGAGTGATTTACGTCACAGAAAAGCGTGTATTGTGCCCCTCATATATTGCAGTTCACGGTCTGAACTTGGCCTCTAACTACTCAGATAGGATAATCACGATGAAAAATGGGAATATCGTTGCAGTTGGCGATCCTGCATCTGTTCTCACCGCTGAAAATATCGAGTCTGTCTACAAAGTCGAGGCCGCCGTTAGGGCCCAGTCTGACATTCCCTTTATCATACCGTAGAAGCAGATAAGGAACAATGGAAATCATTTTAGACCGGAGAGTTTCTTCCCTGCCAACGGCAATAAAAGAACGGCCAATTCGAGGTGTTTGTCAGAACGGCGGGAGATAAAATCGTCGTAGATGGTGTTTGTTGATTAACAAGAAGGATCGTCCAGATCCATAACCTTTTTAAGATCCTGAATCAATTTCTGTACAAACTCTTTATTTTTGGCTACTACTTCGTTAGCACCTAACTGTTGATACACCCCCCACACCTGACTGTAAACAAAGTTCAAACATTGATCACTCAAATTCGAGGCATTTACCTCAGCCAATATTTCTGGAGTTATTTCGATATTTTTCGCGAGAAGTAATGCCGAATACATAGCTACATGAAATTTAACATTATTTATCTGTTCTGATGGTATACTTGGATGATGTCGCATGAAATCCTCAACGCGCTTCATGATTTCTATACATTTCAGATACAACTGGATTGGGTAATCATTACTAAAAATTTTAATATATGTATCGTCATTCTTCATCAAGCTAGATGGTCGTGCCCGGGCATAATTTGGCTGTTTCAAAACGATACTCATAACAGCTTGTGCTAAGTAAGATATACTTATAATTTGGTTAATAGGCTTTCCTTCATTCTTATAATAATTTTTCCTCCTATCATAATAAAATCCATGCGATTTTAAAAAGTCTTCTATATCTCTGTGGATCGAATCTGTTGCACGTAATGATGCTGTAGGTATACTTGTTTGGCTATTTGTAGCTTTAATTATACGATCTCTGACCGCCGGTTCGGTTGGAATTATAACTCTAACAAGGATATGTCGCTCATCATTTGTGCCATCAATTAAATCCCTGAAATATTTATAAATTTCCTCTGATGTTTGGAGGCCATTTACGATTTGTGGTGATTTAATGGTAATTGTCTTTCCAGTAACTGATGCATCAGAAGCAACCATTGTAATTCCATTATTTAGCCACCAAAAATCTTCATTGTTTCGATTTTTTAAAGTATTTTGTATCCCCTTATTAACTTCAACATTTTTTTGATAGTCACGAACATTAGCCTCGAATAGATTCTTGATTATTTTTTCATTCGAATCAACGATGAAATCGTAATAATCCGCTAAATGAACTAAGCATACATAATTTGCGTCTCCCGTAGAAATGGGAGTTTCAGCTAAGTTTAAACTATAAGAATCAATTGGAGATCTACGTGCTAGCTGAAGAAGTTCACCTGCCCCAAGAAACTCAAAGCTAAATTCCGCGGAAGAAAAAAAGCTCAATACAGATTTTTTAAGCTTATTGACCTGTATTTCCACACTTGGATGTAGATTATTTTTATCACCCCTAGTTGCGTAGTAATACGAGATCTTTAATTTCGGAAAGCGCGTTGCAAAGCGTTTATTTAGATATCTGAACCTCTCAAAAATGCTAAGAATCTCGCCCCTATAAATGCCCTCTAAACTTTTTATATTCTTATCTAAGTCTAAAAGATCTTCAGTTGACGATCTTAACCTTTCCACAACACGTTCCTGGAAACTAGGACTTGTTTTTGATTGTATTATATATAATTCTATAGAAATATCGCCTTTAAACGTGTCAAGTTCTGTGTCACCTGTGATGAGTACTCCGTTAATAAAAAGATATAAGGAATCAATTCCACCATCACCACCACCATCTACAACCCCTGCCATGATTTCGTCATATGATAAATCATAATCTTTTAATATTTGTTCTGCCGTAAATATCTCAAAATAATCGGAATTGTTTAACGTGGGAGCGATTTTTCGGTTACGCTTTTCGAGAATCTCATCTAGAATAATTCGGTCGTTTGTAGACATATTTTTGTGCCTCATCTATAGTAATTATATGAGTATTAGAAGGGTTCCTACTAACCTCCAATTTTGGCCTAAGCAGTATAAATGTTATATAACGTCGATTGATTTTTGGCAGATTTTTAAGGTTCTTCATATAAGTATATAAATTTACCCAGCATGATTATTTCATATCCAACCCCGAAAAGATAACCATTCACGTAATATTTCACACCCTAGGCACAACGCTGATCACAGACTCCCACAGGCATTGCGTCTGTTTTTTTCACCAGGAGCTTTATTGTAAGTGTAATAATAAGCCAGATAGCAATTCTAAAAATCAACATCCATTCTCGATACCATACAGTCCAACAATATTAAAAGGATAAAAACCTATGAAACTTAGAGGTGTTCATAAACGGAATTACACCCGAAAAATGGACGCCTCTAAAAGCATAGGGATGATTACAGTGCAGTACTCTAAAAAAATGCGCGGTTTTACGATTACCATGATCATGTTAAGCGGCCTCGCCCTTCAGACGGCGGGTGCTGAAAGCGCTGGGAATTTGACGCCTGATGACATACTGCAGATGGACGTCTTGCGCCACTTCCACCTTACTTCAGACGAAACGAAGCTCGTCTACTTGACCACCACCGGAAGCGACTTGGCCCCTCCTGCCGACCGCGGAACGCTCCGAATGATAGACCTTCTGACAAAGGAGGAGACTACCATATCGGATCCATACGAATCGGTATCCTTCTGGGCAGTTTCTCCTGGGGGGTCCTGGCTAGCTTATGCATCGATTCCCACTGAAGGAAAAGTGGACGGTGAAACGGTAGGTGAAGGGAGCGTAAGTGCTCTTACGATTTTGAACCTGTCGACCCTGGAAAAAGAGACGAGAAGCGGCGTTTCAGAAGAGCTTCTGAACGGATTTGCCTGGCTTGATGAAGACCATCTGCTGTTCTCCGGCGCCGGTGAAGGAGAAGAGAAAGAGGAACTTCCGGGCGATGTCGTCATCATGGATGCCATCCCCGATCCAGTGATCCTCAAATCGTATGCAGTCCAGGATGGAAATGTAGCTTCCCTGACGGCAAACGACGACGTGATATACGCCTACCACCCATCCCCCAATGGGAGATACATCATCTACAAAGCGGCTCAGTACCCTGAGTCTTGGATTGCCGCCCCGACCTTCAGATACGCCCTGCTGGACATGTCCACCGGCGAAGAAGACGAGTTGATGGCGCTTGTGGAGGGCTACCAGGACGAAAACGAGTTTGGTTGGTCTCCTGACAGCTCTGTGGTGTACATCGAGAGGATGCAGAACGGCGGCATCAATTACCCGGTCCGGTACACTTCCGATATCTTGGCCTACTACCCTGCAACAAAGATCATGGAAGAGGTTCCGATGAACTGGGACCGTAAACTGCTCAAAGACCTCTTCAACGACGACGTCGAGCTGACTCCGTTTATGGGCGGCGTGTACGCCCTTCTCGCAGACGGGACAAACCCGAAGCTTGCAAAGTACACGAAGACCGACGACGGTTGGAACATGTCGCTTCTCGATGGGATACATCAAGGAAACATATTCGCCCTCGAAAGCACACCTGACGGCTCAGTCATCTACTACAATTACAATACCGCTTCAATCCCTCCCCAAATTTATGCAGCAGAGATCGAGGGGCAAAATATCATAACCAGCGAATGTCTCACCAACCTAAACAAAAATCTCCTCGAAAAACCCCTCGGCTCGTCAGAGGTTGTAGAATGGACTGGTGCGTTGAACGAAACGGTTCAGGGCGTGCTTAGATATCCGGCCGATTACAAACCCGGTGACAAGCGCCCCCTGGTATTTGTCATTCACGGAGGTCCCACCTACACCGACTTTGACAGTTGGCGTGACACCTGGGAGTTCCCCTACCACCTGATAACAGATGCTGGTTTTGTCACCCTCTCAGCAAACTACCACGGTAGCAGCAACTACGGATTTGAATTTACACAATCCATTGAAGGAGGGCATTATACCGACCTTCCCGTAGAAGACTTCGAGAAGGGCATCGAATATCTGGCAGATAGAGGCATCATCGATGAGGATAAGATGGGTACGACCGGGTGGTCCAATGGCGGCATTCTTACGCTTGCCTGGATTACAACCTATGACGGCTTGAAAGCGGCAGTTTCCGGTGCGGGAATGGCCGACCAGAACTCACAGTTCTCAAACACCAACGGTGCTGTGATGACCAAAATGTACTACGAAAATACGCCCTTCCAAGACCCTGGGGCCTATATCCCCCTCATGGGTGCCTACCATGCCGAAAACGTTACCACCCCGCTTCTGATGCTGAACGGAATGGTGGACAACTCTGTATCGCCTGCAAGTGCCATCTCTACCTACCGAGCATACAAAGAAGGAAGCTCAGCAGAGGTACAGATGATCCTCTTCAGAAACGAGCCCCACCATCTGACGAAATACCCCAACCAAGTTCGAAAGGTGAATGAAGAGATCAGCTGGCTGAAAAGGCATATCCTCTAAATTTAAAAATTTGGGAGGGTCTAGACCCCCTCCCTTTTTCTATAGGGTTGTTCAGAGCAGCCGATGAAGAGAGCAACTCATTTATTTTGAGGATTTCATTGGGTATTATGATCAAAAGACCCCAGAACTTGGTTATTCTCATCGTGCTCATTTTAATGGCAGGAATCGGTGATGCAACCTCTAAATCCGTCGCCCTTTCTAATCTGGAAGATTCACCATCGGATCAAGACACAGTTTCCTCTGCCTCTCCAGAAATTGAGGAACAAGATGATATCAATCAGATTTTGAACGCCCTTTCCCTGGAGGAGAAGATTGGACAGATGCTCATGGTTGGATTTCGCGGTCTATCTGTAGATTCAGACTCACAGATCGCCCGTGACATCGCAGCAGGGCGCGTCGGAGGGGTGATACTCTTCGACCGAGATGTTGCGCTGGGCACCGATGAGAGAAACATCAAAGACTCAGCCCAGGTTCTTGAACTGAATTTTGCTCTGCAAAGCTATGCCACAAAGATCCCCATATTCATCGCCGTCGATCAGGAAGGGGGAAGCATATGCCGGCTGAAAGAATCGTACGGATTTTCTCCTACCGTCTCTGCCCAAACGCTGGGTGGGGGAAATAACGAAACCGCCACCCGGGAGGCCGGGCGAAGTCTTGCAGCGACGGTAAAAGACCACGGCTTCAATCTGAACTTTGCACCTGTGGTAGATCTCAACGTCAACCCCGATTCGCCCGCCATCGGCAAACTTCAACGAAGCTTCTCCGATGACGTTAATGTTGTCATTGACAATGCCAAATGGATCATCGAAGAACACCACAAATTGGGCGTGATGACTGCAATCAAGCATTTCCCTGGCCACGGAAGCGCCATGACCGACTCCCATGGAGGATTTACCGACGTCACCCAGACTTGGAGCGAGGTGGAACTTCTGACATTTCAAAACCTCATCGACCAAGACCTTCCAGACATGGTCATGACCGCCCACATATACAATGCCCATCTAGACCCCGACTACCCGGCCACTTTGTCCAAGCCTACGATCACTGGCATTTTGCGAGACCAGCTCGGATATGAAGGGTTAATCATAACTGATGCGATGGACATGGGTGCAATCTATGACAACTACGACCTTGAGGAGGCGTTGAAACTTTCGATTAATGCAGGATGTGACATATTCTTGTTTGCAAACAACTTGGTCTACGATGAGAAAATTGCAGAAAAGGCTGTCGACATCGTGACTAAACTGGTTGACGAAGGGGAGATTTCAGAGGCGCAGATCGACGACTCGTGTGCCCGGATTCTCAGGCTGAAGATGAAAGAGTGATGGGCGTCCTCGGGCTACTTGGCGAGGTAGACTTACATGCACCTCGCCAAACCTATCTGAACGGGTCACAAAGATCACAAGCATTCTAGCAATCATTTTCCGGAAGGCTGGTGATCTACCAAATGCACTAAATAATTTAATGAGTTTTCAAACCGAATCGGAAAATCTTTTAAATTATTTCCAAGTAACGGAGAAGTAACGAGTCCATCATCTCTTCTGCTTTTTCCTCGCTGATGTCGTACAGGCCCATAAAGTAGTCTCGGGTCCACTCTTCGAGGTCGATGTCCTCAAACCTTTCCGGGTAGACGGCCTTCGCCTCTATCATCAAGTTAATGGGGTACTCCAGCCGCTCTGATTTGCAAGGGGTGGCAGAAAGTGCGTAGACTTTCTTATCTTTTATGGCCCTCAAATCTTGGACCTTATCAAACCTTTCGGCTTCGTACATCTCCCTTGGTGGATGGTAACCAGAATAGGTAGAGAGAATTATGATGTCGGGGTCCAAGGCCAGCAGGTGCTCTGTGGAGATCATCTCGGTCCCGGTACCAACGAAAGCGTTTTTGGCGTTGACGATGTCTTCCAAAAATATCGACTCGGTGGTATCGGTGCCGAAGGCATAACCTACGCCGCCCCGATCGGCGGCCCAGCTTGGCGCGCCGAAGTACAGAACACGAGGCTTATCTTCCTCTTCAACGTCCGTTGTCCTCTCTCGAATCAATTGAACTTGTGAATCCATATGATCGACAATCTCTTCTGCTCTCTCTTGGTGGCCAAAGACCTCTCCTAAGAGCCTGACCTCCTCATAGATGGTGCTGGCGTCGACCTGGTCATAACAATCTGGATATTTCAGGACTACTACGGGTATGTCAAGTCGCTCAATTGATTCCAAGAACTTCTGGACGTTTTCATCATCGTTCCCGAGGTCCCTCAATATCAGAAGATCGGGGTCTAATGATGCTATCGTTTCTACGTTTACCGTTCCGTAGGGTCCACCGAAGCCACCCACATTGGTTAGGTTTCGATAATTGGGATTCATCACAAAGGAGATCCAGGGACATACGTGGTAAGTCACACCATCACAAGTATAGTCGCTGTAGCCGTCGTCTCTAGACCATACGCTACCACCTACGAGCTTATCCTCCTCCCCAAATGCATACATAGTGGTGTCGATGAGAGAGCGGCTGATGGCGACAACCCTTTTTGGATCTTCTGGGATTGATACTTCGAAGCCTCGCATGTCTGTGACTGTTTTAAACTCTTCTGCTGCGATGGGCTCTGCAAGCGTGGCTGCGAACACCAGCAAAAGGAGCATAACTGGTAATTTTCTGATATGCATGTTCATTCAAATTCCACCAATTAGTGTTACATAATACGTTTAAAAATTAGTATTTAACACTATTGTATTGAATAATTCTAAATATGTATTAAATAATCTGATTGTTTTGGCGTTTTTGAGGTGGGTGGGAACTTTAGTTGGCTTGAAATTTCACCTTGGAACCGATCTATTCAGCCGTGGATTGATCTCACCTTCCAGGCCGTATCCCAATAGTGCCAAAGCGATGGATAGCAGGGTCACCGCCAAACCAGGAGGTGCAAGCCACCACCAAAGACCCAGGGCAAAACCGCCGTTGTAGTAAGCCCGGTTGATCATCTGCCCCCAATCGACCACAGATGGATCTCCGAGGCCCAAAAAACCAAGTCCTACACCCATGAGCATGTAACGCTGCGCCGCAAACACGAACTTCACCGTCACCAGAGACAAAACGTTGGGAAGAATGTATCTGGCCATAATGTAACGATCACCCGCACCCATGGCCTTAGCACCATATACGAAGTTTGCCTCAACGAGAGAGAGAATTTGGGATCTGATAATCCGAATACCTTGTGTTCCTCCCAATATCCCCATAAGCCCGCTGATGACGAATATGCTGGGCGTAAAAAACATCGTCAGCACCAATAGTAGGGGAAAGCCGGGTACGGTCATCAGAACATCGACAGATCTTGTAATGAACTCGTCAATCAGGCCCCCATAGTATGAAGAAACCATGCCTACTACGGTGCTCACTGAGACCGAGAGAAGGGCACCCAGAAGGCCTATTATCAGAGTGGCCCTGGTTCCATATACCAGTCTGCTGAAGATGTCCTGCCCCATATCGTTGGTTCCCAAAAGGTGAGATTCGCTGGGGCAATCGAGAGGGCGTCCCTCAAGACCAGACGGACTGTAAGGTATGACCAATGGGGATAAGAGCGCCGTGAATATGTATGCCCCAAGGATCACGAGGCCGATATTGAAGGCCAACCTTCTAGACACTCTCTCCCACCACCACCCTCGGATCTATCAGAGGATAAGACAAATCCGCAACTATGTTGGCCAGAATGATCATCAGAGTGTCTATGAGAAATACCCCCTGAAGAAGTGGGAGGTCTCTGACCCGGAGAGCGTCGAAGGTCAGTAGCCCAAGCCCCGGCCAAGAGAATATGGTCTCTATGAAGACGCTTCCCATGATCATGTGGGCCAACTCCAATGCTATCACGGTCACCATAGGCAGCATGGAGTTCTTCAGTGCGTGATGCCGCAGAATTTCCATCTCGCTCAAACCTTTGGACCTGGCAGTGAGGATGTAGTCCTCACCCAATGTCTGAAGCATCGAGTTTCTCATCAGATAGTAGGTTCCAGGGATCGAAGAGACTGCAAGGGCGATTGTGGGCAAGATTGCATGATAAAGAACATCAGGTATGGACACGCCATCCTCGAGCGCATCGATGCTGACGTATCCGCCCAGAGGAAAGAGGTTCAGGTAGAATCCAAAGATGAGGATGAGAAGTATGGCCCACCAGTAAGAGGGGACTGCCCCCACGAAGACCATGAAATTCAAGACCGATACGTCCGTCTTCGATCCGTTCCTCCAACCCGAATAGGCCCCTACTGTCATCCCGATCAAAATGGAAATTATGGTGGATGGAAAGAGTATGACCAGCGTCCATCGGAGCTTTTCACTGATGACGGTAAGGACTGGCAGCCCGTACTGGAACGAGTAACCCCAGTTGCCCTGAAGCACGTTTCCAACGTAGAGAAAGTACTGTTCAGCTATTGGCTTGTTCAAGCCGAACTGTTCCTGGAACAGTTGGGACGCCATGGGGTTCTTCTCTGCGAGGTATGGAAGGATCGAATGAAGGTAGTCTCCAGGCATAAGGTGAAGAAGGGCGAAGGTCAGGGTTATGCTGATCATAAAGGCGACGAAACTATAGAGGATTCTCCTTACCATATACTCTGCCTTCATATATTATCCACCTCTGCCACCCCAATGCCTAATTTCAACCATCTTAATTCTCGCAAGATCAATTTTCAATTTTACAATCTGTATCTCAGTCTTAGGTCTTCTTTCTGGCAATCACCAACCTCATGGGCATGCTCAGATCTTGGGACATGTCGATGACCTTCTCACCCACCAAGCCCACCTCTTCAAACATTTGGAATATCTCTGAGTTGGTTTTGAGGTGCATGTGGCCGTCTCCCGATATCTGTTCCTTGAGATCCCAGATGAGGTTTCGAAGTGGGGCACATCTATCGTCATCTATGGTAAATGTCTGGCTTACGAAAATGCCCCCATCATTCAAGGAACGAGCAACGTTTCGGTAAAACGACCTTGCCTGATCGGCGTTGCCTCCAAAAGAACAGGACTCGAAGGCTATGTCGTAATTAGACCCAATATCATCTTTCAAGTAATCGCCGCCCATTGTCTTCACACGATCCCCGAGGCCGTAGAGTTCGATGTAGTCTTGGGCAATCTCTGCGATACCTGGCTGATCGAATATCACCACCTCAAGTTGGGGATTTTCTTGAGCAAATCCAATCCCAAAAAGCCCGTGACCTCCTCCCAAGTCTATCACCTTTCTTGCAGGCCCAAACTCAGGAAGCTCTCTTACTAGCTTTAGAGTGGTCTGGAGCCTGCCGAGCATTGTACCCCTTGCGATCCAATCGATGCTCTCTTTGTCGTAATGATGTCCGTGCTTGTGCTCGTTTACCGTGGGCCCTTCCTTGAGGGCGGTCTTCAACTGCATCCACGGGTCACGAGACTCCTTGGCAAAGTTCAAGTATCGGGCAAAATAGGGTTCTCCTTCGATCAAAAAGGGAGCCACGTGGGGGGTGGTCAAATACTGACCGCCTTCTTTATCGAGGATTTTCATGGAGGCCAAGACGTCAAGAAGCTTTTCTGTCAGTTGAGGATCTGTCTCTAACTCTGCCGAAACCTGCTCGGGGGTCTTGGGCTCTTTGAGCAGGTCGAAAACGCCGAGATCGAGAGCGGTGAGAAATATGTGACCCTTCTCAAAGCCAGCGACCAAATCCCACAGAAAACGACTCTGGTCCTCCAAAGGCGGCTTCATCTCTGCCAGCCGATCTCTCTTTATTTCTTCGGCCATCATGCTTTCACACCCAGGAGATTGGCGAGACGCTCAATTTCTTCAGGGCACAAGTCAAGCTCTTCTCCAACCAGTCCCGCCCTGAATATCCCCTTGTCATTAGGGACTGCCGCTGCCACCTTTTCTTCGCCCAAAAACTCCAGCATAGAGGCCTTGCTCTCTGGGTCTACCTTGTTGAGGACGAAGTAGAGGGTCTTTCCGATGTTCGAAGAGATCTCGTCGATCTTCTTTGAGAGAAGAAGCGACTCGTAAGATGGATCAAGAACGGCGAGTATTGTGTCACAACCCTGTTCCACGCCTCTCCCAAAGTGCTCGATTCCAGCCTCGGTGTCCACGATCACCGCCTCTTTTCCTTTTACCTCCAAGTTGTCCAGAAACATCTTGGAAAGAGCCCCCATGGGGCAGGCACAGCCCTCACCAAAGTCCTGGATCTTGCCGATGGCCAAAAGACTGATTTCGCCTTTTTGGCTGAGAAAATCCTTTGGAATGTCGTCCAAACCCCATTTCTTCTCGAAGAGTTTGACCTTTTCGCCCTTTGGAAATGCCTTCATCATCTTTCCAATCATTTCCTTCTTTCCGCCGAAATAGTCCATGAGATAAACTGGCAGCTCTAGACCCAACTGACGGTGCAATCCGTAGTTGGACTCGTCGCTGTCCACCACCAAAACCCTATATCCTCTCCGTGCCATGCACTTAGCAAGCAGCGCAGCGATGGTGCTCTTGCCGCTGCCGCCTTTACCGCACACCAAAATCTTCATTGATTTCCCTCCTCTGATCGAATTTATGCGCTATTTATATTGAGAAGCATCCTAGTGTCCACATTCCATGTCATCGGCGCAGCGTCTTCCCATCCAGAGAACTTGTCCGCTTGATATGCAAATATCACATCAGCACCACATATGGGAACTGAGGGCACATCCTCGGCCAGAAGTTCCTGCATCCGGTAGCCGATTTCCTTTCGTTCATCTCGGTCGGCGGTGTTTCTCAGCTCTTCGGCCAGGGCGTTGTAATCAGATTCGTCATAATCGTACCAGTTGGGCTTGCCAAAGTGGGAATCTACCTCGAAATGTGTCAAGTCATCCACATCGTCGTGCATCAAATAGGGCATACCAACGATGAAAAAGTTGCTTTTATGGTACTCGCTCTGCTTCTGGCTGGAGTCAACCTGTCTCATCTCGACATCGATTCCCAGATCCTTCCAATCGTCTTTCAGAACCTCAGCGATCTTGGAATCAGCACCACTCGTTCCAGATACTGGTATTGTCATAACCAAGTCTTCTCCATCGGCGTTTTCTCTCCACCCATCACCGTCTTGGTCGATGAAACCTGCCAAATCCAGCATCTCGCCTGCCTTCTCCAAATCATATTCGTAATCGTCACCGGGAACTTCTGGGTTCACGAAGTCGTAGGCCACGCTTGGCATCAGAAATGTCGTCTCTGTAGGCGTTGCGTATCCATCAAAAACTATGTCACATATCTTTTCCCGATTGACGGCATGTGCCATTGCCTTTCTGAACTCCAGGTTGTCCGTCGGATAGTTGTTGAGGTTGAATCCCAGCTCATAACCTCGGGTATCAGGAGTGGTGAAGATCTCGATTCCTCCTGAGCCTTTTAAGCTGCGTGCCACAGCCGGGCTGACGTCATTCACCACATCTACTTCACCGGACTTCAGGGCCAAAACTTGTGAATCTTTGTTGGGGATTACCTTGATAATCACTTCCTTCACCATGGGCGCCCCTGCGTGATACTCGTCGTTTGCCACCAGTTTCACATACTGGTCGGGGATCATGGAAGATAACTTGAAGGGGCCTGTGCCTATCCATTCCTCGTCCACATAATGAGTGGGATCGTCGATGTCTTCCCAGAAGTGCTTGGGTATGATGTAAATCCCTGGACAGTGGGAAAGGTCATCCAGAAATGCCGGTGACGGAGACTTCATATGGAATACCACTGTTCTATCATCGGAACAATCAACATCGTCCACCATTGAGAGGACGGACGCGAGCCAAAGTTCGTTCTCCGTTATGTAATTGTAGGTGAACTCCACGTCCTCTGAGGTGAAAGGCTGGCCATCGTGCCATTGTGCTTGCACCAAATTAAACGTCCATTCCGTTGCGTCGTCATTGCACTCCCAGCTCTCCGCCAGCCAGCCATCGTATCCACCTTCTCTGTTCTTGGTCAACAGGTGCTCATAAGCGAAGGTGCCGGTGGAACCACTGGAACCAATGCCGAACAGCATGTTACCCTGCATGATAAAGGAGCTGTCAGTGGCTATTACCAAGGCATCCTCTGAGATAGCGGTTCCCGCATTAACCGAAAGCGCCAACGTCAAAATAAATAATACGATATGTCTTCCAACTAAATCCATTCATATACCACCCATATGTAATACTCAGTCGAATTGGGTTTCTATTCATATTTATCCATAATTAGTATGACGTATTTGAGATTAGTGTGAATCTAATTAATAAATATTTTGCTTTAATGTTAATATATGTAACATTAGCTTATACAAAGACATATTGATGTGATATTTTTTTGTAAAAGTGCTTATTGAAAAACCAAGATATGTTATTATATAGTGTTTAACGATACATTTCGGACAAATCTCGAACTCACAAGAGTTAGAGATTTGACCTATTCGTATCGTTAAGCACTATTCTGGTGAGAACCAATTAGTTTCATCTAATTGGTTTTCGACTATAATCTCGAACTCGCAAGAGTTAGATATTTGGCCTACTCATATCGTTAAGCATTATTCTGCCGAAAACCAATTAGTTTCATCTAATTGGTTTTCGACTATAACACGGCGCAAATCCTAACTATATTTTAAGCAGGATTTTGTTTAAAATCCTGCATCGTCAATCCACTCAAGACATAACCCTTTCTTGATCTCCTGTAGGGTATCGTCGTCGACTCCGTAAAGGTTCCGATGATATTCGTCTACCCACTCCCCGATTTTGACGTCCTCAAACCTCTCGGGGTAGATCGCCTTTGCCTCGATCATCAAGGTCACAGGAAAACTCAGCCTTTCTGTCCTGCACCCTATGAACGGCAGCCCACAAACCATTTTCTCTCGGATAGCCCCCATCTCCTGGAGGTCCCCAAACCTTTCGTCATTGTAAAGCTCGTCGGGTGTGTGAACCCCCTGGGCTGTGGGCAATAGTATCACATCCGGGTCCAAGGCCAGAATCTGCTCTGCGGACATTACTTGACGACCGGTTCCGACGAATGCATTTTTTGCATTGATGATATCCTCAATGAGCACAGATTCCAGCTGGTCGGCGCCTGTCACGTAACTGACACCGCCCTTGCCAGGGCAGTTGGTCGAGATCCCTGCGTACAGAAACGTTCTTTTTTCGTTTTCAGGAATGTTCTCAGTTCGATCCCTGATGAACTGAACCTGCTCTTCCAAAATGTCGATTATCTCCTGGGCTTGATCTTCCTTTTCAAAGACCTCTCCCAAAATCTCTATCTCCTTGTAGACTGCTTGGGTTTCGTCCTGGTCGTAAGCTGCAATATCGTTTAAGACAACCACGGGGACACCAAGCTTCCTCATCATATCGATGCTCTTTTCGCAGGTTTCGCCGCTGTCACGACCCCAGCATCTCGTGCTCATGATTATGATGTCGGGATCGGTGCTGGCGATCGTCTCGTAGCTTTCCTGACATATGTAGCCGGAGAAAGGTATGGCTACATCGTCCAAGAGTTTAGGATAGAGTATCGCTTCGATCGCCCATGGCGTTGTGTGGCTGTAGACCTTTCCGTTGTAGGTATAGGTTATGACCTGTTCTCCTCGGTCACTGGTACATCCCCCTTTGCCCATGATTTTCTCTACGTCACCGAAGATGAACATCGTCGTTCCGATGAGCCCTGTGCTTATTTCAAAGACCCTTTCAGGAGGTTTGCAAAGGGTAACTTCAGTACCAGTTCCGTCGACTATTATTCTTGGATAGTTCTCGTGTATGTGTATGATCGTTTCCAGATCTTCTGATGAGATGTCACCATCTTTGAAAGACGTCTCTGCAGCTTCCAATTCTTCATCAGAGACGATCTGGTTTCCGTTG
>Ga0272443_10003702_pt1 | contig 17684 bp, 15 predicted proteins | sample SSMAcet12_FD_193581 | JGI IMG/M metagenome (GOLD analysis project Ga0272443, IMG submission 193581) | Marine sediment archaeal communities from Little Sippewissett salt marsh, Falmouth, MA, United States - SSM-Acet-12 | ecosystem: Environmental > Aquatic > Marine > Wetlands > Sediment ... | reverse complement strand
GGGTTCCGATCGGGGCCAAATTATATCGGTTCCTGACCGACCAACGCCGAATCCCAATCTCCGTCTTGCAGCTCCGCATGCTTCAAATGCCCCGCCGGATGAGCGTTGGGGTTTGTCCAAGCTTCTCTCGGCGGGGCGGCCGTCAGTAGGTCACGACATACAGATGGGTTCTGCGTTTAGTCTCCAGGCTTCGGAGAGCTTCCGGGCGAAGGCCCGGCCCCGCGCCTGAGAAGGAGTTGGTCCCTACGTTCGCCGTTCGGAGTATCGTCTAGGTGGTCTCCCTCAACAGGTCGACGACGAGGCGGTGTGCGGCGGCAACGGCTGGGAAGCAGACCGTCTGAGGGATGTCGGAGTTCATGAGCTGCTTGATGTCCTCGGCCTCTGTCAGGTCGAGCCCCGTCAGTTCGCGGCAGCTGATCGTCTCCATTTCGCTCTCGAAGCGGCGACGGAACTCGGTGGCCGTGCCGAGGACGCTCATCATCTCCTCCATCGTCTTGCCTCGATCGTTGATCAGCCCGATCGCCATCACGGCACCGGCCACTGCGCCGCAGACGGCACCTGTGTTTCCGATCCCGCCGGCGAACGCGTAGGCGATCTTGGGGATGACCTTCTCGTCGATGTTCACCCCGAACTCCTCACAGGTTGCCAGCAACACGGATTCCGCACAGACCAGACCGTTCGCCATGTGTTCCGTCGCCCGATTCGTCTCCATCGCATCACACCCTTTCCTCGGCCTCCTCCCCAAGCTCCCGCGGGGTGACCGGGCAGTTTCGTATGGGGCGACTCTACAGGAAGAACGGCGAATGGAACGAGTCGGACGAATCCATGGCCGAATCGTCGCGTTGGATGAGGCGGCCTTCGCCGAATGGACGGCGGATTGGAGGCAAACGACCTGACCTTCACCCGAATTCCGGATCCAGCGTCATGTCAGAAGCGTCGTTCTCTGGCTGTAGAGAACGACAATCACAGAGCGGAGGAACCAGCAACAGAAACAGTACGTTCTCTTTACGTGCAGGAGCTATCATGGACATCCACCACCAAGATGCAATCTGCAGGCCGGTTCTACATCCTGTCTCCCGCGCTCCAGCCGACTGACGGGTGAGGGGTTCCGGCGAACCGGTGGACTGGAACCGTCTTCCAACGGTCGCAAGATGGGATCTGCATGGGGGCAGATCCTGAAGCGGCTCGTCGGGCCTATCAATCCGGCGTTCGACGGGACGTCATTCAGCTGCTGCAAACCGGATGCTCTCCCTTCGACCGACCCACCGCAGTAGCGCATGGAAGAGAGAAACGGGGAAGACGATGAACGTGCTGATCTGCATGCCGAGTTCGTACAGCAATGTGCTGTTTGCATAGGGCTTTCCCCGCAGACGGGACATCAGAGCACTCAGCGGAAGCCCGATCATGTTGCCCATCATGACGATCTGGATTGCGGCAACGATGTCCTTACTGGTCTCCGGCCCATATTCCTGGACCACGGTTTCATACGCCTCTCGGTCGGGCCGACCCTTGCTGTCGGCGTAATGCTGAGCGAAGAGAATGGCTTGTGCTTCTTCTGCACGAACATAGGCGGGGCTCCTGCGAAGCAAGCTCTCGATCTCTTCCTTGCTGAAGCCTTTCTTAAGAGCCGCTCGGGTGTGGGCATACGAGCAGACCTCGCAGCCATTCACCTCGGTGACGGCAAGCATGATGCGTTCTTCGAATCGGGGATCGATCTTCTTGCGTCTCAGAGAAGCCCCGTAGGCCAGCACCATCGCGCTGTAGCAGTCTCTGAATCCCAGTTTGCGCTTGAATCTGAACGCTCTCATCACAATCGCCGATCCCCCGGTGAGAGGCGCGCCAGGGTGCGCCAGGGCTCAGTACGGATACTGCATCTTCGTCCCGAAACCCTCTTTGCTGGCACAGTTGTCCCAGGCTTCCTCAATGCGGAACACATACGCAGGGTACTTGAGCCAGCGACTGGTGTCGGGGCGATGGTACACATCATGCTGGGCATTGATAAATTGCTGGTACAGCTCACGCTTGCCGGAGTCGGCTTCATCGAAGATCTCGACGGTGCCGCGGAGCTCGTAGGAGATCATCGGAGGCTGGTAGTAGATAAGGGTTGCTTCGGGATTGGCTTGGTAGTTGCTCCAGCTGTGCTTCTTGGCCATCTCCAGACTGCCGAGTCGCGTGAAATCGATGCGGTCATGGACATCTTGCCTGTAGAGCTCTTTGACCAAGACCGCCAGCCCACGCTTGCTGTAAGCCTGGTCGTCGCCATCGTAGCTCTCGATGTGCCGCAAATAGGCTTCGAGGATCTCCTCCAAGTACTCGGGCTTGGGTAGGAATCCGACTCCCTTGATGCTGCCGTTGAGCCCGTCGGGGCCGTGGGAGATGAACGCAGGATTGTGGGAGCAGAAGCTGAGAAAGACCTTCTCCCGCGACATCTCCTCTCCCTCGTGAAGCTTGATGACGGTCTGCGCTCTTGATCGGAACGCCCAATTGAAAAACGCTTCAGCCGACTTCATGGTGGATTCCCCCCTCGGACGGTATCTCGGTGCCATACTAGCCTGCCTACGGGGGGAACGTCAACAGCAAGGCGAGACCGCGCCTCAAACACTCCTATTCCTGGCCGTATCGATCCAGCCTTCAAGCCGCTGAAGGAACCATTACCTGGACAACCGGAGGTGAGGTTTGACATGTCAGAGGGGCAGATGTATTTTGGATTGGTGGGGCTATGTTTGTGATGGGTCGAGTGTCTGTTTGAGCCTAAGCGGCTCTTGTTTATTGGCTGTGAGGAGGATAGATATGCGAAGCAAGTTCAGAGCAGGGGTTGCGCTCTCTATTGTGATGGTTCTGGTTCTTGGAACCGCGGCGTTCGGCGCTGCCCGTTTCGAGGCGATCGCCGGCGTCTACCAAATTGACATCACGCAGCTTGGGATGCCGTTGATCTTCTACTTGTGCATTGACGCGGATGGCGCTTTCATGCTTTCTCCCAGCAGCGACTTCGATCCCAGCGAAAGCCGTGGAGAGGGCTTGATCGGTGAGAGCGGCGGTGTGTACATGCTGATCTACAGCGACCACACGTCCGACAATCCTAAGACGGCCACCTTCGTGCTGGACGGCCCGAACCTCGTATTCCAGTCCACGCTGCCTTACGGCTCAAGCAACATCATCAACTCCGCAGAGGATCCGGACAATCCGGAGATCATCTACACGCTGACTGCGGACACGCTTGCCTTGTCCGAGTACTACGGCACCTATGTCGGCGGGCATTCCGTTCAGGCGATGGGGGGTGTCGTTGACTACGCGTATGCCCTCACGCTCAAGGCAGGGCTGCGCTACGAGTTCGCGAGCGAGTTCGAGATGGGCGGAGAAGCCTACACGTACAGCGAATCCGGAAGCTGGGATGTCGACGGAGATCAATTCACGCTCACCCCTGCCGGCGAAGAAGCCGTGCAAGGAACCATCAGCGCCGACGGCGCCATTACCGTCGGCGTTCGGGCCTCGGAAATGGCTCGCTCAAGAACGGAAAGCGTTCTTCGCGTCGCGACTCACGCCGATGTTGCCGGCACCTTCGTCGGTGAGAAAGTAACTCCTATGTACTCGGCCAAGGCGACCCTGGTTCTGGACATGTTCGGCACCTACCTGTACACAGCGGATGTCGGGATGCCTGAACCATACGAGGAAGCCGGGTCTTACGACGTATCCGGCACCGACATCGCGTTCGAGCCTGAAGATGGTTCCGCTTACAGCGGGACGTTGCAGGATCTGGTGCTGACCGGGAGCTTCCGGGTGATCGGCAACATGCCGGGGACCGAGATGGTCTTGTACGGCGACCAGATTCTGGGGACGTTCAGCGGCTCGGCCACGGATGAGGGTGTCGAGTACACGACGGTCCTCACCCTCAATCCGGATGGTAGCTATGCGCTGCTGGTTTCCGATGATGCCGAGCAGGCGGTTGTCGAGAGCACGGGGACGTTCGAGATGCAGCGGGGCATGACCCTGATGGTGGTTCTGTCGGGGGTGGAGCCGGCGCCGATGTGTACGCTGAGCGAGTCCGGACTGAACTTCAGCATCAGTCTCCCTGGGATGGCGGCCACTTCGGGGATGGGCGGTCTAGGCTTTAGTCTGCGGAAAGAGTGAGGCTGTGAGACGTCCGTAGGCTGCTCTGGTCCCGCCAGGTTCAGGTTGACCTGGAGCCTGGCGGGGCTTGTTCGATAAAGATGAGGCCAGACGATCCCGAAGAGGGGGGAGTTCTATGTCCATGAAGCACAGATTGCTGGCGGTCTGCTTGTTGCTTGCCGCCGCCGCGGTCGTGCTCCTGACCAGCTGCCAGAAGAATGAGTACCCTCGCCGGACCGACCCAATGAATACCCTGTATGTGGGGGTGGTTCAATCGTCGTTCCCGTCCGCGTTCATGCCTTGGCTTTCCCGGGATGGCATCGCTCCGACGATCGCCAGCATGCTCTACAGTACGCTGTTTTCCTATGACGACGATACCGGTGAGTTTCTGCCGAGCCTCGCTCGAGAATGGTACTACGTGGATGCCGAAGGTCGACCGATCGTCACCGACTCCGGAAGCATCGATTACGATCGTCTGGAAACGGACGGCGTGAAGACCCTGGTCAACCCGCAGAACGGCAGAATCGAGCGTTACTTGACTGTCAGAATCGAACTTGACACCCGTGCGCGCTGGAGCGATGGGCGGCCGATGACCGCGGATGATGTGTACTACACCTTCGACATCGCCAGGAACAACTACCTTTCGAACCACGCCGGTGCTCTGGCGTGGACCGCCGATCTTCTGCACCTGTACTCAAACTCCGGCCAGCTCCAGCTGCAAGGTATCTTCACATACAACCACGGGGCCGCCGAGCAAGGCTACCCGATCGACGAGGCGGAACGGGATCAGGTCATCTATCTTCACGTCCGTAGCGTGCTTGGTGCAGTGACCAGTCTGTTCACGACGGTCCTGATCCTGCCGGAGCATCTGTGGGAGCCGGTCGTCAGCCGCGACAGCCAGCTCAACAGCCGGAGCCCCGATGAGCGCGTGCAGTACCTGTATCAGAACCCCGTGGGCAGCGGTCCCTACGTATTGGATGCAGCGGCGTCAGGCCCCTCGCAGATCGTTCTGAGACGAAGCGAGCTTTATCATCTGGTCAACGAAGATTCCACTCCTCTCTACGCCGTGGAGACCATCCGCCTGATCCTGTACCAGGAACTCAATGTGGCGCTTTATGCGGTGATGCGGGGGCACATCGACATGCTTGACGCCAACCTGAACGCGAACTACGTACGTTTGTTCGACGGACGGGATGACCTCTTCGTGTCGGTTGCGGAGGGCGTCTATACGCAGGCCTTGGTTTTCAACCTGAATCCGGCAACGTCCGAGCAGACGCCCATGCGCAGCTTGTTGGCGGATAGGAGCGTGCGTCAGGCCATCGCACTGGCGATTGATACCGAGATGCTCATTCGACTTGTGGCGAACGGAGCTGCCGCACCGATGAGCGCCGGCCTGATCCGAGAGAGCCTGAGCGATTTCTACAACCCTGATGCAGACATCCTGACAGGTGGGCAAGCTGAGCGGTTACAGCAGGCCAACCAGCTGCTCGATCAGGTCCTCCCGGAGAAGGACGAGCAAGGCTATCGTCTCAATGAAGGTCAACGCGTTTCCTTCAGCGTTCTCGGTCATCCCGGAGAGATCGAGCTCATATCGTTCTTGGAGATCCAACTCCAGAAAATCGGTGTCGAGGTACGCTATCAAGCCAAGGGGAGTTCGCCAGAAACGACCTATCTGTGGACGAGCCGCTTCGATATCACCATCCAAGGAGTGGTCTTCTCGTTGGCCAATGTGGACATCATGCTCAACGCTCATTTCGTTGCCCTGGGGCGCACATCCAACTACGGCCGGCTGGTTGATTCCGATCTGGCCAGCGACATTGAAGAGATGCGGACCACGCTGAATCTGCACCGTAAGTACCAGCTGCTATTCGACCTTCAGCCTGTGATTGCGGAGCTGTACTACAAGGTGCCCCTTTACAGTCCGCAGGTGGTCTCGGTTGCTCGCACCGACCGCTACGCTGGATATCAAGTTGTCTCCGGGGCCACGGTCTTCAACTCGACCAACCTACAGCAGATCCGACGGATCGACTCCGGGGCAGATGCGGAGGCAGCGGCCTCCGGTGATGCGGCTCCGGCTGCCCAGATAGTGGCCGCTGTGGGGGAGGAATGAAGCGATGAAGAGAAGCTATGTCATCAAGAGAATCCTGTACGCGGTGTTCATCTTCTTCGTGGTGCTGACGCTGAATTTCTTCATTCCCCGCATTGGCGTACGTGACCCTGCCGAACGGTACTATCCGCCGCAAGGCGCGATGTCCGATATCGAGTACGAGATCATCAAGCAGTTCACGGCCGAGCAGTATGGGTTTGATGTATCGACGTTCCAGCAGTACGTTCGGTATCTCAACGGGCTGATCCATGGGGATCTGGGAACCTCACTGCGTGCCGGGTCCCCACGAGTCACCGAACTGATCGGCGAGCGCCTGCCGTGGACGCTGGTCCTGTCGGTGACCACGCTCATTATCAGCCTGGTCATCGGTCTACTCTTCGGGACGCTGGCCGCGTGGAAGCGTGGACGGTGGCAGGATACGCTGCTCTTGAGCGCCTCTACCATCAGCATTGCCCTGCCTGCGTTCTTTATCGCACTGATGCTGTCGTTCTATCTTGGATTCGAACTCGAACTGTTCCCGGCCTACACGAACCCCAACATGGTCGCCCAGTTCGACTGGAGCTTGGAGGCCATAAGGGTGGTCATGAACAACGCTGCCCTTCCCATCATGAGCATGGCGCTTGGCGGCATCGTCGGCTACTCCCAGACCACGAGAAACAGCGTCATCGCTGTGACCAACGAAGATTTCGTCATCACGGCCCGGGCCAAGGGGCTGAGTCATACGACCGTCTTGTACAAGCACGTGTTGCGAAACGCGATGCTGCCTCTGGCAACCTCCATCGGCATGAGCATCAGCGGCCTCATCGGCGGGGCCATCATCATCGAGCGAGTCTTCAACTGGCAAGGAATGGGCACCCTGTTTCTGGAAGCGAACAGCACCAACGACTACCCGTTGATGATGGGCATCATGCTGTTCCTTTCCGCGTTTGCGATTCTGGCGAACCTGATCACGGAGCTGTTCTACTCGATTCTGGATCCCCGCGTCACAGTGGGAGACAAGCGATGAGCCGGCGTAACGTGCTTCTTCAGGTCGCTCGACGCGGCGGCTCCTTCATGAGTCTACTCAAGAAACTCTGGCAGCATCCCAAGGGTAGGGTGGGATTGGTGCTTGTGGGCTGCCTGGTGCTTGTGGCGGTGCTCGCCCCAGTTTTGGCGCCGTACGACCCCTACGACGTCACCCAACGGGTGGAGAAAGGGCTGCACCCGAGTCTGGCACATCCGCTGGGAACGACCATCACGACCGGACAAGACATCCTGAGCATGCTCATCTACGGCTCGCGGGTCTCCTTGATGATCGGCATCTCCACGGGGGTGGCGATTGCTTTCCTTGGCGCTCTGATGGGGGTCATGGCGGGGTACATCGGTGGCTTCGTCGACAACTTGATCATGCGAACCGTCGATATCTTGTTGGTGATCCCAACGTTGCCGCTGATCATCGTCCTCACCAATCTGCTGGGCAGAAGTTACTTCGTGATCGTGATGGTGTTTGTTGTCTTCGGATGGACCGGGCTCGCCAGGGTCATACGCTCACTTGTTCTGGTGCTCAAGAACAGCAACTACGTCAAGGCCGCCGAGCTTGCCGGCGCCAGCCGATGGTACATCATGACGAAGCACATCCTACCGGGAACGTCGCACTTGATCATCATGAACACGACGTTGACGTGTGCCGGCATCATGGTCGCGGAAGCGGGCCTGAGCTTCCTGGGCTTGGGCGATCCGACCGCGATCAGCTGGGGAAAAATGCTGGCCGAGGCGCAAGGCGGAGGGGCCCTCTTGTTTGGCGCGTGGTGGTGGATCCTCGCGCCGGGCGTCGGCATCTTCCTCGCCGTCTTCTCCTTCATGCGGATCGGTATCGTCATGGAAGAGGTCTTCAACCCCCGGATGAAGGCCTCCAGCAGCATCTACAAACTCTTCAAACACATGAACAACACCTACTTGGACGAGGTTTTCCGGTCGATGGACAACGAAGAATCTGACGAGTCCGCTGAGCGACCGAACCCTTCAGACGCGCCCCTGCCGGAGGGTTCACATGACTGAGACCGTGCTTGAGGTGCGCAATCTGAAAGTCGCCTTCCCCTGCGCCGGCGGGGTGATTCGAGCCGTGGAGGGCATCGACCTGGTGACGAAGAAGGGTGAGTGTGTCGCTCTCGTTGGCGAGTCCGGCTGTGGGAAGAGCGTCACGGCTCTGTCGATCATGAAGCTGCTCAGGACGCCACCTTCCGTCAGCCGGATTGACAAGCTCGAGCTTGACGGCCGAGATCTGACCCATCTGACAGACCGAGACATGGAACGGGTTCGTGGGAAGGATATGGCGATCATCTTCCAGGACGCCATGACCGCGTTGAACCCCGTCATGACGGTCGGCAAGCAGATCGACGAGGTCTACCGGCGACACACCAAACTGGGCAAGAAGGAAGCCAGAGAACAGACGATCCGCGCGCTCGAGCTGGTGGGGGTTCCCGAACCGCGCTCACGAGCCAAGGCGTTCCCGCACGAACTGTCGGGAGGAATGCGGCAGAGGGTGTTGATCGCTCTGGCGTTCGCCTGCATGCCGAAACTGATCATTGCAGATGAGCCGACGACGTCCCTGGACGTGACCATCCAGGCGCAGGTGCTTGACGTGCTGAAGTCCATGCAGCGCAACCACGATGTTTCGGCTTTGCTGATCACACACGATCTGAGCGTGGTAGCCAACATGGCCGATGCTGTGTATGTCATGTATTCCGGCAAGATCGTCGGACGAGCACCGAAGCAGCAGCTCTTCATGGACCCGCTTCATCCGTATACCCAGGGCTTGCTGGCTTCCGTCCCCAGGATCTCGGATGGCAAACAGGCGTTTGTCCAGATTCCGGACACGGTTCCCCATCCGATGCGCAAGCCAAGCGGCTGCTACTTCCATCCTCGCTGCTTCCGGGCAAGCGATCGGTGCCGGGAGCACATGCCGAGACTAGAAAACCTGGAGAACGGTCGACAGATCCGCTGTTGGCATCCTTTGCATCAGGAGCGTGGGGCGTGAGTGCAAACGGCAAGAGATGGAGTTCCAACCCGCTACTGGAGATGGAAGGCGTTTCGGTCGATTTTCCGGTCAAGCGCGCGTATCCCTTCAGCAAGAAACGTTGGATCCAGGCGGTCACAGATGTCAGCCTACAGATCTCCGAGGGAGAGACGTTCGGCATCGTTGGTGAATCGGGTTGCGGAAAGAGCACCTTGGCCAATGCCATGATCGGGATGGTTCCGCCGACTGCCGGGACCGTGCGCTTCCAAGGCGATGACCTGTACTCACTGAAGCCCAAGGCGTTCAGAGCGGCCAGGCGCAACATGCAGATGATCTTCCAGGATCCCTTCTCCTCCCTGAATCCTCGGTTCACCGTGTATGACATCATCAAGGAACCCATGTATATCAGAGGGGGAGCCAGCGAGGCGGTCATGAAGGACAAGGTCCTGGAGCTCCTGCAGCTGGTCGGATTGGATGAGGAAGACCTGTACCGATATCCTTCGGATTTTTCTGGCGGACAGCGCCAACGCATCGGGATTGCCCGTGCCATCATTCTGAATCCGAAGTTCCTGGTGTGTGATGAACCTGTCAGTGGTCTGGATGTGTCGGTGCATGCTCAGATTCTGAATCTGTTGACGGAGATCCAGAAGAGCCGCAACCTCACCTACGTCTTCATCTCGCACAATCTGGCGGTGGTCAAGAATATCTGTCAGGACATGCTTGTGATGTACTTGGGGAAAGCCATGGAGGCCGGGGAATCCACCGCGGTTTTTGCCAATCCCCTGCATCCGTATACGAAGGCGCTCCTATCGGCGATTCTGGACATCGACATGCACCGGGCCCGCGAGAGGATCTTGCTCGAAGGAGACATTCCCAGCCCGATCGATCCGCCCAAAGGCTGCCGGTTCTGGCAGCGTTGCCCCTTTGCCATGGTAGGCTGCGAGACGATTCCCGCAGAGCTGGTAGAAGTGGAGCCTGGTCATCAGGTTGCCTGCCATCTCGTATCCGGGTTCTCTGAGAAGCAGAAGGCCGTCGGCTACGACCGACCCGTGTCTCCGCAACCGGCGCCTGAGAAGGCGTCCGCAGCGGAGTAGGAATCCGGGCTGCCGCATGCCACACCAGCCACACCGATGTGTCCAGTGACGCCGAATCCGTTCGAGAACGAGACGACATTCAGCTATGAAGGCACCGGAGTCGCAGAGACGTTCATCATCTCCGTATACAACGTAACCGGGGATCTGATCTGGAGCGCTGAAGAGGAACGCGTCACCGAAGTTACGTGGAACGCGGAAGGTGTGCGAAGGGCGCCTACGTCTATGCGATTAACGTGAGCGACGGGGACAACGTCTTCGAGGCCAAGGATGTGTTCGTCAGGAAGTAGAGGTGGGGCATGAACGATCTGCCCCCCGAATCTCGCCGAGGGGCAGGTCTCTTCTGAGAAACGAGCCTCAAGGGGATGCGCGGTGACCTCAGCCGATGGGGTCTCGCGGTCCATCCGGGAGGCCGGTTTCACGCCCAGCAACAGCAGACCGGTTCGTCCTTGGCTTGCCGCTCGATGGCGGTGGGACCGCTGATCTGGTGCCCCGCCACTGCTAGTGAGGCTCGCTCACCTCGTACTCGATCACCACCCCGTAGAACCACGTGTCGCAGCCCATGTCAAGGGACAGCAAGTAGGTTCCCGTTCTGTTGTCGACGATGTGATCCAGGTTCTGCCCGCTCTGCGACTTGGTCCCATCGTTTCCACGGCTCCTGACAATGGCCAGATCGATGATCCCGCCTGCAAGGTCCGTCCTCCTCAGACGAAACTCGCAGTCGAACACCCGAGACGCGTCCTTCCAGTGGTATTCGACCCTCGTCAAGCGGACGCCATGGGGCAGATTCAGAGGAGCGAAGTACACTCCATCCCAAAGGTAGTTTGTTGGGCAATCGATCGGAGGGCGCACTTCGGTCGACCCTTCGACGCCCCACCACTGATTGGTGTCGAACGCCCACGGTCCGACCGAGATGTACGACTTCTTAGGGGTCCACGTGAGAGCCCCCTCCACGTGAGTATCCCCCTCGGAGTAAACGCCATAACCATCCGCTGACTCAGCTTCCCCGTAGACCCCGTAGGTCACTCCACTCGATCCGGTCGCTCGGAAGAAGCCGCCCGCCCGCCCGTCGGTTGTCGAAGCGGTTTCGCCGAACACACCATGGCTCCCTAGAGATGAGCCCATGACTCCTATGCACGTCGCGTCGCGGCCGGTGCTTTCCCCGAGCACCCCGATGCCTTGCTCTCTGGATTGGCCGAGTACACCGACAGTGATCTCGTCGTAGACGAAAGCGTCCGTCGGCCCGAGCGCAAGCCCCGAGATCGCGATGGATTCGAGTTCAAGCCCTGGATTCTCACCTACAGCCCAGTCTGCGGGATGCCCCGCGATCGATTCAACCGGGGTTCTCTCGCCTCCAAGATCCGACCGTCCGATTTCCACACGGAGCCCGGGAGGGCTCAGCAACTCGTAATCCGTTCTCTGCCGGTCCCCGGCGTTGATGAACATCCCGGACGTCGCGCGCACAAGGAACTCGTTCTCGAGATTCGACTCAAACGGATCGCCTTGGTGTCCCGCCCAGACGAAGCTGCCTTCGGTCGAAGAGGACGTCCTTCCGCTCGCCCCGCCGACGAAGCTATAGGGGCCGCCTGCGAGGTTGTCGCTTCCTCCGGCTACGAAGCTGTGGTGCCCGCCGGCCGTGTTGTGGCTTCCTCCGGCAACCGAGGCATAGTGGTGGCTTGCCGTGTTGTGTTCACCGCCGGCGACCAGCGCATACTCACCCGTGGCTGAGTTGTGGCTTCCACCGCCAATCACAGAGTAGCGATGATGCGCCTCGTTGAGCAGTCCTCCCCCAATGGCGCTGTAGTCTCCCCGGGCATCATTTCCGGTTCCTGACAAGATCCCGGCCCAGTCACCCTCAGCCTCGTTATAGTCTCCACCGAGGATCGCTGACGCGATTCCCAATGCGGAGTTCTCGTTGCCGCCGGTGACAAGCGACATCGGACCACCTGCCTGATTCGAACTACCTCCCCCTACGAACGCAAACTCGTGATTGGCTTGGTTCTCACGACCGCCGACAATCGAGGAAGCCTCACTATCTGCCGTATTGGATTCCCCTCCCCCAACAAAGGATAGCTGGCCTGATGAAGTATTGGATGTACCCCCTGTCACGACGGAGATTCGTCCGGTGGCTGCATTCGAGTACCCGCCACCCACCATCCCGAAGGGTCCGTGGACTTCGTTGATCCCGTCGAGCATTCCTCCTCCGCAAATCGTGGCACCATAAACGCTTTCAGACACGCGGTTTAGACGATAGCCGCCGATCAGATTGGGGCTTCTTGTGTCCGGGAGGATTCGGAGTGCCGTGAGCCCGGCAACACGGATGGAGAATGGCGAGTCATCGGTTGTGCCGAGAAAGTTCAGCATCGGATCCGTCCAAGCGTTTCCACGGAGCAGCCACGCTTCGCTCAAACCACCCACGGGCGCGTCAACGACCTCCCACTCCGGATCATCTTCTTCGCTGTCGGGAATCGGTGTCTCCAGGCTCATGTAGGATGGCTGCAGAAGGGGTAGGCGGAACGGCAACGACTCGAAGCCTGAGCAATCGAACCCCGCCGGCTGGCATACGGATATCTGGAGATGCGCTTCCGGCGCTCGAGCTGCGCTGTCTGTAATGGGCTCTCCCTCTGTTCCCAGCTCCACGTTGAAAACGCCATTCATCACGATGACAAGGTTGTGCTGCTCATGGTTCGCCGAAGCCGGCCATAGCTTGGTGCCGCCCACGCTTTGGTTGTAGATGGCAAAGCGCATGCTGTAAACGCCGTCTGTCAAGCCGCCATACGGCGCGTCGGCGAAGTCACCCCGAACGGGCCATGTGCTTCCGGTTGGCTGTGCTGATGCTGAAAGCCCGGCAAGAAAGATCATCCCAATAGCTCCCACTCTCGCAATCCAATGCATGGCAAACCTCCTCCCCTGGTCTAACCCGTTCCTATCACATTCGGGGCGGGTCTGGCCAGGAAGGCAGCCAGCTTCCTCCGAATCGGTTCGGAGACGAAGCTGCGATTTGGATCCATGCTTGCACTTCCAGATTGGGCCGGATGGAAGGCGGAAGCGCTGACACAGGCCGCACGGACCAAGAGGCATAGAATGCCGAGAAGGGAGATCGATCCGTTGGACGCTCTTGGGATGCGTCATGCCACATCGCCCAACGGGATTGGGGGCGGCCAACAGGCTGTGGACTGCCCCCGATCTGCTAGCTCAAGCCGAGTCCTTTGGCAATGTTGTTACCGTAATTGCTGTCGGCGCGCCGGAAGTGCTCGACCATCTTTCTCTGGATCTCCTTGGGCGTGTTCTTGAGAGAGCCGACGATGTTCTCGATCAGCCGTTGCTTCTCATCGGTCGGCAGAAGGCGGTAGAGGTTTCCCGGCTGAACGTAGTCGTCGTCGACGCCGCGTTTCTGCTCGTAGCGGGCGGCATCCCCCGAGATCCTGAGCGGCGGCTCTTTGAAGGCGGGATCGGCCTTTGGACCTCCGAAGGAATTCGGCTCGTAGTTCGGCGAGGCGCCGCCGTTGTCATCGAAACGCATGTGGCCATCGCGTTGGTAGTTGTGGGGAGATGTCGCTCTCGGGGCGTTCACCGGCAGCCGCTCGAAGTTGACGCCAAGCCGATATCGATGCGCGTCGGGGTAGGCGAACAGGCGGGCTTGAAGCATCTTGCACGGAGAAAACGAGATCCCGGGCGGGACGTTGGCCGGCGAGAACGCTGCTTGCTCGATGTCGGCGAAGTAGTTCGCCGGATTGCGGTTGAGCTCGAGCACACCCACCTCGATCAGTGGGTAGTCATCGTGCGGCCAAACCTTCGTCAGGTCGAACGGGTTCCAACGATACGTTTCCGCCTCGACCTCCGGCATGACCTGAACGTAGAGCGTCCACTTGGGGCACTCGCCCTTCTCGATCAGCTCAAACAACTGTCGGGTGTGGTGATCCGGGTCGGATCCAGCGAGGCGATCCGCTTCGTGCGGCATCAGATTCCGGATTCCCTGCTGGGTCTTGAAGTGGAACTTGACCCAGAAACGTTCGCCGCTTGCGTTGATGAAGCTGAAGGTATGGCTTGCATACCCGTTCATGTACGGAATCCCGGCCGGAATCCCTCGATCGGAAAAGAGGATCGTCACCTGATGGAGCGCTTCAGGAACCTGCGACCAGAAGTCCCACTGAGGGGTTTCGTCCTTGTAGTTGGTCTGTGGATCGCGCTTCTGCGTGTGAATGAAATCCGGGAACTTGATCGCATCTCGAATGAAGAACACGGGTGTGTTATTACCGACCATGTCCCAGTTTCCCTCTTCGGTATAGAACTTGAGCGCGAAACCGCGGACATCGCGGACGGTGTCCGCCGAACCCTTTTCTCCGGCTACCGTCGAGAATCGACCGAGAACCTCCGTCTTCTCGCCGATCCGGGAGAAGACCTTCGCCTTCGTGAACTTCGTGATGTCGTGGGTGACGGTGAACGTTCCGAAAGCGCCGGCGGCTTTCGCGTGAACAACGCGTTCCGGGATCCGCTCCCGATTGAAGTGGGCCAGCTTCTCCAGCAGATGGTGATCCTGTAGAAGCGTGGGCCCGTGCTCCCCGGCTGTGAGAGAGGTCTGGTTATCATCGACTGGTATGCCCGCTGCCGTTGTCAGCCTTTTCTCTTTCTCCTTCTCCGCCATCGCCTGCCTCCTCCTTGTCCTGGCCATTGCAGGAGCTCCCGTATGCTTGGGGTCGTCATGACGCCGCAGTTCCGAGCTCACTCTCTGCTGCCTATGCCCGACTGATCAGTGCGCATTTGTCCGGAAGCAAGAGCGCGATACACCGTGACGAATGACGCTATCGGCATCCGCTTGCGAACACGCAGCACCATTGATTCACACTTAGGACCTTTCTTCTCAACCGCCGCACGCAGTCTCACACCTTCGCCTACTGACTCTGGCCCCTGACGCCCTCTCTTGCGGGTCGATTCGGTGGTAGGCATCACTGTACGCTTGTCGTTACAGGGAGGTCAACTCCGTCTTCCGTTGAGGGTTTGCCTCAATCCCAGCAGCGTATTTGGATCGAACTCTGTGGGGAGGGTTCGTCCTCGCCATCCGTTCTTGATGGCGCGATCCGAGGCCAGCTAGACTTGCCGTGGAAACGGAGGACAGGTGACGGGGCATCGACCGGCTCTCGAGGAGGGCGCATGAAAGCCGCGTCGTACAACGCCTATGTGGAACGCTCGCCCCATGGTGTTCGATTCCCTGGGGCCCGAGAGCGATTGCTCGGCCCGCTCGATCTCTTCCTCCGGTTCCTCATGGTGCAGGAGCCTCAGATCCTGGAGCAGGTGGACGCCAAGCTGCTCTCCAGGATGCGGCTTCACTGAAAAGGGTCGCTCTCCTGTCAGCCCTGGCATCCTCACAGAGGTGATTCAGGAGTTTCCCAGTGCACAGAATCATCGCCCATTGTTCCAGGCGCAGTTTGAGTTTCAGCGCACGTTTCTCGGCGTCGAGGAGCAGGTGTGGATCAGTGAAGAAGCCGTAGAGGTTCCGCAGACTGCATTCTTCCGTGCTGTATACGTTCCCCAGTATCTTGCGCTGAAAGCACCGTCGACGTGCTAGGAAAGGCACGGGCATCGCGCTCATGAAGCAAGGCCTAGATTGAGCGTACATACAGGGGCCCGGCAATCCCAACTGGCCATACGATCGAGGAACTCCGTACCGAGCAAGTAGAAGGCAATCAGCGTGGCCAAGGGATGGATTGGGTTGCCGCCATCGTCTCGGAACATGAGTATCGGAGCAAGGTAACGACGTGTGTCGTCCGGAAGGCGTTGGCTGAGTTCGGTGACGATGAGTTGACGGAAGTGGTTGCCTGCTACCCGGATTTCACCATGTTCCGCAAGATCAATGCCCACCTCTGTTTGAGGCGCACGAGGACGCTGATCAACGGTGGAGACTACTGTGATATGTGCTATCACGATGAGCGGTACGTCCCCGGCTTCGTCCATCCCTTGCCGGAAGTATTCGACGCGATGAAAGCAGGCGAGTTGCAGGCTGGCGAATGAAACGCTACTTCTACTCGCGCTGCTCAAGCCGATGCTGCTCGGTTGGCTCGATTGGCGAGGAAGTCGTAGATGACCGGAGACGCCCGGGCGATGTAGTTGACCGAATGCGCAGCGAAGCTGTATGGTCACGAGTGCGGTAGGGTGACACTGTCGGAGAGAGCCACGACAAGCCAGGGACTACGATTACGGAGGTGCTCTCTATGTCCGACAGACAAGGGAGAGCCCGCAGGGCTCTCTTGTTTGTGCCAGGTGTGTTCCTGGCAGTCTTGCTTGTCGCTTTTTCCGTGACAGGTGAGGTCGTTCAAACCCCTTCAGCGGTTATTCCTAAGACATTGGTGATCATCCAAGCCAGTTCAGTGCTTGATGATGAGCAGAAGGATGCTCTGACAACCCGATTCTTCGAGGCGGCGGTGGGAAGCTTCATCTCCGACGACGAGGGTGTGTCCCTGCTCGAGGCGTCAGGGTATCCGCTGCTTATTGAGGGAGATGATCCTGCGTTGGTATTGGCCGCAATGGATATGGCTCTCGAAGCGATCACGACGGGGGCGATCGATCCACCCGGCGCGATCATCGCAATCGTAGTTTGGATTGCCAATGAGGGAGGGCTTGAGGATCTGGTAGGGCTTCTTGACGAACAGGCAAGTCCTCCGGGGATTCTCAATGCGATCGGGCGCGCCCTGTCGAGGAGCGGGTATGTGCAAACGGGCTCGTCGATCCTCGGAACCCAGGTGGAGCTGTTGGTGGAAGCCGAAGCTCCTCCCGGGATCGCATTGAGGGTTGTCAAACAGACGATTCGGGATAACGGTGAGCCAGACATGAGCGAGCTTCTTACTCAGCTGCAGTTGCTCGGCGATCTTCTTGCCGAAGGTGAGCCACCGGGCCTCGCCGCCAACGCGGTCACGGGCCGTGGCTCAGGCAATCCCCATGAAGAAGAGGAAGCCAGCGAGACCATGACGGTGGCTGCCGCTTCTGCCAGACGCAATGGGAGGTCTGCAAACGGATCGTCTTCCGGCAAGCAGAACGGACAAAACGGGAACGGCAAGAAACACTAGCTTCAGCTCATGAAAGCCGACTGAGCGAGCGACGGATGTGCATATGCGTCAGGCCTACGTCCGCCGCTCGTTCCAGACTGCATGTGTCGTGGTTCGGGATGCAGGGCAAGTCTTGCTTTCGGAACGCTGGTTGGCCGTACACGGGGCGCTCATTCATTCCCGCCTGGCAGCTGCGGCGTCTTGCCTCCACCGGCCGGCCTAGATGCATCCAACCGTGCTTTCCAGGACTCCTCAGTACGAAGGAGATCACCGCGGAGTCCTGGTCCTCCACAAGGGTACGTGCAAGACCAGTGATCTCGCTATCTCCGAACAGGACGCGCACC
>Ga0272443_10003701_pt1 | contig 17686 bp, 11 predicted proteins | sample SSMAcet12_FD_193581 | JGI IMG/M metagenome (GOLD analysis project Ga0272443, IMG submission 193581) | Marine sediment archaeal communities from Little Sippewissett salt marsh, Falmouth, MA, United States - SSM-Acet-12 | ecosystem: Environmental > Aquatic > Marine > Wetlands > Sediment ... | reverse complement strand
ACTCTTGAAATGTTGTCCTGTTGACGTACTCTCAAGAAGTAGACTCCGCTTGAGATTGCCGATTGTGGCGACCAGACGATTTTCGTAATTCCCGCCGGTGATGCACCCTGTTGGATAGTATCCACCAACCTGCCGGTGATGTCATACACCTCGACAGTGAACGCCCCAGGGGTCGGGAGATTTATTGCCAACGCGACGCTGCTGTTAAAGGGGTTCGGGTAGGCGGAAATGATTTCGATATGATCGGGAAGAGTTGATGGTGTTTCAACGCCCGAGGACAACTCATTTGGATCAATTTTATACATATTATACAACTTAGTGCTTGATATACTTGCCCTATAGGCAATTCTAAAGAAAAGCGTGCTATCAGATAATCGAAGTAGCGAATTGCTGTGATACTGGTAACCGGGATGTCCCCCCGCGATTTCCGGCGGATCGTCCGCCCACATGTCAGACATCCCATCCTCGCTCATTCTGTGTGCGGTGTAATAATAATCGTAATCGGTAGTACCACGGTCACGTGGAATGACAACGAGTGGGCACTCTTGACCTTCGATATCTACTGAGGTGATCATCGGCCGTGTATGTCTGATACTCGAATTCCCCTGATCGATTATATTGTCGGCATAGGGAACAAGCTCCGTGCCGTCCGCCGAAATCCTTCCATAGCGAAATTTGTGGTTGTACACAACATCATCAATGCCGGCAACAACAAAACTGCCGTCGTCCATCAACGCAGGAGGAACGGAATACCGTGAATACCCTGCGAACAGTAAAAGGCCCTCATCATCCCAGAACCGTGACAGATCGGGTGCGATCCGTTGAAACCGTACGGCGCCGTCGTCGTTTTCCATCTCGATGATAACACCGCCGCTTCCATCCTGAATCCCCTCGATTTGCAGGAACTGCTGATTGATACCTGTGATTACTTTCCTCCCCTTTCCAGACAACACAGGAGTGCCGTCCGCCCGGATGCGAGTACAGTAGGGGGCTCTCTCCTCCGACACCTCGCACTGGGTGATGATATATACACCGCCGCTGTCATCCTCACAGATATGACCACGAGTCGTTTCCATGGTGGTGATAAAGGGAGAGGTGATGCTTTTAGGCGACCCGTCGCCATTCATGCCTGTGCAATAAAGGTCGTTTGTAAATCCTTTAGTATAGAAAACCCAAATTCCATCTGTTCCATCGCCACAAACGTTAGATCCATTGAAAAAACCTCTGTAAACGTCCCAGTCTTGAGCTGTGATTTGAACTCCAGGTTCTGAATACAGTCTGCTTCCAGTATAGGTGAACCGTTGGGTATGGACATCCGAATTTCCACTACTCTCAGGCCAAACATCATAAACCACTATCGCGTCTCCACCTGGCACTGGTTGCACTCCATAGATATAACCATAGGTCAGTGTGTCCTCGAGGACGAACATTCCCTCTGGACCAAACAACTTGTTGCCGCTGGCGTCGACGTGTTGGATCTTGGGACGGGGGTTGCCGAGGATGTAGTCTTCATAGAAGATCCAGACCCCAGCCGATTCATCAGGCTCGAAGAAGATATTCCCGATACCTAAGTTGGTGAGCAACAATCCCTCTTCTGACCACTGGGCGTGGAGAGGGGTTGAGATACAGAGAAGGGAAAGTATCAGGATAACGAAAACGGCGAGCGTTTTTGAGGAATTCAAACGGCACACGGTCTGATCCTGTAGTGATTGATTCATACTCCCCTAATATACCGCAGGAAAGAGATCAAGGACGAGATTGCTTCGCTTCGCTCGCAATGACAAAAGAGGCTGATCCTCGTATCTCTGTGCTTTGGATGATCCGCGTTCATTGTTTAGAAGTGTCATTACCCGGCTTGTACGCCTCGGGCGTACTTGACCGGGTAATCCAGAGGCGTGGATCCCCCGGTTAAACCGGGGGATGACAAAAATCGCTGGGTGATTTCCCGTGCCGCAAAGGAGTACCCTAAGAAACCCGACTTGACGAGCAAGTCGGGCCTTTCAGCCGATCAACTGCTTAATGCCATACAATGGTGACAGTTACTCCAAAACTTCAATGGCCTGGTAACTGTCACTCAGCGTCAAAGCTTCGCGGCGCGACAGGGCAATTCGGGACTGTCCCAAAGAAGTTGGAGTTTAGAGGGACTGTCCCAGCAATTGCCCCAAAGCAGAAACCCGACTTGACGAGCAAGTCGGGCCACCCGTCCCTAATACAGCAGGAAAAAGATCAAGGACGAGATTGCTTCGCTTCGCTCGCAATGACAAAAGAGGCTGATCCTCGTATCTCTGTGCTTTGGATGATCTGCGTTCATTGTTTAAGAGTGTCATTACCCGGCTTGTACGCCTCGGGCGTACTTGACCGGGTAATCCAGAGGCGTGGATCCCCCGGTTAAACCGGGGGATGACAAAAAATCACTGGTTGATATCCCGTGCCGCAAAGGAGTACCCTGAGAAACCCGACTTGACGAGCAAGTCGGGCCACCCAGTCGGTATATGTGGCCCGGCTGCCCCGACAGCCGGGTTTTTCCAAAAGCTTAGTAGAAACCTGGTCATCAAGCTGACCAGGTCACACTCCTGAGAAAGGAATTTTAGAGGGGATACCTTACTTTTTAGTTTTCTGTGGCTATCTCCCTGAAGCGGTCGTTTTCGTCGATGACAAGACCCGTGTCCGATTCGGAGGCGACGAGGACAGGCAGGCCGATCTCCTCGCCAAAAGGAACCGCCCACTCCGGCCCCATTACGAAAAATGCCGTCGCAAAGGCATCCGCATCCATGCAGGTTCCGGCAACCGCCGTGGAACTGACCGACTTTCTCGCAGGGTAGCCCGTCTCCGGGTCGAGGATGTGGTGGTAGCGTACGCCATCCACTTCAAAGAACCGCTCGTAATCCCCCGAGGTGGCTACGGCCATCGGCTCGGGCAATTCGATCACCGCGAGAAATTCCGAGGGATTGCGCGGGTGACGTACCCCGATGCGCCAGGGCTTTCCATCCGGCTTGGACCCGAACACACGCAGATCGCCTCCCGCCCAGACCATCCCGGCGGTCATCCCTTCCTGCTGGAGCACCTCGACCGCGCGGTCCACTGCGTACCCTTTGGCTATTCCGCCGAGTTCAATGGCGGCGTTGCGGGGACGAAGCCAGACCAGCCCGCCGTTGGTCTCGGTCAGCACAGTGTGACGGGCGCGGTAGACAAGGGTGTCGATTTCGCCCGGCCTCGGCAGGCGCGGCTTTCCAAAGGCGATCCCCCACGCGTTCACCAGCGGTCCGAGGGTTGGGGTGAACGCTTCCCCAGTCGTTTCGGAGATCTCGAAGGCGTGATCGATCAGGCCATACAGTTCATCCGAGATTTTGACCGGACTTCCCGCCGCCGCAGAATCGTTCAGCGTTGCAAGTTCACCCGACCAGGCAAGACGTTCGATCCGTGCGATCTCGGCAAAAGCGGAATCCGCAGCCGCCTCCCACTTCCGCCCTGTAAAACCGCCCTCGCCGGAATGGATCGTAATCACGACTTCCGTCCCCATCATCGAGCGCCCGTAGGTGCGCGGTGAGGGACTGCATCCGGCAAGCAGAAAGAGGGCGATCAGCAGAGAGAGAGTGGTCAATCGAAAACCGCGAGTGCGGCTCACGACCCGGCTCCCGTTAATTGTTTCGAGTCGCGGCATAGATGGCAAACCGTTTCAGGTGGCGGGTGTAGTCGTTGTCGGGCATTGTGGCGAGCGCCTGAACAGCGGACTCGGCGTTCTGCATGGCAATTTCGCGTGAGTACTCGATCCCTTTTTTCTCGCGAATCAATTGAACGATGTCGTCCACATTCGCCGTCCGACCCCGTTTCCAGAGTCGTTTGGCGAGTTTCATCTTCTTAAGCACCTGTTTCCGCTCCCCCTCGCCCACCTGCTCGAGGGCGTGGATCAGCGGCAGGGTCAGTTTCGCCTGGGTGAGGTCGATGCCCACCGGTTTTCCGATGGAGACGTCGCCATCCCCGAGGTCGAGAAGGTCATCGCGGATCTGGAAAGCGAGTCCGACCCGTTCGCCATACTGGCCCATCGGCTTCGTGCACTCTTCACCAGCGCTGAGCGAAAGCGGACCCATCTGGCAGGCGGCGGAGATCAGGCTAGCGGTCTTATCGCCGATCATCTGCATGTACTCCTCTACGCCGAGGTCCAGCTTGCGCGCTCCAATCGCCTCGACCAGTTCACCTTTGGCGAGACGTATGGCACAATCGCTGAAGAGGTCGAGTACCTCAAGGCTGCGCTGGGCGAGCATGCCCTGCAGCGATTTTGAGAGGAGATAGTCCCCGAAGAGGACAGCGACCTTGTTGTTGAAAACAAGGTTGAGGCTGGGACGGCCCCGACGCTCGGCTGCACGATCCACGACATCATCGTGCACCAGAGTGGCAGTGTGGAGCATCTCCACGACGAGAGCCGCAACGAGTGTCTGTTCGGGGAGCGGCCCTTCAGTTCCGCAGGATCGTGCGGCGAGCAGGGTCAATGTGGGACGGAGGCCCTTGCCACGGGAACGGACGAGATGTGCGGAGATCCTGTCGATCATCCAGTTTCCGCTGCGGAGCATTTTGGCGTACTGGCGATAAAATGCGCGCAGGTCATCCTTCACCGGTGCGACAATCTCTTTCGCCTTTAGTGGTGGCAGGTCCGGTTTCTGGACGGGCTCAGCCACGGTTCGCCTCCTTTTTCGCACGCGCGAGATCTCGTTTGGCATCCCGCTCGGCGATTGTTTTCCGCTTGTCGTACTCCCGCTTGCCCCGTGCGAGGGCAATTTCCACTTTCACGTATCCCCGTTCGCCGAAGTAGACCTTGAGCGGGACGACGGTGTACCCCTTTTCAAACGCTCTGCGCGCCCATTTCTTGATCTCGCGCCTGTGCATGAGCAGACGTCGTGGGCGGTGCGGGTGCTGGGCATCCATCCGGGCATTGGCGTATTCAGCGATGGACATGCCGATCAGGTGCGCTTGGCCCCCTTCAAAAGAGACGTGCGCCTCACGAAGGTTTACCCGTCCCTCCCGGACAGACTTCACCTCTGCCCCGGAGAGGATAATCCCCGCTTCGATCTTCTCCACGATCTCGTAATCGTGAAAAGCCTTCTTGTTCTGTATAACAGGGGTGCTCATCGCTGGATTCTGACCTTTAATGCATTATCGCCTAAACTTACCATGGAAGGTACAACGTAAACACGTTTCTGTGCTTACGGCAGAGGTCTCGCGGAAAAGCACGAGACACGCTCCCGACTGGTACCCGACTCGCCGGTTTTTTCGAAGAAAATGGGACAGCCCGAGTTCAACTGTCCCATATCATGTATTGTGTTTTGGTCTGACAGTTACTCTTAAAAAGAAACTTCCTGGTAACTGTCACTTAATTCTTCAGCCGCACCGCAAAGCTTTGGTGCGGCATTAGGCCGTAGCGACTTCGCTACTCGCCGAACTTGATGCCCTGCGCGAGCGGAAGATCGGTGCCGTAGTTGATCGTGTTGGTCTGGCGGCGCATGTAGGCTTTCCACGCATCACTGCCCGACTCACGACCGCCGCCGGTCTCCTTTTCACCACCGAACGCCCCGCCGATCTCTGCACCGGACGTGCCGAGGTTGACATTGGCAATGCCGCAGTCGCTGCCCATCGGCGACAGAAACATTTCGGCTTCACGCATGTTGTTGGTGAAGACAGAGCTGGAAAGACCCTGCGGAACGTCGTTGTGCGCGTTCAGCGCATCCTTCTGGAAGTCGTTGTACTCAATGATGTAGAGGATCGGTGCAAATGTTTCCTTCTGCACGATGTCCCAGTCATTCTGTGCTTCAACAATGGTTGGGGTTACGAAGTAACCCTTGCCAAGCTGACCAGTCATCTTCAGATTGGTAGCGCCATAAATGATCTTGCCGCCCAGCTCCTTCACTCGCTCAATAGCGATTTCCATATCCTCGATCGCCGCTTCGTTGACCAGCGGACCCATCAACGTATCCTTTTTCAGCGGATCGCCGATTTTCACCTGGCCGTAAGCTTTGATCAAACGTTTCAGGAACTCCTCTTTCACATCCTTGTGGATGATCACTCGGCGGGTTGAGGTGCAACGCTGGCCTGCGGTGCCGACCGCGCCAAAGAGAACTGACCGAACCGCCATCTCCATATCGGCGGAGGGGGTGACCACGACAGCGTTATTTCCACCAAGCTCGAGGATCGTACGTCCGAGGCGTTTGCCGACCACTTCGCCCACGCGCCGTCCCATGCCTGTGGATCCGGTGAACGAGATCAGCGGTATGCGCTCGTCGTTGATCAGTTTTTCGCCAACCGACCGTCCACGACCGATGACGAGGTTGAAAACGCCTTCGTAGCCGTGCGCACGCTGTATCTCATTGGCGATATGTTGCACCGCAACGGCGGTCAACGGAGTCTCGCTGGAGGGTTTCCAGATCACAGGATCGCCACAAATGGCAGCGAGGGCGGCATTCCACGCCCAGACCGCTACGGGGAAATTGAAGGCGGTAATGATGCCCACCGGACCGAGTGGATGCCACTGCTCCATCATCCGGTGCATCACGCGCTCTGACTGGATCGTTTTTCCATAGAGCTGGCGGCTGAGGCCGACGGCAAAGTCGCAGATGTCAATCATCTCCTGCACTTCGCCCATTCCCTCTTGATGAATCTTGCCCATCTCGAGGCTGACCAGACGTCCCAACGGGTCTTTCTTTTCACGGAGCGCGTCCGCCAGATCCCGGATCATCGCACCGCGTACGGGTCCGGGGACCATACGGAAACTCTGAAAAGACTCCGTCGCTTTCTTCACGACCGTCTCGTAATCCCGTTCATTGGCCTGCATGACGCTGGCGATCGGTTTTCCAGTCGTTGGATTGATGCTGACCAGCTCCTCGCGACCTTTCGTCCCGATCCACCCCTTGGCACTCCAGGAAGCGCCCGAGTTGATCATCTGGATCCCCAGTTGCTCGAGGAATTTCATGCTTTACTACCCCCTTAACGGTGCTGCGCCTGTGTAGAGGTGCGCTCCGGTTCAATGAGATAAAAATTCGCACCCGATTTCGTGAAGGGGAACGTAGTGGTGTGTATGCCGAGTGTCAAGCGCCACGGAGCTAGTGGAGCCCACTCCTCTCTGCGGGTTCAACCGTCCATATGTAACACATACGCCACCCATTTTCCTCCAGAGTGACAGTGTCTGCCCTGAACGATGCGGAGCACAAGTGCTTAATAAACAATTATGATGGTCCCTATCTTTTCCGTGTAGCCCATGCGTAGAGCAGGAAAACCATCGCGGCAAGGCATGCGATTACGAGGATCACTTGCATTTCGGCCCCCAAATCATTCCAGTCCTGTCGACTGGTACACCCAATTCAATAGTCAACCACACCATCAGCCGGTGATACGATTATTGTCGCGACTGATCGTAGCCCCTGAGAAAACTTAGGTATTATCAGTGCCTGCATAAAGTCCAGCGGAAGAATATTTTTATTTACACAAAGGATCAGAAAAAAAAGCACTCCCGCGAGGAGTACCTGAATATCATGATTGAGCAGTCCAGCCTACCTGTCGCTACCCGCCTTCTCGGACTTTTTCTCAGTCTTCGCAGTCTCACTCGAGCTGCTTGTGCCATTCGAGTTTCCATCCGATTTACCGTTCGAATTTCCGTTCGACTCGTCACCGTGAGGTTTGATCGGTCCGCTGCTTGCGGACGTACCGTTGCCGTGCTTGTAATCCGTGATATAGAATCCGGATCCCTTGAAAACCAGCCCTGCCCCAGCACCGATCAGCCGTTTTGCCCGTTTTCCGCATTTCTCACACTTCTTCGGGCTGTCGTCACTCATCGAGTGAAACAGATCAAACTCGTGTCCGCATTTTGTACAGCGATATGTATAGGTTGGCATCCTGCTATCTCCTTACTTCCAAACCGCTTGGACAACCGTCCACTCGGTATTGAAAGCAACTCACGTGCCTGAATTTAAACAATTATGCTTAACATTCAAATCAGGACGTATGCTCAGAATATTCAGCAGCTTAACAAACCTGCTTGATGGAGCAACTTTGTTCCTGCTCTCTCAATCATCCATCAAATCTGCCCAATTGGCAGCTATGTCTGCACCTCGGGCAGTTTAATGGGGCAAAAGGTACGACTGAGGGGGGAGTGACGCAACGATTCGACATCCGTATGGGAGGCTCACCTCTTTTCGACCATCACCGTGACAGTATCCGCACTCGCCGGCATCAAATCCTTGAAGATCCTGTACCGTTCTAGCACATCTTCGACATACCTGCGCACTGTTCTGCCGCGTACAAAGGCATAACCATCACGCTGGTAATACTCTGGTTTTTCAAGCATTGCCAATGCCATGCCGACATCGTTCCACGCAGTTGAATCCCCGCCAACCTCTGCGGCAAGCCGCTTGGCGTTGGAAACATGGCCGATTCCTGCGTTGTAGGCACCGAGCACCATCTTGATTCTGTCATCCTCACTTCTGGAGTCGGAATACAGGTTGTACAACAGCCGCATGTAACGAGCGCCGGCGAGAATATTCAAACGGGGGTTGTAGAGATCACGTATTCCCATATCGCGGGCAGTTCTGGGCATGAGCTGCATCAAACCGACCGCGCCCGCCCAGGAGACTTTGTTGGGGCGGAATCTGCTCTCGTGATAGGATTGGGCCGCCAAGAGGCGCCAATCAAGACCCGCCTCTTTCGCCGCATCCTGAAAATACCTGTCATAGCGACTGATCCGGCCATCCCGCGCCATCGAGAGCTGTGCGCTGCGGTGGCGGAGAAAACGGTCGGGATCGTCAAAGTATCTGCTTTTTAAGATGTTAAAGAAAGTGCTGCGTTCGTTTCGACGAAGAAAATCATTCAAAGCCTCAAGCAAATCCGGCGAGTTCGGACGGACCGCCCAAGCAATGTCCTGCGCTTCGGTGAGCGTCAGGCCTATCTCCAGACCCGGGTAAAAGTGCTGTTCCAGCTTCGCCAGGGTGTTGTCCACAACCGTATAGGGGAAACGTCCTCGCGCCACCAGCTGTACTGGATCATCCTCCTCGATCTCCTCGTCGTGATAGATCAACTGGATATCCAGCCCATTCCTTTTCAGCTGCAACAACCGCTCTTCGTAACTGCTCCCCCGGCGCACGAGGATGGATTTTCCTTCCAGCTCATCGAGAGTCATCGGCGGAGGGTCCTCGTCGGTGCCAACAACGACTTGGGTAACCTTGAGATAGGGTTGGGTGAAATCGACTAGCCGTTTACGATCATTTGTGATCGAAACCTGTGCGGCGATGATGTCCCCTTTGCCCTGATATAGCCAGGGAATCATGTCTCCCCAAGTGGGCGGGACCACCACTTCGATGACGACTCCCTGCTCCTGTGCGAACCTCTGCAGAAGCTCGAAATCGAAGCCGCGCCGGGTTCCACGATAGAGGTAGTAGGAGAGTGGATGATTGCGGGTAATGACTCTCAGGGTGTCGGTGGCGACGATACGGTTCAGATCGCGTTTAACGGGCAAACCAAAAAGGCTGCGGACTGGTCCCCATCCTTCCGAGATAGAGAGCAAGAGCAAAACCGCGGCGATCAATGTCCCCGCGAATCCCAGCAACGCTGTGCGCTTTTTATACCCCCAAAAATCCATGGGCTGAATGTAGCTACCCACGAGTTGGGGGTGTCAAGTAAAACCGTACCGCAGGTGAGGTAGGACAAAAGGGGAGTTTTACGGCCCTGATCCTCATTCAACAGGTTTTTTCGACCGTTTTCCCGTTTGCATTCCAAGCTCCATTTCGAGACCCCTTTGCAAATCCATCCATTCACGGTCCTCGCTGAAACGGTCCCCCTCCTTGAGAGCAAGCAAGGCGGATTCTGCATCTCCGAGGGCGATATAGATGCGAGCGCGTAAAATGGGGTGTTTGAAAAATTGGGGAGCATATCGTTCAACTTCTCGAGACTCACGGATTGCCCTGTGCAACATTTCGACGTGCTGCGTCTCGGGCATCGGAACTCGAGTCGCCTCGTGGTAAAGGCCAACGGCGAGGAGCGTGCGTGAATCAAGGTCTTCCGGCCAGAGGTGGGTAGCGCGTTCAAGGCTCGCGAGGTCCCGGGAACCATACCATACAGAGGGGTCCCGGCCATCCTCGTAGGCTGCATCTGCAGCAATACGCCTGGCATGGAGGGGGAGAGTCGCGAGTATGGCGATGACGAGAAGCAGCGCTGGCCAGCGTGTGAGATTGAGTACTCTACGTGACGAAGGGGTTGCGAGCAACATGCCGAGGGCAATTGAAAAGATCACCAATCCCTCTCTCGTGGGTGCGAGCGAGACTGCACCCTGAACGAGTGCCACAGCAACGACTCTCCAGACTGTCCTCCCCCATCGTTCTCCCTGACGGAGAACAGCAAACGCCCGCCAGACCATCCAACCCGTGAGCAGCAGAAGTCCTATTCCTGCAGCGAGTCCTCCCTCAACCATCGCGTTCAGTGGTTCGAGGTGGACGTTGTCGATGGGATTCTCGGTACAGATCGCCGGCCAGTGCTGGACGGATTTGGGTCGATACTTGCCATATTGATAGAGGAATCCGGTTGGGCCATAACCGGTCAGTGGAGCCTCCGCGAACGCAGGAAGAGCCGCCTGAATCTGATGGATGCGTGGCCCTATGGCAACCTTCTCCCCACGCACCAGCAGCGCACCCGCCACAACTGCCAGTAAAATCACAACTCCTGCTGCAGTCACAACACCCACACGCATTCTGCGCACGACGCTACGGGAGACGGAGAATCCCCACGCTACGGCAAGCGCCAACACCGCTCCCGCCGAAAGGGTCATAAACGCAAAAAGGAGGGACAGGATCGATGCTCCCCACCCAAGTCCGCGCCATGTTTTGTCAGGGTCTTCACGTGAGGCATGAACGCAGAACGGCAGCAGTCCGATCAACAGGTAGGCGAGGACATTGGAGTGGTTCATCGGACCAACAGGCGGAAATACCCGCGAAACGATCAGCATGGTTGCCGTTATCAGGACAAGAACCAGCGAGACAACCACCAGAAGCCGTGCAATCCGTTTTCGTCCATCCTCGTCGTTCAACAACTCCGCCACCACAAATGCCAGCGCCACGACAGCCATCCGTTCGGAAAAACCCAAAAAAGAGGTCATCGGCGCGGTTCCCGACAACGACCCCAGCAGATATCCCAACCCCAGGAGCCCGAATGACAGTAGAGGAATTTTTCCGATCCGCAACTGCCATCCCCGATCCACCCAGAGGAGCAGCAATCCCATCGCCGCCGCCAGCACGATCACTGCAAGACGGAACAGGTGCGGGCGCATGAACCACGATTCCGGCAGCGGAACAATCGCCGCCAGCAATGCCAACGCCAGCATGAATGTGAGGAGAGTTTTGCGCATGGGGAAAGTTACACACAAACCAGCGCGAGTGAGCGATCAGCCGTTTGCCGCACGTATCTTCCCTGCGATGGCACGCTCATCGATCACCGTTCGATTCTATAAAACTTCAATTCCGCTGGCGCTTATCCTTCTCCTTTGCCCGATGATCAGCGCCGAAGCGGCCTTCGAGGATTACGGCCCCGATCCGATATCCGCAGCTCTATGCACCTCCCTCTCAGCCGATGCCTTCCATTTTCCCGCCCGCGCCTCAAATCCCGCAGCAGGATGCCGATTGAGTGGATGGGGATTTTCCGCCTCATGGTGCAAACCTTTCAACCTTTCCGAGCTCGAACAGATCCGCATCGACATCGCCCACTCTCTCGCGCATGGATGGGTTGCCAGTTTGCGAGCGACAACCCTCGGCGGAGAGCTGTATTCGGAACGGACGGCGGGACTATCGCTCTCCAGGGTGTTATTGCCAGAGTTGGCCATCGGAATCGGCCTGAATTTTAATCAACTCAGCATAGAGCGGTATGGCAGCGAATCGGCCCCCTCGCTGGATGCGGGTCTGCTTTACAGGCATCGTCTGTTTGACTTGGGGGTATCCGTAACTGGGCTCTATTCGGGTGCTTTTCCCCGGTTTGGAGGAGATGTCATTGCGAGGCGTTTTCTCCTTTCGGGAGCCCTCCCGCTGGACGAATCAACGAGAATACTGATCGAGACGAGCCTGGAAGATGGCATGACACCTTCGATCCGTGCGGGATTCGAAGTACGCCTGTTCTCCAAGCTGATTTTGCGGGGTGGATACGAGACCGTTTCGGAGCGAATCTCCCTCGGACTCGGGTTACCCCTGCATCTCTGGCAGGCCAGCGCAGCCTTCGACCACCACCCCGCCCTGGGCTGGAGCCGCTCGGCGGGACTCATGTGGAAACGTAATGAAACGCCTTCGCCTTGAGAAAGGAATTCCTCCGGCCCTGATCCTTTTTCTGCTTCTGGCAAGCAGTATCTCTGCTGATGCACAAGAGCCGTTGCAAGGGGATTCACTGACCAGCGCTGAAGAAGTCGACTTGAATTCCCTGCTCGATGTAGAAGAATCGGAGGCCGCTGAATATCTGGAATCCACTCTATACGGACCTCAGGGGAAGTATCGCATTCAAACGGCTCCGCGCATCAAACGGTTCATTCTTCGAGGAAGACTCTGTAATCCGGGAGTTGACGAGCTTCCCCAGCATAGCCTCAGCCTTCAGGGAGGCAATGAAACCTTCTGGGTCGGAGCCAGAGTGCAGCGTGATGCTGGAGAACCTGACGCCTCCGATCTCACCCGCCTTACCCTCCAGTGGAAAAGCAGGCAAACCACAATGATTGTCGGCGATTTCAAGGTTGATTTTGGCTCGGGATGGACAGTCGGGGTCACCCCCACTTTCCCAACTTCCACCGACCCTGACGCACCTTTCCGGGGATTTTCCGGCGGAATGAAACCTCAACAAACGAGCGAAGAGGGACGAGGTTGGCGAGGAGGAGCGGTTCGCTTGGCCCTTCCCGGCGAGAGAGCACCCTCCCTGAATGTCTGGGCGGGAAGTGCCGCCTATGACGCGCACGAAGAGGAGGATGGTTGGGCGATTTACGCAACTCAGGGTGATCACACGGATGAAGAAGCAACGGCAACAAACCTGGTCAACGAAAGGTTGTATGGAAGCGCAGTCAGTTTTGAATTGGGACGGGTAAAACTGGATGCAATTCGACTCGTGAGTTTCTGGGACCGTACCCTTTCCCCCACGCAGCAGCCAAGCCGTTTCCGTTTTGGGGGACAGAGCTTCGGGGCGAGCGGAATTGCACTGAAACAACGTTCGTCGAGCACAAACCGTTACTCCGTGGAGATTTCTTATCAGGACCACGGCGCTTGGGGTGGCGGCGCCTCCACCGCTATTCCTCTCCCGGAGTCGGGCCAATTCGTGCTGGCATCCTGGCGGGCAACGAGCTCCTTTGCTCCTCTTCACACCCGGCCGTGGCTACCCTCAGGCTCAGATCCAGCGGGAAAAACGGGCCTCTTTTCCGCGTGGAACAGGGAGTTTGGAGATCATCTGGAAGTGATCCTCGGTTGGTACGGAAATCAAAGGGAAGCGATGGACTCAGACTCCGAAGAGCGATCTCAGAAAATCAACGGTATCTGCCGTTTTCACCCGGCACCCTCCCTTCTGCTGGAGAGTGTTGTATCGGAAAAGTGGGACTGGCAGAGAGGAGACACCCATGAACGAAGCCGCTCGGCACGTTTTCATATGCGTTACCGTTCCGGGAGGAACAGCAGAAGCCTTCGCCTTCACATCTCGGAGGAGCTGACTGGTTCAGGTTGGGGAGTGACGGGTTCATCACGCCAATCGCTGGGCCGGTTGCTGGCATTGGACCTCGGGGCAACGTACCTTTCGACAAGCGGCACCGGCGCAACAATCGCAGTCGTGGAACCTGCACCACTCGAGGCGATTCCCTTTGTCCGGCTCTCGGGTGAACGGATGCGCTTGGTGATGATGTTGACCTTTGATCCCCTTCCAGGAGCCAGGTTCTGGATTCGCGGCAGAGCGGAGCACAGGCTGGACGAGGGCTCTCCTGGAAACACTGCAAGCTGGGATCTGGGAATTCGCTGGAGAGCAACCTACGGAGAACGTGACTAGCGTGAGCGACAAAGACAATTCTCAAGTGGACCCGAAGGCAATTTCGGGAGAAGACATTTCCCAGCAAATCAGCGACTCCCTGGAGAAACCGGAAGTAGAGTTGAAACCTCCGACGACGCTCGCCATTCGAAACCTTCGCTGCCCCGCATGCGATGCCAAATTCGAACAGAACTGTCACGGGCTGATGGAGGAGATTGCCTGTCCTGAATGCGGCGTCAAGGCTCCCTATGTCTACAGCTATCTGAATTTCTATAAAGAGTACATCGAGATATTCATCGACCCGATCCATCCCCTGCCGATGGTTCCCGGCTATTCCACCTCCGGGCGGGTGATGTCTATTCCAGACGATCTTCTCTATGTTGATTTCGGGATGACCTATAACCGTCCCCCTGAAGTATTCTTTGTGTTCACCGACATCCAGGGTGAAAAGGCGGCGCGGCAATTGATTCTTAAGGACCAGGTACTCCTTCCGATCTCGATCGCGGAGAACAACTTCATTCTCTATGCTCGAAGTCTCAGCAAGGCAACAAAGGCTGAACCCTCACCGGTTACATGGGTAGCTATCGGGGATACGGGCGACTGGGAGCGCCCTCTCTGGCTTAATTACATGCAGAATGCCGCTGAGCTCGTTCGGAACGGAGAAGAGGTTGCGGCGATTGTGCTGATGATGATCGCGCTTGATTTTTTCTATGACCATGTTCTGGAACGAATAGGAATCACTTACGATGTCATCAGAAAAAAGGGCCGTCGTCCCGGAATGAACGAAAAACGGGCGAAGTTGAAATACCTCTCGGAAATACTTGGCGACTGGCCTTCCCGTTTTGCGGAGGAACTTTCCCTGCTCACCGACTACCGCAACCAGATTGTGCACGGGCAGATCAAGCAGACAACGGTGAAGTCCTATAATTCACGACGGGCGTTCCAGATTGTCCTCAGAGCCATCCTCTTTCTCATCGAAATGCTTCATCGTCCACGTCCCGATGAACCGGCAAAATGAGTCGCCTCCGGGGAGCTCGCGCGGCAAACAGAGGTATCGCGCAGAGTCTCCGGTCTTTTAAGTTTGATCCTGAAGGATTTTTACACGTCTCATACTGGAGTGTTGTTCATGATGAATCGGAATTCGGCGCGGGGGATTGTTGCTCACATTATGCCAGGCGTATTGGCGTTGGTGGCTGTTCTTCTGTTTTCAGTACCTATTGTTGCGGAGCCAAACAAGGATTCTTATGCACAGCAGCAGCTTGAACAGTTGAAAACCCGTTTGATCGATGATGGTATCGACCCTATCATCGTCAACCAGTATTTCGCGGATTCCCGGTTCTCTATCATCCCGGAACTACTCCGGGTCAACATCAAGCAGCCCAGTGGAACGGCGGGCTACCAACGTTTCCTCGGGGATGCCAGCGTACGGACGGCGGCGGGTTTTCTCGAAATTAACCGCGAGACGATCAGCGGTGTGCTGCAGGATTCACCTGTCACCCCGGAAGTTGTTGTTGCCATCCTCAATGTTGAGAGCAGCCTCGGTTCGTACAAAGGCACCTACCCGCTGATGAACGTCTTCACAAGCCTTTCGTTGCTGGAAACCGAGCCGATCACAGACGTTGCACCGGAATTCTGGAACGTCGTTCTCGACGGCATCTCCGCAACCGAAGAGGATGCCGCAAGGGCCAAAGCGACAAAACGTGCCAAATCAAAAGCTCGTTGGGCGTACAAGGAACTTCGCACGATTTTAAGAATGGCGCAGGATGGTCATTTCGATCCGCTCGATGTAAAATCTTCCTGGGCTGGCGCCTATGGATTGCCACAGTTTATCCCGACCTCGGCTGAGGCGTACGGAAGGGATGGAAACGGGGATGGTTTTGTTGACCTGAATACACTGCCCGATGCCGTCGCTTCGATCGGCCATTACTTGAAAATTCACGGGTACCGCGAGGACAACCCAAAGAAGCGCCGGAAGGCTGTCTGGCATTACAACCATTCTGATGAATATGTGGACTGCATCCTCTCGTTGACGGACAAGATCAGGGAATACAACGCTAACAACCCAACTCCTTGATTCACATAGCTTAAAAAGGTGACTGTCACTTTTTAGGAAATATAAAAGGTGACAGTCACCTTTTTTTATGCTCGATCGATGCTGACTCGCTTCCTGTGCGTGCATGCTTGATTTGTCTTACGTCCATTTCTATCTTGACGCTCCGTCGCGCTGAAATGTCTGGCGCGGACGCCCGGTTCGTCTAGCGGTTAGGACGTCGGCCTCTCACGCCGGTAACAGGGGTTCGATTCCCCTACCGGGTACAACAAAAGCCGTCAGGGAAATCCCCGGCGGCTTTTCTATTTAGCCATTTTCAAAACCTTCAGAAAAACTAGCGCATAAAAACCATTCTACGGGTCTGGCTGAAACTCCGGCCCATCGAAGCGCGCATGAAGTGAACTCCACTCACAAGCCTCCTTGCAGCTCACGGTTCGATAGTGTGGCTCCTGCTTCATCTATCATAGACATCGCTGAAAGCGTCTAATCCATTACTCTTCAGCCATCCCACTTAGCGTATCTGAGGCTATGATCGTATCTATTTCAGTAGCATCATCTTCCGTACTTGAGTAAATGAACCCGCCTGCAGCTGGTAGAAGTATACCCCTGTCGCCAGATGGTTCGCCTGGAACACTACAGAGTGCCTGCCGGGCTGCATAATACCCTTAGCCAACCTGGCTACCTGACGACCTGAAACGTCGTAAATGACCAGGGACACGTCTGCTGCTTCGGGCAAACTGAAGTCAATCGATGTACTGGGGTTGAAGGGGTTCGGGTAAGCGGGATGCAGGGCGAATGTTTCAGGAATCCCGCTGTTTGCAGACGATATCACACCCAGCGTGGGGCCAAACTTGGCAATCCAGCCATCCCAGAGTTTTTCTGGACCATTGTCCATGAGCCCGATGGCGAGATAGTTGTCCGCATCAATGGAAATCACATCCATCACGGCTAAAACCCCGCTTTCACTTGTGCGCTGGACAAAATCTTGCAGGACGCCTTCCCCATCAACGTAGTAACTGATGATACTGATGTCTTCCATCGAGACGACGATATTGGTAACGGCAAGATAGCCGCCCGCGACTTCAATGACTTGACCGGGTTCTTCGCTTTCCCCAGTTTCGTTGTAGCCCGTTGACCATTCAAGTGTGCCGTCCGCCGTGATTTTGACCAACCTGATGCTTCTTTCGGGTGGGTCCGTATCAGGTACTTCTGCCAGTCCACCCAAAATAAATCCGCCATCTGAAGCGGCTGCCAGATTTTTCAGATGCAGTTCGATTCCATCGACTGGATATGTGTTGGTCCAGAGCGAATCTCCGTTGGCGTCCAGCTTCATCACCCATCCGGCTCGAGGTGCTGGGGAGGGTGTACCTGCTGTGCCACAAACGACATAGCCTCCACCGTCCAGCGCGATGATCTCCATGGGAACGACGCCACCATTAGGAGCCTCGTACTGTTTCCTCCATTCCAGGACGCCGGCATCCGAGAACTTGTCGATCACAGCGATATAAGTCTGTGTTTCAGAAATTGGCTGGAGATCACCGATCATGACAAACCCGCCCGTCGGGACGGCATAGTAATCCATGAATCCATCATCATACTGAGGAGCATTCTCGCTGCTCACAGTCGATTGTAAATCGC
>Ga0272443_10003700_pt1 | contig 17689 bp, 12 predicted proteins | sample SSMAcet12_FD_193581 | JGI IMG/M metagenome (GOLD analysis project Ga0272443, IMG submission 193581) | Marine sediment archaeal communities from Little Sippewissett salt marsh, Falmouth, MA, United States - SSM-Acet-12 | ecosystem: Environmental > Aquatic > Marine > Wetlands > Sediment ... | reverse complement strand
GCTGGATCAAGATGCACACCGGCACGATGGACGGCCTGTACAGCGACGACATGGGCAGAACGTGGTCCGAGCCGCAGCAGGTGCCCATGCCGCGAAGCCCCTACGACGATCCGGAGGGCAAAATCCCCGGCGAGTGGATCGTCTGGCAGGTGCCGATGCGCGACCTGACCGGCCGGTACTTCGTCGGCTACACCCACTGGGTCAACCGCGAGGTCACCGTCCGGCCTGAAATCGCCTCCTGGACGGAGATCGAATCGGTCGTCGAGTTCGTGCGGTTCGAGAACATCGACGACGACCCGGAGCCCAAGGACATTCGCACTTCCTACTCAGCCTGGGGAGACAAGGCGCTTCGCGTGCCGCACTGGAAATACCCGCAAGTGAGCGTCGCCCAGGAGCCCAGCATCGTCCGGCTTCCGGACGATCGGCTGTTCTGCGTGATGCGGACGAACACGGGCTACATCTGGTACAGCGTCTCAGACGATGACGGTCGAACCTGGTGCAACCCGCGCCCGCTGCTCCGCAAAGACTTCGGCCAGCCGATCCTCCAGCCGGTCGCGTGCTGCCCGATCTATCGACTGGCCGACGGCCACTACGTCCTCTTCCACCACAACAACCGCGGGAACATCCAGTCCGAGCCGGAGGCTACGAATAAACCCCGCCGGCCGGTATTCGTCGCGCTGGGCGAGTTCCGGCCGAACGCCGACCAGCCGCTCTGGTTCAGCCCCTCCAAGCAGCTGGCAGACAACGACGGCCTCTGCGCCGACGGGCTGCCGCCGGACGAAAGTGCGCTGCAGAATACCGACATCGGCGTCTACAGCAGCTTCACAACCAAGGATGGCAACAACGTGTTCTGGCACTGCGACCGGAAGTTCTACCTCGTCGGCCACCGGATCACGGAGAAGTTCTTAGCCGACCTGACCGTACCGAAAAACTGACGTGACGGACGAGTGCCGCACGTTGCCGCACAGAACGCGGGCCGCGTACTATACCCGCAAACAAGCGTGCATAATTTGTGGCATTTCACACTATTTTGTAGCGGCCGCCCCCTGTGGCGGCCGTCGATTGCAAAACCGGGCCGCGACCGTCAGGGAGCGGAGCCAAAGAGGCCAACATTCACATTGCATTGCTCGCAGGGCAACGGCACATAGACGACGGGCGAGACGCCCGTGCCACCCTGTTTTTGCATGCCGACTTCTGCCGGGTGGGACGGGTATCTTGCCCGTCAGTCAGGCGTAGCAAAAATCCCGGACAGAATTGGCCGGACGCCCGTACCACCCTGAAAGCTTGGACTTCAATCCTGCCCCTCTTGAGTGAGACATCTCATCGTGTAATACCATAAGGTAAAACGTGTCCACGAAAAAGCCCCCGGCAGATGCCCGGGGGCTTTTTTTGTATTCAACGTATCCCTACCGTCAAAGTTCGGGAAGAATCGTAAACGGGAGAAACTCAGCAGGACCCCCGTTACGAGACGGCAACAGTCTTGCCGCTCTGAGCACTTTGTTTTTCAGCCAAGGCCAAGACGACGGCCTCGCGACTTTGATCCGGAGTAGAGATGGAAGGCGTCTCGCCCCGCTCGATGCAGTCGAGCAGATAGGCGATCTCGTTGAAATAGCCGTCTTTGCCCTCGACCTGGGGCGTTTCAGTCGAGCCGTCCTGCTTGTAGACGGTCAGCGGTTTACCGGTATTCATATCCATGATGGCAGCCGCTTCCTCGAAGACGGCCGTGTAACCCATGTTGAACCCGAAAGCCGACGGCAGGTCCCAAGCCCCCTCGATCTGCACGACAAGCTCCGGCCCGTAATGCCACAAGGTATGCACACGGTCGTACGAGTCGGGGACGCGCTGGTAAGCCTGGGCGGTGACGGTTTTGGGCTTGCCCAACAGGTAGAGTGCGAAGTCCGTATCGTGAACGTGCAGGTCGAGAATCGCCCCGCCGGAAAGCTTGGGATCGAGCAGCCAGTCGTGAAGCGAATAATCCGGGGTGGCCGCCTGCCGACGGAGATGCAGCGCCTTGAGCGCGCCGTAACGCTTGTCGCCGATCGCTTTTTTCAGCCAGGCGCACTCCGGCCAGAAACGCACGCATTGGCCGATCATGAACATGCCCGGCGATTTGGCCGCCAGCGCGAGCATCTCGTCGCATTCCTCGACCGTCAGCGCCATCGGCTTTTCGCTCAAAACGTGCTTGCCCGACTTCAGGGCAGCGCTGGCAATCTCACTGTGCAGGTACGTCGGAACGCAGACGTCGACGAGCTGGACGTTCGGGTCGGCGATGAGCTGCTTGTAATCCTCGTACTGTGCGATGCCTTTCAGGTCGCGCTTGTTGGCCTGCGGGTCGCCGATGTTGCCGCCGACCTTCGACCAGTCGCCCGCGCGCCGATCCAGCTCGGTGTCGCAGATCGCCGCGATCCGCGCCCGATCGTTGAGCTGCTCGTACTGTCTGAAGTGCATGCCGCCCATGAACCCGACGCCGATGAGACCTACGCCGACCATAGTCGCTTCTCCTTTTTTTACCCTTTGAAAACCGCCCCCTTGTAAGTCGTCCGCCGCCCCCCTGTCAAGCGAACGCGCGGTCATCCGTACCACCGCCGCGACCGCATGCTTCTTGGCATGGCCCGTCGTTCGCGATAACGTGCCCCTTTCGGGCACGTCGGCCGGCAAAAAGCCGGGAAACAGCGTCATGATCCGGGGAGCGACGATGAGTGTCCATTACGAGAAATTGCTGGCAGATATACGCAAAAACCTCCGTGCCGGCGACCCGCCCGGCAAGGGGATTGAACCGGATGCCTGGCAGGCGCTGCTGGATCGTTACGCACACTTCGCGGACCGGCGCGACACAAACGGGTACCTCGTCGACAGCGAAGCCGTCGTCACGTCGCTGGAAACCCCGCGGCCCTGCCTCCACCTGATGGCCTCGTCGCAGCCGGGGGATTTCGGCACGTGGGGCAGCTTCTGGGATCCGCTGGGTGGCGGGTTTTCATGCGTGACCAGCGTGCTGGCCGGCCGAATGACGAGCCACCTCGACACGAATTACGTCCCAACCGCACCCGAACCGCAGGATGTGCGCAGCTTCTTTGTGCACGAGGCCGGCAGGGCATGGCCGATGTTTCCTATACCCGCCTACGAGCAGGACGCATACCGCGGCTGGCGGTGCGCGCAGGGGCTCGACCGGCAGACGATCGAGGCCGAACGTGAACAGCTCGTCTGCCGCCTCGAAGTGTGCGTGCCTCCACCGCTGCCACTGGAGACCTGGCACGTCCGGATCACGAATAACGGCCAGCGGTCGCGAAAGTTCTCCTGGTTCGCCCATGTGCGGGTCAATATCGACTCGTTTCCGTCTTACTACTTCGTGCCGCGCATCGTCTGCGAGGGAATCGTCGAGGACGGCGCGCTGGTCTTTCTGAACCACGACCAGAACAACAAGCACCCGCGCCAAGCGTTTTTCACAGCCGCACCGGCCTTCGACCGCTTCGACATGTGCGAGGAAATTTTCGCGGGTGTCGGCGGGCGTGCTCCGCTGCCGCGCGCGGTCCAGGAGGGGCGCTGCCGTAACTCGCCCGGCCTGCAACCCTACGCCGGTCTGGTGGCGGCCACGCAATACGACGTCGAACTGGCTCCCGGCCAGAGCCGCGAATGGATCTGCGCCTACGGCCGCTGCCCCTACGACCCCGCTGAACGCAGAGCTTACATGCAACGCGTGCGCCGCGAAGCGCTGGCCGACCCTGCCCAGACCCGCAAAGCCGTCAACGCCATCTGGTCGGAACAGGTGGCCGCTCACATGGCCCTTACGCCCTCAGTCGATCTCGACCGCTATTTCAACGTCTGGTCGAAGTACCAGGGCCGCAACCAACTCCTGTTCTGTCGTGCTCTCGACAAGGTCGGCTACCGCGATGTGCTCCAGGACATGCTCGGCGTTTGCGCTTTTCAGCCCGATCTCGTTCGCGCCAAGCTCCTGCACACGCTCCGCTACCAGGCGCCCGATGGCCGGGCGGTCCGTCAGTACGAGGCCTGCCCCGGCGCCGGCCAGGACATGCGGATGTACATGGACAGCGCGTCGTGGATACCAGACACCCTTGTGCGCTACCTCAAGGAGACCGGTGACCTGGCGATTCTCGACGAGCAGGTCGCCTGCTTCGATATGGCCACCGAACAACCGAATGACGCGGCCGCCTGCTCAGTCTACGAGCACGCACTCCGTGCGGTCCGCTCGATGGCCGACAACACGGGCTACCACGGCTTGTGCCGCATCGGCTACGGCGACTGGAACGATGCACTCTCAGGGATCGGCGGCGAGAAAGGCGTCAGCGTCTGGCTCTCCTGTGCCTGCGTGCACGCCGCCCAGCGCATGACCGAGCTGGCCGGCTACCTGGGCCGCAATGACGACGCGCGCGAGATGGAATCGCTCGCGGCCGCGATGGCTGAGCGCATCAACGCGCACGGCTGGGACGGGCAGTGGTACATCTACGCGATCAACGGACAGGGCAAGCCGATCGGTTCGAGCCGCTCGCCGGAAGGGTCGCTCCATCTCAACGTCAATACGTGGGCGTTGTTCACGGGCGTCGCGCGGGCGGCCGGCCGGGAGAAACAGGTCTTCGCGTCGCTGAAGCGACTCGCCACCCCCTGCGGTCACATGCTGCTCGCGCCGCCCTACACGGCCGCCAGCCGGTCCGATGTCGGCCGGATCGCCGACCAGAAGCCGGGCCTGTTCGAGAACGGCTCGATCTACCTGCACGGGCAGGCGTTCTACCTCTACGCGCTCATCTGCGCGGGGCTTTCCGACGATTGCTATCGCGCGATGAACGACACGCTACCCAGCGCGCTCGTTCAGGACATCACCACTGCACCACGCCATCAGCAGTCCAATTTCACCGTCGGGCCCGACCATCCCAACTTCGGGATGCAGCTTTTCAGCAACTTCACCGGCTCGGTGCCGTGGTATCGGCGGGTCATCGAGCGGATGCTCGGCGTGTCGGCCGACTTCGACGAGCTGACGATCGCGCCCTGCCCGCCGTCGGTCTGGGACCGTTACCAGGTCCGCAAGTGCTGGCGCGGCCGGACCGTCGAGGTCATTTTCGAGCGGTCGGCCACCCCCGGCTGCCGGATCACGATGGCCGGCCGATCCTATACGCGCGCGGTCCCGCTGGCGGATTTGTCGGAAACAAACATCAACCGGATCGAGGTCAGCTTCGGATGATGCCGGATAATGTGCGTTGCCCTGTCGGGAATGCGCCACCAGCGCTACAATGCATGTTATGCGGTCGACGGGAACAGGGATGTACGTGGCGCCCCCCGCCGCACGATGCAACGTGAGGAGGTATGCTGCAATGGCTGAAATGATCAAACTGGGACGCACGGACTTGAACGTCAGCCGGGTCTGTTTCGGATGCTGGCAGATGGCGGCCAACAAGTTCTGGCCGACGGTCGACGAGGAAAAGATGGAGGCAGCCGTCCACGAGGCGCTCGATCTCGGCATCAATTTCTTCGATACGGCCGACGCTTACGGGGACGGCCACGCGGAAATGCTCCTGGGCCGCATGCTCAAGGGCGTACCGCGCGACCGCTACGTATTGGCCGACAAACTCTACCACCACTGGCTCGGCGAGCCCGGCTCCAAGCGCGTCGGCGACCTGTCGTATGACTACATCCTCTGGGAGTGCGAGCAATCGCTCAAACGGCTCGGCACGGACGTCATCGACCTCTACCAGGCCCACACCGTCGATGTCCTGACGCACCCCGAGGAAACCGCCCGCGCGTTCGAAAAACTCAAAAAAGACGGCAAAATCCGCTTCTACGGCACGAGCAACTACAACGCCGAGCAGATGCGGGCCGCCAACACGTTCGGCAGCTTCGACACCGTCCAGCCGCGCTACAACCTGCTCGACCGCGCGTTCGAGCAGGAGCTCGCCTTCTACTGCATGGCACACAATATCGGCGTGCTGACCTTCAGCTCGCTGGAATGCGGTCTGCTGACCGGCAAGTTCACCGGCAAAGAACGGTTTGACGACGTTCGCGCAATGATGAAAAGTTTCCAGGGCGAACAATTCAAACAGAACGTCCAGCGTGTCAACCGTCTCGGCGCGATCGCCGAGCCGCTCGGCAAGTCGATCACGCAACTGGCCATCCGCGGCGTGCTCGAGCACCCGGCCGTCCACTGCACGATCGTCGGTATCAAAAACCCCGAACAGATCCGCGAAGCTGCCGGCGCGTTGGGCTGGTCGCTGACGCGCGAGCAGTATTACGACGTGCGCACCGCACTGGCCTGAGTGGAAAGCTGGCTGCGATTTGTCGCGGCTGGCTGCAGACGGTAGGATAACCCACTCGTGTCGGGTCCCGCCGGGAAACGACGCTGGCACGATCCGGTTACTCCGTAAGTTCATACTATGGTTAAAGTTGCGGTCACCGACCACGAATATGACAAGGCCGCGGACTTCTTCGCACGAGCCGCTCAGGAGGGGATCGAGTGCGTGCGCGTGCCGGCCGACGAACCGGCGCTGGCCGAGGCGATCGCCCGTTGCGGTGCGACGGACGTGGTCGTCGGCGTCGCCTCTTACACGGGCCCGCTTTACGAGGCGCTGCCGGCCGGCGGCGTCGTCGCGCGTTTTGGCGTGGGGCATGACGGCATCCACATGGACCGGGCCACCGCCCGCGGCCTGCTCTGCACCAATACTCCCGGTGTATTGGACGATTCGGTGGCCGAGCACGCCATCGCAATCATGCTGATCGCCGCCCGCAAACTCCACCGTCTCACGCCCGCCGCCGGACCGTGGCCGACCGAGGTCGGGAACGAGCTCAAGGGCAAGACGCTGGCGGTCATCGGCTGCGGCGGGATCGGACGGCGCGTCGCCCGAATCGCGGCCGGCGGCTTTTCGATGCGCGTCATCGGCTGCGATATTGCCGATGTCGAAGTGAGCGACCTGAGCGGCCAGTTCGGTTTCGCGCTGCTGACGCGCAACTTCGCCGAAGCGGTGGACGGCGCCCATTTTGTCACGCTGCATATCCCCGCAACGCCGGCGACGTACCACTTCATCAACGCGCAGCGGGTCGCCCTGCTCGCGCCACACGCATGGCTCATCAACACGGCCCGCGGCGCGCTCGTTGATGAGGCGGCCCTTTTCGACGCGCTGACCACGGGTCGGCTGGGCGGGGCGGCCCTCGACGTCTTCGAACGCGAGCCCTACGAACCCGTGCAACCCGACAAGGATCTGCGGCGCCTTGAGAACGCGATCCTCACGCCGCACGTCGGCAGCAGCACTCGGGAAGCATGCGACCGCATGGCTGAGCGCGTACTCTACAACATCCGCTTGGCCCACGAAAAAAGGTTCGAGGAAATGGACCTGCTCAACCCGCAAGTCTGCCGGGGAACGTAGCCGGCCGAGGAAACGATGAAAGGTAGGCAGTCCGTGGAAAATAAACTCCGTCGCGCACTGCTCGATAACGACCTGACCCTGGGCGCGTGGATTCAAATCGGTCACCCGGCTTGCGCGGAGATTTTCGGCCGGGCGGGCTTCGACTGGGTGTGCGTTGATCTCGAGCACGGTGCGATCGACCTGGAGACGATGACCGACATCTTCCGGGCGCTGAGCGCATTCAAGGCCATCCCCGTCGCGCGACTGCCCCTCAATGACCCGGCCTGGATCCACCGCAGTCTCGATGCCGGCGCCCGCGCGTTGATCATCCCGATGGTCCACACGGCCGCCCAGGCTGAGGCGGCGGTCCGCGAGGCGAAATACCCGCCCCGCGGCGTGCGCGGCTTCGGCTACAGCCGGGCCAACCTGCACGGGATGGACTTCGACGCTTACATCGCCAAGGCCAACGACGAGATCGCGATGATCATGCAGATCGAGCACGCCGAGGCGATCGCCAACGTGGACGCGATTCTCGAGGTGGACGGCGTGGACGGGCTGCTGATCGGCCCGCTCGACCTGAGCGGCTCGATGGGCATTACCGGGCAGATGGACCACCCCGACATGGTGGCCGCCCTGCAAAAATACCGCGACGCCTGCCGTGCCCACAAAAAGGCTGCGGGCATCCACATCGTCCGGCCGAATCCCGACAATATCCGCCAGACCGTCGAAGCCGGCTACACGCTTGTCGTGCTCGGCCTGGACAACGTGTTCCTGGACGACGCGTCGCGCGCCTGCCTCAAGGCGGCGGGTCGATGACGCTTTTCCTTTTTCCCGCATAACAGCGGAAGACGACCGCTTGGGGAACCGGCATGACCGGGGGGGCACCGACATTTCCGATGGCCGAACGAGTGGCCCGCTTCCGTGACTATTACGGACGGCGGAACGAGCTGCCGTTGCTGGGTTTTTTCACGGGCAGCGAGTACCCGCTCCACCTCTACCCGGCCTCGCGTTCGCTGCCGATAGATCGGCCCTTGCAACCCGACGACTTCGAGGTGGCTCCCTACCTGGCCGACTGCGAAAGGCTGTTCACGACACACGAGGCCTGCGGCGGCGATTTCATCTGGAGCGGCTGCGCCTTCTGGGGCGTGCCCTGGCTCGAGGCTGCCCTGGGTTGCCCCATTCTGGCCGACCACACCACCGGTTCGATCCACGCGGAAAAACCAACCCGTTTCAACGGCCCCGAGGACGTGCCGTCCTTCGATCCGCAGAACCCCTGGATGACCAAGGCCGTCGAGTTCCTCGACGCGATGGCGACCGCCAGCGGAGGGCGCTGGCCGCTGGCAACCACGCGCATGCGCGGCGTTGCCGACCTGCTGGCCGCCCTCTACGGCCAACCCGAGTTCATCTTCGCGATGATGGAACGGCCCGACGAAGTGCAGGCCGTGGCCGACCGGCTGACGGCGTACTGGATCGCCTTCGGCCGGCTCCAGCTCGAGCACATCCCCCTGTTTCACGGGGGCATCGGCTCGTTCTACTACAACATGTGGGCGCCGGCCGGCACGGTGTGGCACCAGGAGGACGCCGCCGCCCTGCTCTCGCCGGAGCTCTACGCGCAGTTTATTCGCGCCTGCGACGAGCGGATCGCGGCCGCCTTCGACGGCTGCATCATGCATCAGCACCCGACGCGCTTCGTGCCGACGGATTTCTATCTCGAAATGAATTTCACGGCCCTCGAACTGCACGTGGACGAATCCGGCCCACGGGCTGAGCAACTCTACGCGACGCACATGAAGATCCTCGAACATGGCATGCCCCTGCTCATCTGGGGCCACCTGTCCGAGGCTGACCTGGCGTGGATTTTCAGTCGGCTGCCCGCCGCGGGGCTGGCCGTCATGACGACCGTCGCCGAACCCGCCGAGGCCGGCCGCATCTGGCAGCGCTGCATCACAACCTAGACCCCTCGTTTGCCCTCCGAACGACCTTCGCACTTTCGCAGGAGCAGCCCTTTTGCAGTAAGATGGCCGCCCGGACCGACCGCCGGGCAGGCGAAAGGTCCGTCGGAAACACAGTCACGCGCGCATCGCCAATGGCAGGAAAAACCATGAGCGAAAAGCCCACCGGACGCAACACAAGCAACGTATTCTTTCAGGCGGACAACCTCGACCTGGACGCCCTGGCGCGCGAGAAGGCCTATCTGGCCGACCTCGGCTCCAAAAGCTTGCCGGTCAAGGTCGGCGGCTACTTCAAGCTGAGCGGCCCCGGCTGGATCCAGAGCGCCCTGTCGCTGGGCGGCGGCAGCGGGAGCCTCTCGTTGTTCGCCGGGGCGCTGGCGGGCTACACCCTGCTCTGGGTGAACCCGGCCTCGATGTTCTTGGGCGTCATCATGCTCGGTGCGATCGCCTACATGACGCTTTCGACCGGCATCCGCCCCTTCCACGCGATCAATCAACACGTCCATCCCGTCCTGGGTTGGGCCTGGGCACTGTCCGTCCTCGTAGCCAACTTCGTCTGGATCTTCGGCCAATTCAACGTGTCGTCCGCGGTGGCCGGTGACATCATCACCTTCGGCGGCACGCGGGAGCCTGCCTGGTTTTCGGCGGTCGGTCATGCGCTGTTCGGCACTGGCCTGTCGGCCAGCGAGGCGGCGGGGCGCGGATTCGGCGTGCTGGTTTGTCCCTTCATCGCCATTCTCTGCCTCTGGGTCGCCTGGCACTACGGCAAGGGAACGCGCGGCGTACGCTGGTTCGAAAACGCCATGAAACTCGTCGTCGCCGGGATCATCGTCTGCTTCTTCATCGTCGTGCTCACCACCCGCACCGACTGGGGCGGCATTCTCAAGGGCATCTTCGGATTCAGCCTGCCGCGGCCGAGCGAAACAGACAAACTCGACGTGGTCATCTCCGCCTTCGCGGCGGCCGTCGGTATCAACATGACCTTCATTCTCCCTTACACCATCCTGGCGCGCGGCTGGGGGCGCGAGCATCGCACCCTGGCCGGTTTCGACCTGAGTCTGGGCATGTTCGTCCCGTTCGTCTTCGCCGTCAGCTGCCTGACGATCGCCGCGGGCAACACCCTCCACCAAACGGTCTATCCGGAAGTCGAGGCGAAAATCGCCCCGCTCCAGGCCGAGCTCCAGACCCTCCAGGACGACACGTCCCTGCCCGCCGCCGAACGAGACGCACGTATCGCCGAGTTGACCGGCCTGATCCAGACGGCGAAAGCACCGCTGCGCACCGCGGTCTCAATGGCCCGCTCGCTCGAGCCGCTGCTCGGCCCGCGGCTCAGTCACATCATGTTCGGCCTGGGATTTCTCGGGATGACTACGAGCAGCATCGTCACGATGATGCTCGTCAGCGGGTTCACGCTCTGCGAGATCGCCGGAGGCCGGCCCGGAGGAACGAGCTTCAAGATCGGCACCCTCCTGCCCGCGCTCGGAATGTTCGGACCGATCATCTTCGGCCAACTGGACATGTATCTCATGGTGCCGATCTCCGTGTTCTGCTTCTTCTTCAGCCCGATCGCCTACGTCGCGTTTTTCATCCTGATGAATAAAAAAGCGTTTCTCGGCGACGACCTGCCCCGCGGCTGGAAGCGGTGGGCATGGAACATCGCCATGTTGTTCGCCATCGTCGTCGTGACAGGTGGCGGCGCTTATAAAATCTACGCCATCCTGACGACGTGAGGCGGCGTGTAGCCACATGTAATCCGGCTGGTTTCGGCCAAGGAGATGCGACGATGCGGACATGGCGAAAGATCATTCAGCCGAGGTGCGTCGGTTGGCTTCTGGGTGTTCTGGCCGCAAACGCAGCGATAGCTTCCGAGCGGCCGAACATCCTGTTCATCGTCTCCGACGACCAGGTACACAGCGCGCTGGGTATCGCCGGCGACACCCGCCTCCAGACGCCGAACCTCGACCGCCTCGCCCGCGAGGGTCTGCGCTTCACGCACGCGTTCGTGCCGCTGCCGATCTGCACGCCCTCTCGGGCGGCCTTTTTGACCGGTCGCTTCGGCTCGTCCAACGGGGTCCAGTTCTTCGGTGATAAGATCCACGAGAACATTGTCACCTGGCCGCAAACGATGGCCCGCAACGGCTACCAGACGGCCATGACCGGCAAATGGCACAACGTCCGCGATGGCGACTACTACGGTTTCGAATGGACCGGCAACGTCTTCATCGCCGGCATGGGCCCGTTCACGGATCAGCCGATGATCCAGAAGTTCGGTGAAAAACCCCAGCTCGTCAAAGGCAACACGACCGAACTCTACACCGACACCGCCTTACGCTTCCTCGACGAGCGCGACAGGGATCGGCCCTTCTTCCTCTACGTCGCCCACCAGGCTCCGCACGACCCGCGCGTGCCGGTCCCGCACTACACCGACCTCTACGATCCTGCGCTGATGCCCCTTCCGCCCAACTTCCGGCCGGTGCCGAAATTCGACCCCGGCACGCTGGACATCCGCGACGAAAGGCTGCTGCCGATCCCGCGGCCCATACCGAAGCTGAAGCTCGAGATCGCGCGGTACTTCGGCCTCATCTCGCACCTGGACGCGCAGATCGGCCGGTTGCTCCGCGGCCTGGAAGAAAAGGGGCTGGCCGACAACACGATCGTCATCTTTTGCGGCGACAACGGCCTCACGCTCGGCGCGCACGGCTTCCTGGGCAAGCAAACGCTGCACGAGGAGGGAATACGCATCCCGCTCATCATTCGCCATCCCAGGCTCCGCGGGCAGGCCGGCCAGACGCGCGACGCACTCGTTTATCTGCACGACCTGATGCCGACCGTCTGCGAGTGGACGGGGACACCCCTCCCGGAAGGCGTGCAGGGCAAAAGCCTCGTTACAGTCAGCGAAGGAACGCAACCGGGCGTGCGCGATGCCGTCTTCGGCCGCTACAACGAGCGCAAGGTCCCGCTCATGCGCATGATCCGTACGCATCGTTACAAGTTGATCAAGTATTTTAAGGCTGAGCGCGAAGAACTGTTCGACCTCGAAAACGACCCCTACGAGATGAATGACCTTTCGGGCGACCCGGACCTTCAGCAGGTTTGCAACGAGCTCCGTCGCCGGCTCATCGACTGGCTCGTCGAGCAGGACGACCGGATCGCGCTCGATGCACTGGAACGCTGAGCATTTCGTTCGAAGGGCGCAAGCTCGCCGCTTGAGGCAGACATTCAGGCAGGCGAGGGCGGCTCAGGTGCATCGGTAGGCTGTTTGCGCGCTTTCCACAAACGCTCAGCCAGGACGACCAGTGTCACGGCCGGCAGCAACGCAACGAGAACGGCGACGGCTGCCTCCCGCGTCGACGGGACGTGCTCTCGAACCGCCATCCAGACCAAAAAGACCGTGTAGACAACCCCGTAGAGCACGAACACCAGTCCCTCCCATCGGCTGATCCGGTGGCCGGTCGCGAAAATCGGCAGACAGGCGACGGACACGGCGACCATGACGGGCATGTCGAAAGACACCGCCTGCGGCGCGACGGCGAGACCCCGCGGCGCGACAGTCGCCGTCAGGCCGGCCACCGTCAGGATGTTGAAGATGTTGCTGCCCACCACGTTCCCGACGGCGATGTCGCGCTCGCCGCGCAGGGCCGCCGTGATCGAGGTGGCCGCCTCGGGCAGCGAGGTGCCCATGGCCACGATGGTCAGCGCGATCGTCAGCTCGCTTACTCCTGCCAGACGCGCGATTTGTACGGCACCCTGCGTGACCCAACCCGAGCCCACCACGAGCATCGCCAGCCCGACGAGCACGTACACAAGATGCAGGAGCCAACCGGATGGTCCTTTCCGAGGCCTCCCTGTAACATCGTCGTCGGCGCGGACGGCCCGCTCCCGGCGGGTCTGCCTGCGCGACTGGCGGATGCAATGGAAGCTGTACACAACAGCGCCGGCGACCAGCAACCCGCCGTCGAGTCGGCCCACAACACCGTCCCGGCTCATTACCCACAAAACCAAAGATATCCCGATCATCAACGGGACGTCCCGACGGATGAGCTGGAGTGATACGACAAGGGGCGTCACAAGGGATGACAATCCCAGGATCAGCAAAACGTTGTAGATGTTGCTGCCGACGACGTTACCCACCGCGATGTCAGCCGATCCGGACAGCCCCGCACGGAAGCTGACAGACAGTTCCGGCGCGCTCGTTCCGTAGGCGACGACCGTCAGACCGATGACCAGCGGCGAAACACCGAACGATCCCGCCAGCCGCGCCGCGCCGCGCACGAGCACGTCGGCACCGGCGACCACCATCGCCAAACCGACGATGAACAATGCCAATGCCGTCGCGCTCACGATGCATCCCCGTTGAGGCTGTCGCACGACCCGGACCGGCGTCGGCGGCCTCGCCACAGATGCTCGCCGCAGAGCAGCAGCAGAACGGCCGGCAGCAGGATAAGGACGATGATGCCGGCTGCCTCCCGCGCGGTCGGCACCTGCTGCTGACCCGCCTTGTAAACGAGAAAGAACGTGTAAAACGCGCCGAACAGCAGAAGAAAAGCGCCTTGGGCCCTACTGATCCGGCGGCCGACTGCAAACAACGGCCAGCACACGACGGCCACTGCGAGCATCACGGGCATGTCGAAGCGCAGGGCCTGCGGCGCGACCGCCAGGCCTCCCTGCGTCAATGCCGCCGCTACGCCGACGACCAGCAGGATATTGAACATGTTGCTGCCGATGGCGTTGCCCACGGCGATGTCGCGCTCGCCCTGGAGACTCGCCGCCACCGACGTCGCCAGCTCCGGCAGCGACGTGCCCACGGCCACAACGGTCAGCGCGATGACCAACTCGCTGACGCCGAGGTACGCGGCGATGCCCACCGCCCCGTCCTTGACCCAGCCGGCCCCCAGTACGAGCAGAGCGGTGCCGAGAAGCACCCGCGCCACGGGCCCGCCCCACCGTCGGAAGAAGGACAGGGACATTTCGGCCAACACCCGCGGATCATTCAGCAGCCGCGCGTCGCGCACCTCCTGCCGGCCCTTACGAATCGAGAACACCGTGTAGGCAAGGCAGCCGGCCGCCAGCAGCGCGCCCTCGATGCGCTCGACGCGCCCGTCCAGGCTCATGGCGACCAGCACGATGCTCAAGCCGATCATCAACGGCAGGTCGCGGACCAGCAGTTGGTGTGAAACGGACAGCGGCGCCGCCAGCGACGCGAGGCCGAGAATCAGGACGATGTTGTAGATGTTGCTGCCGACGACGTTGCCGACCGCGACGTCGGGAGCCTGATCCAGCCCCGCCCGGAGACTGACAGCCAACTCCGGCGCGCTCGTGCCGTAAGCGACAACCGTCAGCCCGATGACCAGCGGCGAAACACCGAGCGAGACTGCCAACCGTGACGCGCCGCGCACGAACACGTCCGCACCGCCGGCCACCAGGGCCAGCCCCACTATAAAAAGAATAATCGTCTGACCGTCCATCAGCCCGCCCGGCGCGTTGCAATGTCCGCGTTTGCAATCGCGCGCAGTTGCAAGTAACGTCTCTCGCGCGTGACGCGGCCCATCCTATCGGCCGAAGGCCGCCTTTTCCACGGCTCTCCACAGAGGGCTTCCGCAATGACTCCCCGCCAGCGCGTCCTGGCTGCTCTCAACCACGAAGAACCGGACCGCGTTCCGATCGACTGCGGCGCGATGCGCTCGAGCGGCATCCAGGCGATCGCCTACCACCGGCTCATGTCGCACCTGGGTATCACAGCCGACCCGCCGCGCGTCTACGACATGGTCCAGCAGCTGGCCGAGCCCGATCCAAGCTACCTCGAGCGCTTTGACGTCGACGCGCTCAATGCGGGGTATCAATTCGACCCGAAAAACTGGAAACCCTGGACGCTGCCCGACGGCACACCCTGCCGAATCCCCGCCTACCTCGACGTGCGGCCGCAGGACGGCGACTGGCTGGTCCACGACGGTGCCGGGCGCGTCGTCGCGCGCATGGCGGCCGGCACGACCTACTTCAGCCAGACCACCTGGCCGATGTCCGACGACAACTGGTACGATCAGCTCCCCGCGCTGCCCGAGAAAATGCCACTGGTCATCTGGGCCGCACTGCCCGAGCCGATGTATGCCGACGGCCTGACCGAGGCGAACGTCCAGCGGATCGCCGCGCACGTCCGCCGCCTGCGGGAAACACACGAGCAGGCGATCGTGCTGGCCGTCGGTGCGAACCTCTTCGAATGGGGTACCTTCCTGCGGCGGATGGACAATTTCCTGATGGACTTGGCCAGCGACCGCATCCGGGCCGAAGCCCTCCTCGACAAGCTGGTCGAGTGCCACCTGGCGAGTTTCGACCGGCTCCTGCCGTCCGTCGGCGACCTCGTCGATGTCATCCACCTCGGCGACGACCTCGGTATGGAATCCGGCCCGTTCTTCGCACCGCGGATGTACCGGGAAATCTTCAAGCCGCGTCACCGCATCCTGCTGGAGCGCATCAAGAAGGCGCACCCGCACGCCAAGACGTTCCTGCACAGTTGCGGGTCCATCTCCTCACTGCTGGAGGATCTCATCGAGGCCGGTTTCGACATCATCAACCCGGTGCAGATCTCCGCGCGCGACATGGCGCCGGCCGACCTCAAGCGGCGGTTCGGCCGGCACGTCGTCTTCTGGGGCGGCGGGTGCGACACGCAGAAGATCCTCCCGCGTGCCACACCCCAACAGGTCAAGGACCACGTCCGGCGGAACGTTGACATCCTGGCGCCGGGGGGCGGGTTCGTCTTCTGCCCGGTCCACAACATCCTTTCCGAAGTGCCTCCCGAAAACGTCGTGGCCATGTACGAGGCCGTTCACCCATGAGCCGCGCGCTCCCACTCGCCCGGCCGGCATCGATCCCCTACACTGTCCGGGCTTTCCGCGGGTACGAAGGAAGGGAGACCAAGTCGTGTCGACGATGAAAGTCGGGCTCATCGGCCTGGGGCGAGGCGGGTGGCGTATCGCCGGCACCCTCCTGCAAAGCACCTGGTGCGACCTCGTGGCGGTCGGCAGCGCGGATCGTGCGCGCGTCGAGGAGTTCACCGGGGCGCATCCGACCATCGCCGGCTACAACGACTTCCGCTCCCTGATCGTCGAAAACCCGCTGGACGCCCTCTTTGTGGCCACCCCACCCTACCAGCGCTCGCGCTACCTGCCGCTGGCCGCCGAGCGCCGCATCCCCGTCTGGATGCTGCCGCCCGCCGCCCGAACCTTCGACGAAGCCGTCGAGTGGGTCAACCTCTTCGCCAAGGCCGACTGCCCCATCGTCGTCTCACGCGGGTGCGGAATCGAACCGGAGCTCCAACCGGACGCCATCGGCCTCGAACAATTGGGGCGGCTTTTTTTCGCGCGCGGACAGATCACGGTGTACAACCAGGAAAATCTCGGCTGGCGCGGCGACATGGAGCGCGCCGGCGGAGGCGTGCTCCTCTACCGCGCCTATCCGTTGCTGGACACCCTCATCGAGATGATGGGGTTGCCCGGCACGGTCTTCGCCCGGACCGGGGCCATCTCCCGGCCCGCGACGCGATTCCCCTACGACACGGAGGATACCGCGGCGCTCGTCGGTCACTTCGCCAGCGGCGCGATCGCCGTCGTCAGCGGCTCCTGGACGACGGGGCCGGATCACGAATCGCTCGATCTCTACGGGGAGGCGGGCAACCTGCACATCACGCCCGACCGGGTCGTCGTCCGCGACCGCGAGGGCGAACAAGCCCGCCACGATCTGCCGCGGCCGGCCAATCCGCTCGCCTTGCAGATCGAGGAGTTCCTCCGTACCCTTGCCTCCGGGGCGCGATGGGTCCACGGCACGCTCCGCCAGCACCTGCCGACGATGGCCCTCATCCACGCCGCCTACCTGTCGGCCCGGACGGGGCAGCCCGAAAGCACCAACGCCCTGTTTGCGATGCACAACGTCGCACCCGAGAAGTGCTTATCGCCGCGTTCCTCGTAAAATGAGCCCGGTATCACCTGAAGGTGAACGCCCCTCCCGGAGAGGTTCATGGCGGCGATTCGAGTTCATCTTCTGATCGGCTGCACGGCCAGCGGCAAGAGCGCGGCGGCCTTCGAACTCGCCCGGCGGATGAGAGCCGAGATTCTTTCGGTCGATTCCATGAAAATCTACCGCCGCATGGACATCGGGACGGCCAAGCCCACGCCCGAACAGCGCCGCGAGGTGCCCCACCACCTCATCGACATCATCGAGCCGTCCGAATCCTACAGTCTCGGGCGGTTCGTGGACGACGCGGACCGCGCGATCCGCGCGATCGAGGCCCGCGGCCGGCCGATCGTCGCCGAGGGCGGCACGATGCTGTTCGTCCGCGGGCTGATCTCCGGCGTGTTCGAGGGACCGGCGGCCGACCCGGCGTTCCGCAGGCGATTGCGCGAT
>Ga0272443_10003698_pt1 | contig 17693 bp, 19 predicted proteins | sample SSMAcet12_FD_193581 | JGI IMG/M metagenome (GOLD analysis project Ga0272443, IMG submission 193581) | Marine sediment archaeal communities from Little Sippewissett salt marsh, Falmouth, MA, United States - SSM-Acet-12 | ecosystem: Environmental > Aquatic > Marine > Wetlands > Sediment ... | reverse complement strand
GAAGCCGACAAGTCTACTTTCTTCGGCCAGCCGCCTGGCGGGCTGCAGCAGTGAGCTTGCCGCCGTAATGGCCAAGCAGCGTCACAATGGGAAGCATCGCGAAAAGCATCACGATATAGAGCCAGTGCATCATCCCCTGCTGGTACATCACATCAGGCATGCTGAGACGGATGAACACCGTCAGGGCGGCCAGCACGAAAAGCACGATCGACAACCGGATCTTTTTGATGAATACCGGGCCTTTAGCTGCGTTATACTTTGTCTTCCATTCATAGAGGCCGGATACAAAAGAGACCGGGATCGCCAGAAGGGAGATGATGATAAGGTGCTCGACGGTATGCTCGAAATAGGGATCACCCCCGGGAAGGGTCAATAGCAGGTAGAGTATCGCAACAGGAATAAGGCCGTTGCTGAAATGGGCTGCAATCGCATGCAGCATAAACGTCTTTTTCATCTCCTGAAACAAGCTCATCTTCTTTCCTGCCATTTGGCGTTTCTCCTTATCCTGAGGTTAGAGGGGTTGCACGATATTTGATGTTGAGTAATGTAACACCTTTAACACAATAATACACCGGCTCCCGCTATCTCCAACCCATCTCCCCTCCTCTGCCAGAACCTTCATCAGTCGGCTCCACATCAGCATCACGTCATTTCACCATTACGTAACCGACCATTCACACGATTGTTACATGACACTGTTTCACGGAAACAACAAAACAGATAACCTTTCAGCGCAGCAAATCCTGTACCTGTACCAGAGGTTTTTTAACCGAAACAAGCCCATCATGAAATACTCATTTCTGCTGTTAATCACATGCGTTTCGACGCTTATGATCAACAGCCTGTCGATTTTACTTCCCTCAGGAGCGGCCGGGGCGGCAACGATCACCGGCATCGTGGTCGACGACGCCGACGGACTGCCGCTCCCTGCAGCAACCATCTCTGTCAAAGGCTCTGCAGAAGGCGCCATAACCGGTCAGAACGGTCGCTTCCGGCTGGAAAATGTCGCCACCAGTAACCCCGTTATTGTGGCATCCTATCTTGGCTACATGACCGAGGAATACCCTGTACTGCTCTCCTCTGAAGGTCTGGCAAAACTCTCCATCCGGCTCAAACCAGGCATTGTGGTCAGCCAGGAGATCACCATCGTAGGCGAAATGCTCAAAGGCCAGGCCAAAGCCCTCAACCAGCAGAAAAACAATCTCAATGTCACCAATGTGGTCGCAGCGGACCAGATCGGCAAGTTTCCTGACTCGAACGTAGGCGACGCACTCAAACGCATTCCGGGCATCAGCGTCTTCACCGATCAGGGAGAAGCTCGCTTCGGCCATATCCGCGGCACCGAACCCCGTTTCAACTCCGTCACCGTCAACGGAGAGCGCATTCCATCAGCCGAAGCTGAAAACCGCACCATTCAGCTCGATCTCATCCCGGCAGACATGGTCCAGACTATCGAAGTGACCAAAGCCCTCACACCCGACATGGATGCGGATGCAATCGGCGGCTCGATCAATCTTGTCACCAAACTCCCCACCGAAGAGCGATTTTCTCTCACCGCGGGCGGAGGCTGGAACATGATCGACGAAACAGGCGGAGCCCGCTACCAGCTCGGCGGAACCTATGGCAACCGCTTCCTTGACGGCAAACTCGGCGTGCTCTTCAGCGTCTCATACGACGATAACGATTTCGGATCAGACGACATCGAAGCCGAATGGGATGCCGAAGAGGACGGGATTGAGGCTCTGAAAGAGTTTCAGGTCAGACAATACGATGTCCGCCGCATCCGGAAAAGTTTCTCGACCGGGCTCGACTACCGGTTCAACGAAAACCACGTCCTGAAATTCAACGGGATCTACAACTGGCGCAAGGACTACGAAAACCGCTACCGGGGAAGCTACAAAGACCTCGACGAGGACCTGGCAGAGCTGGTATGGGAAACCAAAGGAGGAACGAACAACAATGCCCGCCTCGAAGACCAGCGCATGATGTCGTTCACGCTCGGCGGTGAACACGATTTCGGTAAACTCGACCTCGACTGGCAGGCAGCCTATTCCAAAGCCTCCGAGGAGCGCCCGAACGAACGTTATGTCTCCTTCGTTGCCGAAGACCAGCCATTCATCACTGACATCAGCAACCCGGAACACCCCTTGGTCACGGTGAACAGTAACGTCGCCGACGGAATTTCCGGCAACGGATCATGGACCCTCGATGAACTCACCGAAGAGTATCAATACACCGAGGATATCGATAAAAACTTCGCACTGAACCTTGCCTACGACCTGTCAGACTCTTTCAAACTGAAGTTTGGCGGAAAAATTCGCGACAAGCATAAAATGCGTGAAAACGATTTCTACGCCTATGAACCTGCAGCCGAAGAAGCGTTTTACACTGCTGTCTATGACAACCTTTCGGACAAAACCAAAGAGGGCTTTCTCCCCGGCGAGCAATATGAATCCGGCAGTTTCGTGTCCAATGATTTTCTCGGAAGTCTCGACCTGAATTCCCAGGACTTCGACAAAGAACGCGTACTCGAAGAGCTGGCAGGCAACTTTGACGCGAAAGAACAGATCAAAGCGGTCTACCTCATGGGAAGCTGGGATCTGAGCCGGAAAGCAACCATTCTCGGCGGCGTAAGGCTCGAACACACCCGCAACGAGTATGACGCTTATGAGTACAATGCCGACGAAGATATCCTGACAAAGGTAACCGGCACCCCGTCAGACTATACCAATGTCCTTCCCTCTATGCATCTTCGCTACAAGATCAACGATATGACCAGCCTCAAGCTTGCCTATACGCATACGCTCTCAAGGCCGAACTACTTCGATCTTGCACCGTATACCCTCATCGACGATGAAGAAAAATACATTGGCAACCCCGATCTCGAACCGACGATGTCGAAAAACGTCGATCTCATGATCGAGCACTACCTGAGCGATGTCGGCATCCTGTCGGCAGGCGTTTTCTACAAATCGGTCAGTGATTTCATCATCACAAGAAAAACAGACGACCCCGAGTATGAAGACGGCCTCTTTCAACCACTGAACGCTGGTGACGGAACCCTTACGGGCCTCGAAACAGCAGCGCAGTTTCAGTTGCCCTTCATCCCCGGGCTCGGCCTCTTCCTGAACTACACCTATACGCACTCAACGATCGACAACTTCAACATCGAAGGGCGCCAGAGCGATGGGCTCCCTCTTCCCGGCAGCCCCGAGCACACCGCAAACGCCTCCGTCGCCTATGAAAAAGGGCCGTTCAACATCCGCCTCTCGGCGAACTACCACAGTGACTTCATCGATTCCGAGGAAGGATCGATCGGGGAAAACAAGTGGGAAGACCGCTACTGTGACGACGCATTCCATCTCGACCTCAACGGGGGCTACCGCCTGAACGATATTGTCCGCCTCTACTTCGAGGTCAGCAACCTGACCAACGAACCGTTGCGATTCTATCAGGGCGGGGAAAGCTATATCGCTCAGGAAGAGTGGTATGAACGAAGGATTCTTCTTGGCCTCAAAGCAAACTGGTAAACAGAACCCTTACCCGCAACAGCAGGGCTGAACGTTCCATCACGTTCAGCCCTTTGTATATTTTATCATGCTCAATCCATCATGAAAAACCACACGCTGAAATACACGCTGGCAACACTCATCGCGGCGCTCTCGTTCCCCGGGTGCAACACCGGGACCTCCCCCCACGAAGCCCGACCGCTGATCGTTACCGAACAGGTCCCGCACGACAGTGACGATCCTGCCATCTGGATCAATCGCGAAGATCCGTCGAAAAGCCTTGTCCTCGGTACCGACAAAGATGCAAACGGAGGCGTCTATGTGTTCGACCTCAAAGGCCGGATCCTGAAAGAAAAAACGGTAACAGGCCTTGCCCGCCCGAACAACATCGATATAGGTTACGGCCTGATGCTTGGGGGAAAACCGGTCGATATCGCCGTTGTCACCGAACGGCTGACATCAAAACTCCGGGTGTTCGCCCTTCCCGGCATGGAACCGATCGACAATGGCGGCCTGCCGGTCTTTGAAAACCAGAAGCTTGCCGCCCCGATGGGCATCGCACTCTATAAACGACCATCCGACAATGCCATGTTTGCCGTCGTCAGCAGAAAACAGGGGCCTCAGGACGGAACCTATCTCTGGCAGTACCTTCTGGAGGATGACGGCAGCGGCCAAGTCATAGCGACGAAGGTGCGCGAATTCGGAGCATGGAGCGGAAAAAAGGAGATCGAAGCCGTAGCCGTCGACAACGAGGCAGGAAGAATCTATTACTCGGATGAGGGTTTCGGCATCAGATCGTACCGCGCCGATCCTGAACATCCGGACGCCGGCGCTGAACTGGCTCTTTTCGCAACTGAAGGGATCACACGGGACCACGAAGGAATCGCCATTGTCTCTGACAGCAACAACGGGGGTTGGATCATCGTCTCGGACCAGTCCGCAGGAGAGCTCCACCTCTACTCAAGAAACGGAGGCACTCCTGATACAATGGAGCACCATACCCTGAAGCGTGTCGTGAAAACCGCAGCCATTGAGACCGACGGCATTGAAGCCGCACCGAAACTCAACGGAACGGGCTTCCCGAAAGGTCTTTTCGTTGCCATGTCTGACGACAGGACATTCCAGTACTATTCGCTGGAGGATATCATCGGAACACAGTAACATCGGCTCACTTGGCTCCGGAGGAAGATCAATCCGGCTCCTCTTTTGGAGCGTTGCGCGGCAGCTCGTTGATATGCGTTTTTTCCCAGAGGGGCACACCGCCGAAATACGCAGCCCGACCGATGATATGGGCTGCGACAGGGGCCGTGAGAAACAGAAACAGGATAATAGCTACAGCCCTTGACGCGATGCCGAAATCCTGCCAGTACACCACCGTTCCGGCCAGCACAAGGCCTATACCAAGCGTCGAGGCTTTGGTTGTTGCCGACATACGGGTATAGAGGTCGGGCATTTTCAGAATACCCACCGCAGAAAGCAGAATAAACAGGCTTCCCATGAGCAGGAAGATCCCGCTGATCAAGTCCATCATTGTTTTCCCCTCCTTCCGAGATAGTAGCCGAAAGCCACCGTACCGAAAAACGCCAGCAGAGCCACGATAATGCCGACATCGAGAAAGGTGGTGGTATTCTTCTGAATTGAATAGACAGCGATAAACGCAATCGCGTTGGCAGACAGCAGATCGAGCGCCACAATACGGTCCTCGATGGCAGGACCGATCACCAGGCGGAGAAAAATAATCAGGATCGACAGCCCGATGGCGATCACTGAAATCTGAACAGCCCATTCCATAAAACTCATCGCATCACCTCGATCAATCGTTTTTCAAGTCCGTTCTTGAGTTCACGGCGAAACAGGTCGGCATCCTTCACATAGAGAGCATGCACATAGAGTGTCTGTCGGTCAGGCGACACATCCAGACTGAGTGTTCCCGGCGTGAGGGTGACAAGGTTGGCGAAGAGCGTGATCTCGATATCGCTCTTCACATCGAGCGGGACCGCGATAATGCCCGGCTCCATATAATCTTTCGGTGTGATGATGTCGAACGCCACTTTCAGGTTCGCCATCAACAGTTCGCGCAGAAAATAGAGCATAAACATTGCCACCAGCGGAATTTTGGAAAAATAGCGCGTTTCGCCCCAGACAGCTCGCGACAGCCAGAGCAGCACGTAACCGACGATCAGACCGACACTGAAGGTTACCGCGCTCACCTGACCGGCCAGAAGCATCCAGGCGATCGCCAGAAGAATATTGAGCAGAAAGAGATTCATAGACGCCCCCCTATGACCGATTGAATATAGAGCGTCGGATCCAGCAGCTGTTCGGCGGCGCTGCTTGCAAGATCAAAAAACGGCTCGAACCAGAGTCCGGACACCACCGTAAAAAGGCCGAGCATTACCGCCGGGGCGACCATCATCACCTTTTTGCAGAGGCTCTGTCCATGGTATTCTCCACCGCTGTTATGGCTGCTGCCGTGCGGGTCATCTTTCCAGAACGCCTCGTTCCAGATCTTGATCATGGAAAAGAGTGTCAGCATACTCACCATAAGGGCCACTCCGGTAAGAACATAATGCTCCGACTCGATGCCGGCTCTGATCACGGTAAGCTTGGCCCAGAAACCCGAGAGCGGCGGAATACCTGCAAGCCCCAGCGCAGGAACCAGGAAAAGCAGCCCGAAAAAGGGATAGTAACGATAGATGCCGCCGATCTCACGCAGGTTAAAGGAGCCTCTGAGACGGCGGATAATCCCGCTGATATAGAAGAGATTGGTTTTCGCAGCGATATTGTGCAACATGTAGAACAGCCCTCCAGCGATGCCGAGAGGCGACTGGATCGCTATGGCAAAGATCATGTAGCCGATCTGGCTGATAATATGAAAAGAGAGCAGCTTGCGCACATCGTACTGCGCCACCGCGCCAAGCACCCCTGAAACCATCGTCAACCCGGAGACCACGAGCAGGAACTGCTGAATAAACGCTGCGTCATCGTGCGTAAAAATAGTCGTCAGCAAACGCATAATCGCATAGACGCCGACCTTGGTGAGCAAGCCTGCAAAAATAGCCGACACGGCGACCGGCGGCGTATGGTACGAGGCCGGAAGCCAGAAAAAAAGCGGAAACAGCGCAGCCTTGACTCCGAACGTCACCGTAAAGAGCACAACAACAACCGAAACCAGTTCACGATGACCGAGCAAAGGGATCCTCAGGGCAAGGTCGGCCATATTGAGCGTCCCTGCCATGCCGTAAAGAAGGCCTACTCCAGCAAGAAATATCGCCGACGACAGCAGGTTGATGGTCACATACTTGATAGCCCCTTCAAGCTGCTCCGGCCGACTGCCGAGCACCAGCAGCACAAAGGACGAGATCAGCATCACCTCGAACCAGACGTAGAGATTGAAGATGTCCCCGGTCAGAAACGCCCCGTTGACGCCCATCATCAGCATCTGCATGAGCGGATAGAAAAAGAAGTGCTCCCGCTCCCGGTCAATACTCCCAACCGCGTAGATGGATGTTGTGAAGCCGATAACCCCTGCAGCCGCAACCATGATCGAAGAGAGAAGATCAGCCACGAAGGTAATCCCGAACGGGGCCTGCCAGCCGCCGATCTGCAGGGAAAGAACGCCGCCTGAGACCACCCCGCCGAGAATAATCAGAGCAAGCGCGCACTGAATCGCCGACGATGCGATATGGATCCACCGCTGCACAGCAAGCCGCTTCGGGAAAAAGAGCATAAGCACGGCCGAGATAAACGGAAGGATGACGGGCAGCATGATGAAACGGTTCATGATTTCACCTCCGGCGGAAGCTGGTCGGTGCTTCTCATCTCGTCAAGGTCCTCGGTGCCCAGCACCTGATAGGTCCGCTTGAACAGCACGATGGTAAACGCCTGCACCCCGAACCCGATCACGATTGCCGTCAGGATCAGTGCCTGCGGCAGCGGATCGGCAAAAGGAACAGGCGGAGCCGCAGCCCCTTCGGGGACGAAAGCCGGAACACCCTTTGTCAGGCGGCCAACGGTAAAAATCATGAGATTGGCGGCATGGCCGAGAAAAATCAGACCGAAAATCACCTTCACCATGCTCCGCCTCAGAATAAGGTAGGTTCCCGCGGCATAGAGCACCCCGACAAGAAGAGCCATCAAAACGGTCATGGGCGAACCTCCTCTCCGGCCAGAGTGAAGACAATGGAAAGCGTCATGCCCAGAACAAGAAGATAGACGCCGAAATCGAACAAGAGCGGGGTACCGACCTTGCCAATGAGGGGTATGCCGGTATCGATCCAGATAGCGGTCATGAACGGCTCTCCTGCAACCAGGGACGGCAGGGTGCTCAAAGCGGCAAGCAGCAGACCGGAAGCGACAACGGCCTGAGGATCGAAGCGCAGAACACGCCTGGCCTCCCCGATGCCATTAGCAATAAAGTAGAGCGCGTAAGCTGACGCTCCAACCAGACCACCCGTGAACCCTCCGCCGGGCTCATTATGGCCGCGAAGCAGCAGAAATACGGAAAAAATCAGCAGCAGCAACAGCAGATAGCGCGATGCCGTAGCAAGAATGAGAGAATACATCTTCACGACCTCCTGTCAGGTTTGAGTTTCATGAGCGCTGCCACCCCCATTGCCGCAACGGCAAGGACGGTGATCTCTCCCAGTGTATCGATCGCTCTGAAATCCACGAGAATCACATTCACCACATTACGCCCCTTGCCATCCGGAAGACTGGCCGACGCAAAAAAATCCTTCAGTTCCGACGACAGATCAAACGATGTGGCAACAAGCACCATCATAGTCATGAACCCCCCGACACCGAGAGCGATCATTGCGTCGCGAACCCTGTTCGATGTGCTCGACAGCTTCACAAAACGCGGAAGCCGGTAGAGCACCAGCACAAAAAGAACGACGTTGAGCGTCTCGATCGCGAAGGTGGTCAGAGCCACGTCAGGCGCACCGTAAATCACAAAAATAATGCCGATGGAGAAACCCAGAACGCCAAGAGAAACAACCGACTTCAGCCGGGACTCCGAGGTCACGAGCAAGAGGGTCGAGACAACGATAATGAACGCCAAAGCCGCCTCGTAGAAGGTGATGGAAGAACCGGAAACAAGAACAAGCCCCTCCGCTGCCCTGGAAAGCGTGTAGATTGCAAAAAGCGATGCAGTTGCGATGATCACGATAATATAGTTGCGCAGATAACCGTTCTGCACCAGAGCGGTCTGCCTCCTGGCCACAGAGAGCATTCCCTGTAACCCGGCCTCATACCATACCGACGGCTTGATCCAGCCCGGCAGTGAAAGCCCCTCCATCCTGGCGCTCACCCGGGAACGCACAAGATAGAGCGCTCCGCCGAGGAAGAGCGTCACGAAGCTCAAGAGCAGCACCAGATTGAAACCATGCCAGAGCACGATCTTGAGACTCAGCGTTTCAGACAGAATACTTGCCGCTGACTGATCGAGCATGGAGGAGATAAAAACATCTGGAAAAAGGCCGAAAAGCAGACCGAGGGCCGCCAGTACACCCGGACCGATCAACATTTTCAGAGGAGACTCGTGCGGATTTTTTGGCGTCGGAAGCAGTTTCCCCCAGAACGGCCGGAAACCGACCAGCAGGGTGACCATCACCACAAACGCGTTCGACAGCACTGCTGCGCTGATCAGGATCATTCCCCATGGTTCAAGCTCCAGAATAGCCTTATAGACCGTCTCCTTGCCGATAAAGCCCACGAGGGGAATGACCCCCATCATGGAAAGCGATGCCAGAGCGGCCGTTGCAGCGGTAACCGGCATGAGCCTGCCAAGACCGCCAAGCTTTGTCACATCCCGCGTGCCGGTTGCATGATCGAGCGTCCCGGCAACAAGAAACAGCGTGCCTTTATAGAGCGAATGGGCAATAAGATAGATGAAAAACGCCTTGATAGCCAGTTGCGAACCGATACCGAGCAGCATCACCAGCGTACCGAGCACCGAGAGCGTCGAGTAGGCAAGCAGCTTCTTCAGGTCGGTTTGTCTGAACGCAAGCAGCCCGGAGAGAAGCATGGTCGCGGCTCCGGTAACAAGCACCGTATCCTGCCAGATCGCGGTCCCTCCGATCTCATGATTCATACGGGCGATCAGGTAGATCCCCGCCTTGACCATCGTCGCCGAATGCAGGTAGGCGCTCACCGGCGTCGGGGCTTCCATTGCGTTGGGCAGCCAGAAATGAAAGGGAAACTGTGCCGACTTGGTAAACGCGCCGCAGAGAAGCAGGATGACAATCAGAGGATAGAGCGGGTGAGCCGTCACCACGGCGTTCATGTCGTAGAACGACGAAATCTCGAAACTGCCGGTCACCTGATAGAGCAGAAGTATGCCCGCAAGAAGAGCCAGTCCCCCGCCGCCCGTCACCAGAAGCGCCTGCAGGGCCGAACGGCGCGATTGCGCCTTCTGATGGTTGAAGCCGATCAGCAGAAACGAGCTGATTCCCGTCAGCTCCCAGAAAACGAACATGAGCAGCATATTGTCCGACAGTACCAGCCCAAGCATGGAAGTCATGAAGACGCCGATATAGAGGTAAAAACGACCCGCATCGGCGTAGCCTTTCATATACGCTCCGGCAAAAAGAAACACCGCTGCACCGACAAGGGTGATGATCATGGCGAACGTCAGGCTGAGACCATCGAGCAGAAAGGAAAGGTTCACGCCAAGCGAAGGCACCCACAGCATCGATTCGCGGATCACCTCCCCCGACGCCACACGGGGATAATTCCAGAGAAAACCGGCAAACATGAAGAGAGGAAAGATCACGGCGATCCATCCAAAATTCTCCCTGAATCGTCGGTAGAGTACCGGCGCCAGAGCAGACGCAAGAAATCCGGTCGCAAGTAAACTGAGCAAACGCGCTGCCTCCTGTCGAATTTAACTGTAGAAAAGGGTATCTGCAGAAACGAACCAGACACCAGTCTAAGAGGTTCCTGCTCAAAGCTATATGCTTTTCACCGCCACAACAAATTAATTGTTTTTAAGCGTATGATACCCTAATTTTTCACTATGCCATTTCGTACCGGGCATTATCTTTTCCGCCTCCTCAACCAATCACTCAACCATACCGACATGAGAAAATTCATTGTTTCAGCGACCTTTGCGCTGCTGCTGCTCCTGCATCAGTCCGCATGTTTCGCGGCCATCAACCAGTTTACGGGAACATGGGCGAACACCGACCAGAACACGAGAGGCATCACCAGACTTGAAATCAAACAGCAGGGATCAGCCATCAAACTGCACGCATGGGGCAAATGCCACCCGCAGGATTGCGACTGGGGCGAAGTCATGGCCAACGCCTATGCACCCAATGTCTCGTCGGACCTCATGCAGTCCGCCCAGGCCATCTCGGCCGTGTTCAATACCAGTTTCAGCCAGACGCTGGTCATCGTCAGACCGAACGGAAAAAACAAAGTGCGCGCAAACGTTTTCACACGATTCACCGACGGCAGCAAGCGCGCCAACTACACCTCCAGCTACACCTTCAAAAGGCAGTTCCAGGTAGCTCCGCTCGCGCCCCTGACGCCGATGCCGATGCCTGCTCCCGCAATTCAGGAAGACTGCATATCCTTCAATCCGGCAACGACAACGGTCAAATACATCAGCGGCAACTGGAAAATCGTCGATGGCAACCACTGGATGTTTGATTTCGGCAGCAAAAAAAACGAGGCGCTTAAAGCGCTTCAGATCATCAAACACTACCAGATGAACCGCTCATGTTTCGTCGGCCGTCCCGATCCGAGCTTCCAGTACATGCTTGTTTCCGGCAACGCACCTCAGGGGGGAATGCAGGGTGAAGACTGCGTCAGCTTCAACCCGAACACCATTCAGGTCAAAAACATCAACGGCAGATGGAAAATCGTCGACGGCAATCACTGGGTGTTTGATTTCGACACCAAGGAAGACGAAGCAAGAAAAGCCTTTGCCATCATCAAAAAATACGGATTTACCCGCTCATGCTTTGTCGGTCGTCCCGACCCGAGCTTCCAGTACCTCAGAAAGTAAAACAGCACCTCGCTGAGTCAGCGTCAACCGGGTTCCTGCATCGTCAGAGGCCCGGTTTTTTATTGCCCGCCATCGTCGGGGTCAAACTCGAGAACGATCGAATTCATGCAGAACCGCTTGCCGGTAGGCGGGGGCCCGTCATCGAAGAGATGGCCGAGATGGGAACCGCACCTGCCGCACAGCACCTCGGTACGCCTCATGCCGAATGAACTGTCCGCTCTGTAGTCAACGCTCCCGGGACGCACCGTCTCGAAAAAGCTGGGCCAGCCGCACGAACTTGCAAATTTCGAGTCGGAACGGAAAAGCGCATTGCCGCAGACGGCACAATAATAGGTCCCTATCCCCTCATAATCCCAATACTTGCCGCTAAAAGCCCTTTCCGTTGCCGCCTGACGGGCAACCTCATAGACCTCCGGAGACAAGACCTTCTCCCAGACAGAATCAGGAAGATCCAGTTTCGTGGTGTCGGTTCGAGAATAGTAGGGGTTGGACGGAAGAGGCTCCTTGCTCATGGCTGTAACTCCTGAAGTTGAGGGTGAGTGGTCACCGGGCCGACAGGAAACGACGACCACGGCCAGCAGAAAAAGAAGAAAGAATAAGCGTAGCATAGCGTTACATCCTTTCTCTCTCCAACACCCCGGCAGAAGTCAAGGTTCCCCGGATCGCTCGTAGGCGTTCCACGCCCCTTCGATCCGATGCCTCAAGCTGAAAAGGACCATCGTTGCCGCAAGCACAATGAGGCTGCCGATCCTGATGGCAACCGAGGTGCCGAAGTGCTCGGAAAGCATGCCTACCTGCAGATTGCCGATCGGCATGAACCCCATCAGGACCATCAGGTAAATGCTCATCACCCGGCCCCGGTAACGGTCCTCCACCAGTCCCTGCACCGTGGCCGTCATGGTGGCGAACGCTGAAAGAAGGCCGATACCGGCAAGAAAAAGAAACCCCATCGCAACACCTTCTTCCGGTGCAAAGGTAAACGCCGTCAAGGCAAGGGAAAAGAGAAGGATCCCTCCGGTCACCATCACGCCGCCATGCACCCGACCAGAGGCCATCGAGACCAGCACAGTACCCGACAGCGAACCAAGACCGAATGCTGAAAAGAGAAAACCCATCCCTTCCGACCCGAGGCCGAAGGTCTGTTTGGCGACAACCGGCAGCATCGACATGAACGACCAGCCGAAAATCGACACAACCGCCACAAACAGAATAATAGTCCTGATGAGAGGATGATGCCGGGTATAGAGCAAGCCTTCCCTGATGGACTGCAGAGGAGAGAGCTCGACAGCAGGCTTCGTGCGCTGCGAAACGGTATGAATGCCGAGCAAGGCAAGAATGACCGCACTATAGCTCATGCCGTTGGCAATGAACGCGCCGCCCGTCCCGATCCAGGAGATCATAAACCCGGCTATTGCAGGCCCGATCACGCGTGAGGCATTAAAAATGGAGGAATTGAGCGCAACGGCCGAATGCAGCTGGTCGCGGTCAACCATTTCACTCAGAAATGCCTGTATCGCAGGCGTCGCCACCGCTGCTATGCAGCCAAGCAGAAACGCAAGCACCAGAATAATGGCAAGTGTCACCGTTCCCGTCAGCGTAAACACCCCGAGCACAAGGGCCAGCAGCATCGACGCAGACTGTGTCCAGAGCAGAATCGTCCGACGGTCGTACCGGTCGACGATCACTCCTCCGAACAACGACAAAAACAGCGTCGGCAACGACGATGCTGCAGCCGTCACGCCGACCCAGAAAGCCGAACCGGTCATCTCGAGCACCAGCCACCCCTGCGCCACCATCTGCAGCCAGGTACCGATCATCGAAACGATCTGCCCGATAAAATAGAGCCGGAAATTCCGGCTCCTAAATGCAGGAAAAGCCGAAAGCGCACTCGTTTTCAACCTCGAACCACTTCCATCGTCAGGCCCGGAATCATAGCCTTCGACATTAGCCAGCACATCGTCAACGGGAGTTTTCATAGAATCACCGTATCATACCTATCAGAAAAGTTACAGAGGGGAAGGTAGGAAAAGAAAGAGGATTTCAAGACAAGACCCCCCTTTTTCCCAACAGAAAAACACACGATGACACACCTGGACATCCAGCATAGGCTGCGTGAAAATGCTGACCCTGAAAAGGCAGAACACGCACAGCGCTTTTTCAAAACAGGCAAAGGAGAGTACGGTGAGGGAGACCGGTTCCTCGGGATCCGCGTGCCGGTACTCAGACGTTATGTCAGGGAGTTTCAGCATCTGGCGCTGGAAGAAACAGCGGAGATTCTCCAGTCCCCTTACCATGAAGAACGCCTCTTCGCCCTGCTGCTCCTGGTGAGGAAATACCAGAAAGGAGACAGAGCGCAACAAGAAGCTGTTTTCAGGCTCTATCTCAAAAATCTCCAACAGATCAACAACTGGGACCTGGTCGACAGCTCGGCCCCCTCCATTGTCGGCGCATGGCTTGAAGAGCGCGACAAAACACTGCTTTACCAGCTTGCAGAATCACCGAACCTCTGGGAACGACGAATCGCTATCATCTCCACCTTTCATCTGATCCGCAACAACAAGTTCGATGACGCCCTGGCCATCGCCCGGCTGCTCATCGCCGACAGACAAGACCTCATTCACAAAGCCGTCGGCTGGATGCTGCGCGAAATCGGCAAACGCAACATCGCAATTGAAAAAGCATTTCTCGACCGACACGCCTTGACCATGCCCCGCACCATGCTCCGCTACGCCATCGAACGGTTCGAGGAAGATGAACGGAAAAGATATCTTGAGCGGAAACAATGATGGCTGTCTCACGCCTTCCTGACAAACTGCGATTTCAACTGCATCGGCCCGATACCCTCAACCTTACAGTCAATGTCATGATCACCGTCGACGAGGCGGATATTCTTCACCTTCGTGCCGCCTTTGATAACCGATGACGAGCCCTTGACCTTGAGGTCCTTGATCACCGTCACCGTATCGCCGTCCTGCAGCACATTGCCGTTGGCATCCTTCCACACCCGGCCCTCTTGTGGAGCAGAATCCGCCGACGGGCTCCATTCGTAAGCGCATTCAGGACAGACCAGCAGAAAGCCGTCCTCATAGGTGTATTCACAGCTGCATTTCGGACAGTTTGGCAGATCGCTCATAACAATTATTGTTCAAAAGGGTTAGCAAAGTGAAGCGATATGATAAGGAATTATCCGCAGAAGCGCAGCTGAACCCTGAGCAAAAAAACATTCAGAACCAATCCCGTCGCAAAACAAACCCGCTTCACGATCCGGCCAGGCAATGCTGAAAGGGTCGATCTCCCGGCTCCCGCAGCCACCCGTTCACGCTGACCTCCGTTCCATAACCCAGACAATGGCTGCAGCTTCAGCAAAGGCGATGACCGCCCAGAACACCAGTTCGATTGCTATGAGATGCAAGGGTTCGCCGTACTGATTGAAGGGCGTAAAGAATTCCCAGAACAGGTAGGTCATGAAGAACGTCATCCCCCCCATCCGTATCGTTCGCGCCGGGAACCCTGACGGCCATGCAGGCGCAACCGAACGATAGATGAATGCATGGCCGATACCGAACAGCAGCATCCCGACAATGATCGGTACGGGGGTGTTCACCACCAGCGGCAGCGGCTCGATTTCCGTCCAGACGGCAATAAGCTTGTGGCTCTGCGCAGGCGAGGTCAGCAGAAACCCTTTACCGTCCCAGCCAAAACCGAGCGTGCGAAATGTCAGCAACATGGCAACGTTCATGGCTGCCCCGCCGAGAAGTCCTGCTGCAACAGTTTTTTTCATGATATCCTCCTTGAGCGTTGTTCAGTGAAAACATTTCGATCAATTCCGTGATAGTGTGACAAACTGCCGTATAATAGAATCAAGCTCGAATGCATAAAGCGCTGAACCACGCTCTCCTAAGGAAGGCTGCTGCCGGGCACAACCCATCTCAGGGATAGATGATTACCGGCGTACCGATCGGCACCGCGTGCCACAGCTCATCCATTTCATCATTTGTCACCGCAATGCACCCCAATGTCCAATCGCCCGTCAGCGGAACGGCACCTCGCTGCCCGACACTATCCGGCCAGCCGTGAATGCAAATGTCGCCTCCCGGATGCAGGCCGGCCTTTCGCGCACGCATCCTATCCGTCGGATCAGGATACGAGATGCTGAGCGAAAGGTGGTAGCGGCTCTGAGGGTTTCGCCCGATAATCGTGTAACACCCCTCCGGCGTCCGCCCGTCCCCCAGATACCGCTTCGCACCGCGCGGACTGAAGCCAAGCGCAATCGTGTAACTCTTCACGACAGCCCCATCGCTGTACAGGTGTAACAGACGATCGTCCTTGCAGACGACAAGAGAGTCTGCCTCGACAGGCAGCGAAAGAGTTTGCAATGAACTGCTTTTGCTGTTCTCTGCCGCGACCGCCTTGGAGCGATGAGCTCTTTGGGCAAGGCAAAGAAGGGTTGCAACGACAGCGATAGTATAAAAAACTCTCATCCACATAGGCACTTCCGGTTACCTTCAGCCGTCTACACACCCGTAACACCAGGCCTGGTGCCAGGTGCGCTTCTCCAGCTGCTGGCAGCGATGAAAACCCGCCTCATGAGCCATCGACTGCAGCACCGAAGGACTTTCGGGATAATCGCAGCTCCTGATATGCTCCTGAACGCTGGATTGTTCGCTCTCCGTCAGCGTCACCCACTCCGTTTCCATCCGACCAATGTAGCGGTCATAATAATCTGCAGGAGTCTCGTCCTCCTCACGCATGATATCGGCCAGTATGAAGACTCCCTTGTCGCGCAGAGTGCGGCGGCATTCGATGAAAAACGATTTTTTCTGTTCAAAGGAGAGATGATGCAAAGCATAGCTGGAGCACGCCACATCAAAATGGTTGTCGGGAGCCGCTTTCAGCACTGCAAGCATATCGTCGCAAAGGAGCCGGACGCGGTTCCCGAACGGAGCGAGGTTTTTCCGGGCGATATCGAGCGCCTGACGCGACAGATCGCATCCGGAGTATTCCGTAACCCTCCCGGGAGGAAGGATGTCGCAGATCTGACAGGCATCGCCGCATCCAAGGTCCAAAACCTTCAGCGGGCCGGGGAGGGTATCGATCATCGTTCTATAGGCTGCCGAGATTTCCCGGTGGAACATGTAGTTTTCCCTGATAACCTTCTGGTACGTTCCCCATTGCGCCCGAAAAACGTCGATAGGATCCACAACCGTTTCGAGCCGGTCCTCATTGCTGACGCTGCCGTCTGAATTCCAATGATGCATAAGAGATGTAATAATCGACACTTCCGGTTTCCCCGGTAAACTACCCGAAGCTTTTCCCGCTGAACTGCTCAGTGACCGAACAGTGACAAAAACAATACCATGTTCACCGCTGTTCGGCATCTGTCGCCCCACATTAAATGTAAGGAAAACAGCGCATTTCAGCGCCCTTTTCCCGACAACGGGCTATCCCGGGGGATTTTTTCCCGTGAAAAAGTGTTAGAAGTCATAGAAGCGCTAACGATCATCTCCTCGCCGGAGGCCAGCTTTTCTCCGGGGAAACATTTATTTTCCATCAAATCCTTTATCCGGAGAAACTCCATGAGTATTTTCAACAACATTCTCGGCAAACTCGGTTTCGGCAAAAAAGAAGAAGCCAAGCCTGCAACGCCTGCAGAAACTCCTGCCCCGTCACAGGCAGAACCTGCTGCAGCAACCGCACCAGCCGCACCAGCTCCAACGCCTATCAGCGAAGTCAATGTGATGGCCAAACTGGAAGAACTTGCCGCTGCTCACGCCGAAAAGCTGAACTGGAAAACATCAATCGTCGATCTGCTGAAACTTCTCGGACTCGACAGCAGCTATGGCGAACGAAAAAAACTCGCCGCAGAACTGGACTGCCCCGCCGACAAGATGGGAGATTCAGCACAGATGAACATCTGGCTGCACAAGGAAGTCATGAAAAAACTCGCCGAAAACGGCGGCAACATCCCTGCCGAACTGCTGGATTGAAACTGAAAGACATCCCATCACTCGAATGCCTTTCCAAACAACAAAGAACCCGAAGCGAAGATCTTCGGGTTCTTTGTTTAACACTCATCGGCGGTCTAATCATAATAAGCTCACCAAGTCCAGAGCCCAGAGTTATTATCGCTAATAAACGACGTTATATAATAGTTGTCAGGTACATGCAAC
>Ga0272443_10003697_pt1 | contig 17696 bp, 12 predicted proteins | sample SSMAcet12_FD_193581 | JGI IMG/M metagenome (GOLD analysis project Ga0272443, IMG submission 193581) | Marine sediment archaeal communities from Little Sippewissett salt marsh, Falmouth, MA, United States - SSM-Acet-12 | ecosystem: Environmental > Aquatic > Marine > Wetlands > Sediment ... | reverse complement strand
GCTGGGTTTGGTTCGCCTGCGCGCTCACGGCGCTTTTACTATGCGCATCGATCAGCCGGCTTTGTTCCTGAATTCCATTGTCGGCCGCCAGTCTAAATATACTACAGATGAAATTCAGGATTATCTTCGCGATGTTATTATCGCCCGCATGAACGATTTGCTGGGTGAAAAACTCGATACCATTCTCGAACTTCCGGCAGTCTATACCGAACTGGCGGAGGAATTCAAAGGTGTCGTCTGCGAAGAATTCAACAAATACGGCCTGGAACTTACGGATTTCTTTATTTCATCTATTACCCCGCCCGATGATGTAGCCCAGATGATCGACAAGCGATCCGGTATGGAAGCGGTTGGGAATCTGGATAAATTTCTGAAATTTGAAATGGCCCAGGGGCTGGGAGCCCCGGCCGGTCCCGCCGGGGCCGGAGCCGGGATGGGCATGGCGGCCGGCGTGGGCTTGATGGTTCCGGGTATGCTCAACAAAGTATTCTCACCCGAGCAAACCGAATTGCGGCGGGAAGAGGTCAGCACAGTAACCTGTCCGGCCTGTCATACCGAAACGCCGGAACAATCTCGTTTTTGTTATCGTTGCGGCCAGCCTATGGTTAAACTCAATGTTTGCCCCTCCTGTAACTCCGAACTGCCCACCGAAGCCCGATTTTGCCTGAAATGCGGTCACCAACTCGATGCCAAAACATCCTGTCCGCATTGTCAGGCCGATATTATTCCCGGTTCCAAGTTCTGTGGTAATTGTGGCAAGAGAGTGAGTGGTGATGACCCCGGCGAACAAGCCTGATTCGGGATTTTTCATAACGGTGACCTGTCCCGGATGCGGGGCAGGTCTCAATCTGGAGAGTGATTTTTATTCGCTGACCTGTCGGTATTGCGGTTCGGCCCTGCGAGTGATTATGCCAGGCAAAAATCCGGTTTATTATATAAAGAGCCGCAAATCAAAATTCGATATTCGTCCGGCCATAGACAGGTACCTGAAACGAAATCATCTGCCGTTGACACGTTCGGATTTTGTTTTTCGCCCGATTTATTATCCTTACTGGAAAGTCAACGCTATTCAGACAAGGGCTTCCTGCGGGGCGACGCAAGCGCACCACAAGAGCAGTAATTTTGCCCACAGTGAAGTCTCTGTCGGTTGGAGCGGTACTTTGTCTGTCAATAATGCCTCTGATTATAGCCCCGCAGATTATACTTGTGAAGATAGTTTGCCTAAGGTAAAACTGATGCCTTTTGCCCGGACACTTCCGGCCGGGCCGGTTCTTCCGGGGATCCCTCTGTCGTTGGGCTTGCGGACGCAATATATACAAATGGAGCCGTTGACCAGTGAGGCCTCCGATGGCGAATCTGAATTTATTACACCGCAAAAAGACTGGTCGCAGGTTATAGCTGATATCCGAAAAGCCACCGTGCACCGGGCCGGTATTAATGCCGGGCTGGGAGAGAAGAGGCGGAGCGATATTTTTAATCCGCGCGGGGCGCTTATCTATTTCCCCTATTATATCGCTTTTTCCGATACGGCCAGCGATACCGATGTTTTTATTCTTGACGGCATATCGGGCCGGGTTGTCTATGCTGGAGAGGGCGAAACCGACTTTATTGACAATTTCCGGGCCGAAAAAAATCCCAAAGGCGGCGGGGCATTACAGGTGGTGTTGCATCGTTGTCGCAATTGCGGACTGGATTTACCGGCCGACGGTTCTTTTGTTCAGATTTGTTCGAATTGCGGAGTTGTAACGGTTCTGGATCCACAAACTCGCCTTGAAGAAGGCGTCAATATCGCGCAGGCGTCCAATAGAACGGGAGATCCCCTTTTTCCCTTCTGGAAATTGAAATTACCATCTGAAATCATCGGGCAGGCCGTCAGTCCCGGATTGAAAGAAAGCATGCCTGACTATCTGATTATCCCGGCCTTCCGCGGGCGGAATTTTGAAGCCATAAAAAGGCTGGCTGGCCGGATTACCAATATGGCCGCCTCGCTTCCGCAGGAAAAACCGGATGAGATTTCAAAGGGACTGTATCCGGTAACGGTCAGCTATCCCGAGGCCGTGGCACTGGCCGAGATATTGATATTTTCCAACCGTATAATCCGCAACCGGCAGATGACGGCCGACCGTGAATCCTTGTCTCCGGAAAAGGCCGGTTTGCTTTATGTCCCGTTCCATCTGCAGAATTATTTTTTCGTGGACTCCGTGACGGGCGATATTACTTTCGAAAAATCAATCGTGCAGGAGTCAATTATCGCCATTGACTAATCGTGCTGTCTGCCTTACCTTTCAATATTAATCTGAAATTAAAAAATTGAGCGGACGGTATCGTGCGTTCGGCAGGAAAGGATATTTATTATGCCTCCCAAATCAAAAATAAAAAAACGATTCGTCGAGGCGGAAGATATTTATCGCATGAAGGTTATTACTGCGGCGACGATTTCACCTGACGAAAATAAAATTATCTACACTGTTGAAACGGTCGCGGAAGACCATCGCAAGTATTTTTCAAATTTGTATCTGGCCGATATTAAATCGGGGGAAACGCGCCAGTTTACATTCGGTGAAGTGAACGACGGCAATCCGGTGTGGTCGCCGGATGGCAAAGAAATCGCTTTTATTTCCACGCGCGATAAAAAAAGCGGGCTTTATATCATGCCGGCCGAGGGTGGTGCGGAGCGAAAGGTTTATGAAGCTGACGGAGCTTTTTCGGATTTAAAATGGATGCCCGATGGGAAAAGCCTGGTATTCATATTCCGCTACAATGATTCGCATTATATAAAGGACGAAAAACGTAAAAAAGAGGCGCCCCTTTACAGGCACATTACCCGCTTGTGGTATCGCCTTGACGGCGGCGGATTCATGCCCGAGGACCGTTTCCATATCTGGCGGCTGGATATTGATACGGGGAAAGCCCGGCAATTAACGAAGGGCGATTATGATGATTTGTTCCCGGCAGTATCGCCGGACGGTAAATGGATAGCGTTTGTCTCCAATCGTAATCGCGAACCGGAACGCGTTTCCCTCAAGGATGATCTGTATCTTATCCCTTCCGTCGGCGGGAGGATGAAAAAAATAGAGACTCCGGCAGGACCGGTTTTTAGTCCGTCCTTTTCGCCTGACGGGAAAAAGATAGCATATCTTGGGCATACCAATCCGGATGATGCCTGGGGCGTGACATCGTTTCATTTATGGACGGTCGGAGTTGGAGGAAAACCAAAGGCAAAAGATCTGATTCCGGGATTCGATCGACATACCTATGATCAGACTATCGGTGATATGGGTGAAGGTTTCGGCGTGTCTGCTCCGGTGTGGACTCCCGATGGAAAGAAACTGTTTTTCTCCGCCTCCGATACGGGGAACACTCATGTTTTTTATGTTCCGGCGCGCGGAGGCAAACCGACCCGGGTGACCCGGAAAAACGGCCATGTTAAATCATTCAGTCTGAACGGAAAAATGAAAATGATCGCGGCCGTGATTTCTGATTTGAAAACACCGGGCGAGTTGTATTATCTCCCGGCCGTTTATGATGGTGACCGCAAGGCCGTCCGCCTGACCGATTCGAATAAAGAACTGTATAAGAAGATTTTGTTTCCCCGAGTCAAAGAGGTCTGGTTCAAGGCATATGACGGAACTGACCTTCAGGGATGGCTGGTAACACCGCCCGATTTCAAGCGTACCAAAAAATATCCCGGTATTCTGGAAATTCATGGCGGTCCCCGGGCGCAATACGGCCATACTTTTTATCATGAAATGTTGTACTTGGCCTCCCACGGCTTTGTTGTTTTCTATACCAATCCGCGCGGGGGAGCGGGCCGGGGAGAAACCTTTGCCGGGACAATCGTGGCCGATTGGGGTTCGCACGATTATCAGGATTGTATGGCGGCCACGGACTATCTGGAAAAACTCCCGTATGTCAATGCCAAAAAGTTGGGTGTAACCGGCGGATCGTATGGCGGCTACATGACCAACTGGCTGGTGGGTCATACCAATCGTTTTAAAGCAGCTGTAACCCAGCGTTCGGTATGGGATTTAAAGAGCTTTGTGGGTACATCGGATTTCGGTTTTGATCTGGCGCGTGAGTTCGGTGGTCAGCCATGGGAAAACCCGGAAGCCTATGAAAGGTGTTCCCCGGCGACGTATTTTAAGAATATTAAAACGCCGCTTTTGATTATTCATTCCGAGCAGGACTTACGGTGCAGTATCGAACAGGCCGAGCGACTTTTTGTAACTTTGAAGTTATTGCGCCGTAAAGTGGAATTCGTTCGTTTTCCCGAGGAGCCGCACGGATTGTCACGCCATGGCCGACCTGATCGGCGCATCGCCCGGCTGGAATGGATTTTGAAGTGGTTTAAACGCTACCTGAAAAAATAGAATCATCAAAAACCGTGTTCGGCCAGGATTTTTTCGGCTTCCTCGAGGCTACGGACAAGATAATTAATATCTTCAATTTCGCCGATTGCGATCATCTTTTTCAGTTGATTCAGGGTAACGGGATCATCGATGACATAAATCGACAACGCCATGCCGTTTTCGCGGCTCCATTTCATATGCTGACCGATGATTTTTATCATTTCCGGATAAGATGATTTCCAGTTCGACAAATTAACCAGCTTAGCCCATTTATCCCAATTGAGTTCCCCGACCACTTCCTTGAATTCATCATGATAATCGCGCGCGGTATCCAGCGTCCAAATGCCATAGATTTTGGATGTGATTAACTTTCGGTCAGGAATGGCGTCAATATTGAAGTGCAGATTAATATTCATATGTGACTCCATAGCAAAGGTACATCTCACCTTTAAGAAACGAGTAATTTCAATTTCCTAAGAATGATCTTGATTTAACAAAGGCGACAAGAAACAAGGTTGTCAAACCCTGGCAGGCGCTACAACATAGAACAAATAAATAGGCAACATTTAAAGCAATAGTATGCGCCAGGCCTTTGTAATAAGATACAATGTGTATCACAAAAAACCAATAAAAAAGACTAAATTAGTGCTAAATTAATTACCCGGAATTAACTGGAAAAATCAATAATTCGACCGGAATGCCGATAATCTAACCAAACAGACCAAAAATATTTAAACCGGATGCAGAATATGCCGGATGCGGCTGAGTATTTGGGGGTTAGTTGAGATGATGCCTGAGAATCTTATCATGACGAAGGCTCAAAAAGGTAGCGAAGATTCGCAAAAAAAAAGATATGATAAATGGTTCTGTTTTCCTCTATTATTCACCGGGGTATCGGCCCTGATTATTCTTTTTTCTCTGGTAAAATTCTGGGTCTCATCTGAGTCGTTTAATTTTCAGGAATACAGTGTTTTAAGCGATTCGGCCGCTCATACCGTCAAGACTAGTTTAAGTAACTCTAAGGATCCATCGGATCTCTCACAAGTTCTTTTTGTCATACACGAGAAGTATCATCAAATAGATAATATGGCAATAATTCTTCAGGATGACAGAGGAGTCTTTGCCGTAAATTCCGTCCTGAAAGAATTCCCCCTGCCTTTTGATACCGAAAAGAAACTTAGTGAATACCTATCCCGAAGCCATGTGAAAAGTGTTTTCGTCAAAGAAAGGTCGAATGTATTTCTGATATTCTTTGTCCCGATAGACTTTCCCGATACGGCACCTGCCGGATATTTGGCCTGTCGATTTCAGATTGAAGAACCATTCAGTTTAATACTTCTTGGAGCCCTTATTGTTTTCTGGATATTTTCCTTCGCTCTTCTGTTTATTTATTACCGGTACAACCGTATAGTGCTGAACAGACTTTTGGGGGATCGTGAAAAATCGCGAATAAAAGCCCGGGATCAGGCTATTTTCCTGGAAACGCTGATAAACACAATTCCGGTCCCTATCTTTTATAAAGATTATAACGGGGTGTACCGAGGTTGCAATTATGAATATGCCCGCTCCATTGTGGGTACCTCTCCGGATGAGATTATCGGTCATAATATTGAAGAATTGCCTGATCTTTACCCCCCTGATCTGGTGGAAAAAATCCGTCGCCTCGACCGGGAATTACTGGAGAATCCCGGGGTCCAGTGTTATGAGAGTGAAGTCCTGTGTGCTGATGGTCAGCGGCGGGAGTTTAAATTCAATAAAGCTACCTTTGGAGATGAAGATGACTGCGTGTACGGGATAGTCGGGGTCATGCTGGATATAACACGGCAGAAAAATATCGAGAAAGATTTAAGACGTAGTGAGTATTTAGCTCATTGTCTGATTAATGCTAACCGGGACGTAGCTTTGCTTATAGACTGTCAGGGCAGGATTCTGGCGGCCAATCAGGTCCTGGCCGATATTGTTAAAATCGACCCCCGCCATATTAAGGGGCAGAGTCTGTATGACCTCTATCCGACCAATGTGCTGGAAATATATCTGCACAATATCCGCAAGACCATTGACTCCAAGTCACCCCGCGAATTTCCAGTCTGGTCCAACAACCGGTGCTTCCAGATTTTGCTTTACCCTGTCTTCGATATAACCAGCAATGAAGTGGAAAGTCTGGCGATATTTGGACGGGATATTACCGATCATATAGGTCAGATGGAAGAACTGAAACGTAATGAGGAGACCACCCGGGCGTTGCTGAATGCCCCCGATGAACTGGCCGCCTTGATTGACAGGGATAGTAATGTCTTACTGATCAATGATGCCGGAGCCGAATTATTAAAAGTAAAGCCCGATGAAATAATCGGTACCTGTTTGCATTACCTTATGCCTCCCGAAGTCAGTGATTATCGGTGTGAGAGACTGGAAACAGTAATCGAAACCGGACAACCTGTCCGTTTTCAGGACAGCATGTACGAACGCTGGTATGAAAATCGGATTTATCCGGTTATCGATGAATTTAACAAGGTCAGTTGTCTGGCCCTTTACAGCCGCGATATCACTGAGAAAATGGAACTGGAAGAAGACAATATACGGCTTAAATACATACTTGACTCGGCTCCCGATATTATAGTCTTTTTTCAATACGATGGACTTATTACGTATCTAAATAAAAAAGCTCGGGAAAATCTGGATATCAAGGTTGGAGATAACTTTTTCTCTTATTCGGATTGTAGTTATTATTTGGAGGAAGATTTTAATCTCATTCAAAATACCGGTATCCCAATTGCCCGTGAAAAAGGAGAATGGGTGGCCGAAGTAACCATAAAGGATAAGTCAGGAAAAGACATTAAGGGGATTCAAATTATAAAAGTCGATAATGTGGAATTGGGGCAACATGATAATATGGTCTCCATTATCCGAGATCATCCTTTGGCAAAAACCTATGAAAAACATACGGGCAATTCGGCAAAACAAACGGTATAATTAAAACAAATCGGCGGCCGGTTAGGTTATTTTACCGGTGAGCCAGGTCGGAACAGCGAGACTAAAAGAATCGCTGTTTTTTGTTTAAATTTTCTTTATCTTGCAACATCATGTAAGCACTTACGTAAATTATTAACCGTAAGGAATAATATGCCAGGTAACGATCTTATTAAATCGCTGGGGTCACTGGCCCTGGCCAGTCGATTAAAGAGACTGAGTGAGAGACTGATGAAAGGTGTCTCGCGCCTTTACAAGGAAATGGATTTTAATATGGAACCCCGCTGGTTCCCGGTTTTATACCTGCTGGGCAGGAAATCGCCGTTGGCCATAACAGAAATTTCCGGGCGCCTGAAATTGACTCATCCGGCTATAAATCAGGTGGCCGGTCAGTTAGAAAAGGCGGGATTGGTAAAATCCCGGAAGGACCAGGCAGATGAGCGCCGCCGTTTGTTATCGCTGACACCTTCGGGACAGCAATTAATAAAAAATCTGCAGCCTCTCTGGGATGATATTAAAGCGGTATCCGGGGATTTGGCGAATAGCGAGGAGGTAAGTATCCTTGATGATATAGCCGCCCTCGAAAACGCTCTTGACCGGCGCGATATGTACTGGCGCGTTCGCGATCGCCAGCGGAGGCGAATGTCCAACCGGATTGAAATCATACCATATCGCCCGGCCTATAAGAAATATTTCAGAGAGATCAACCGGGCCTGGCTCAGGGAATATTTCTCCGTTGAAAATATCGACCGCAAAATGCTGGATGATCCCAATGGTCAGATTCTGAAAAAGGGTGGGTATGTATTCTTTGCGCGTTTCGAAGGTAAGCTAATCGGAACCGGCGCATTGCTTCGAACCAAAGATAATGGCTGGGAACTGGCCAAGATGGGGGTAATTAAAAAATTCCGCGGTATGGGGGCCGGGACCAAATTGGCGCATGCAATTATAGCGAAAGCTAAAAAGGAAAAAGCAAAAGAAATAGTTTTGTATACCAGTCCGGAGCTTGAAGATGCCTTAAAACTATACCGTAACCTGGGATTCCGTACCTGTAAATCAGGTAAGGTCGATAAATATCGGCGCTGTACTATCATGATGAAATTAAAAATCAGGTGAAATGTTTTTGATAAGGGGAATTGCCATGTTATTCATGCGAGCGATAAGCAAACGGCCGGGAGTCATTGTTTTGCTTCTTGTTTTATTGACGTTGACATCAGGTCCGGCCCTAGCTCAGGGTTCAGGGGCAACTGATGAGATTACGGTTTTAACAAAAAATCAACAGGGAATAATCCTGGACAGCCTTTATATGGCTCTGGACAGCATTTATGTCTATCCTGAAAAAGCCGCTGAGACTATTAAGGCCCTTAAAAAGAATTTCAAAGACGGCAAATATAACGACCTGACTGAGCCAAATGCGTTTACCCAAAAAATATCGGATGATATGTATGAAATATGCCATGATGGTCATCTGGGTCTACGGTACGTTCCCGGTCTTGAACCGCTTGATGCAGAAAGTAATGAACCAACCGATGAAGAGCTGGCTGAGCAGTTATTGGAAAGGAAATTCGCCAATTTCGGTTTTGAAAAACTGGAGCGACTACCGGGGAATATAGGATATCTAAAATTCAATGGATTTTCCAGTGCCGGTTGCGCCGGAGGTACAGCCATTGCCGCCATGAACTGGCTGGCTAACAGCGAAGCCCTTATAATTGATCTGCGAGATAACGGCGGGGGTAGTCCCAGTATGGTTCAATTAATTTCGAGTTATTTCTTCGATGATGTTGAGCATTTAAACACTTTTTATATCCGCAACACCGATTCTTATGAACAATACTACACTCAGGCTTATGTCATTGGTCCCCGGTTATCTGATATCCCCATATATATTCTGACCAGCCGTTATACTTTTTCGGCGGCAGAGGAATTCACTTACAATCTTAAGAATATGAAACGGGCGGTGATTGTAGGTGAGACTACCGGGGGTGGGGCTCATCCGCTGGACGATATTCGCATTGCCAGTTTCGATATCCAGTTGCGGGTGCCTTTTGGAAAAGCGATTAATCCTATCTCCGAAACCAACTGGGAAGGTACTGGAGTTGTTCCCGATTATGAGATTGCGGCCGATAGTGCTCTGGAATTTGCCCAGATTCTGGCCCTGGATACGCTTGTCAAAACAGTCACAGAACCGCACAAGTCGGAAATATTTAAATGGATCCGCGATTATAAGAAAGCCTTACAGAAGCCTTTCGAATTAAATCCTGATCTAGCCCGGAAATACATAGGCGATTATGATCCGCGAAAGATTTTTATGGAGGATGGTCAGCTTTATTACCAGCGCGGAGAAAATCCTAAATATAAAATGACGCCGATGTCGGAGGATACTTTTGTCTTTGAAGATCTGGATTATTTTCGACTAAAAATAGAAACAGATGAAAACGGTAATCCGGTGGCCGCGGCAGGTATTTATCAGGGTGGCCGTACTGACCGCTGTGAAAGAACTGACAAGAGATAAACAATCGTTCACCAATCCTCTATCTCTTGGAAAAGCCGTTTCGAGACCGGTCGAAGCGGCTTTTTTTTTGGAGAGTGGCCGTATATGAATTATATTCAGTCCCTGTACGATTTAAAGAGGATGAAAAGTGCGCCGCTTTCCGCAGGAATTTGAAGCTAAGAAGGAAGTTCTCTTTTATCCGCGCCGCCCGGATAAATTTTCAGCCGATATACTCGAAATCGGCCCCGGCCGGGGAGATTTTATCCTATCCACCGCTACCGCCTGCCCCGAAAAGAAACTGGTGGCCATAGAACTGGATAAAAAGCGTTATGCCAAGATAATCCCGCGCATGGAAAAGCAGGGATTGTTTAACATTCTGCTTATTCAGGGCAATGCCCGAGTGGTGTTACCAAAGTATTTCCAGCCGGGGACTTTTGAGAAAATTTATGTTTTATTTCCCGATCCCTGGCCCAAAAAGAGACACATCCCGCATCGCCTACTATCAGTGGAGTTTATCCGTATTTTAAAAACCTTACTAAGACCGGGAGGAGACTTTTTTGTCGCCACTGATTTTTGGTCCTATGCCGACTGGGTGACCGATAATTTGCGGCAGTTCGAAGACCTGGAAAGCCGAGGGAAACCGTTTTTTATTACCTCTGATCAAATGTCTCATTACCGCCCCAGCGTCTTTGAAGAAAAATGGCGCAGTGAAAATCGGGCCATTTATTATCTGCATTACAAAAAACTGTAAGTAATAATGTCCAAAAACAAAAAAGCAGTCCTTGCGAGACTGCTTTTTTAACAAGTAAATAGTTTTTAGGACTTAAACAGACTTTGCCACAATCGGTCCGGCGTTTTTAATTTCATCCGGGACATCATCGGTTCCGAATCTCTTGAAATTTTCATGGAAACGAGCCGCCAAATCGCGAGCCTTTTCATCATAGGCATCTTTGTTTTTCCAGGTGTTGCGCGGATTCAGAATTTCCGGGGGAACATCGGGGCAGGCCTGGGGAACATGCATACCGAAAATGGGATCGGTTTCGTATGGAACGTTGTTGAGTTGGCCGGAAAGAGCCGCCCGTACCATAGCGCGGGTGTGCGGCAAGGACATACGCTGACCTTCGCCATGCGGTCCGCCGGTCCAGCCGGTATTTATCAACCAGCAATTGGCGCCGTATTTCTTTATTTTCTTGCGCAGGAGCTTGCTGTAAATCTGGGCGGGCAGAGCCATAAACGGAGCCCCGAAACAGGTGGAGAAAGTTGCTTTGGGTTCACTGATACCGACTTCGGTCCCGGCCACTTTGGCGGTATAACCGGAAAGGAATTGATAACCGGCCTGCTCGGGAGTCAGTTTTGATATCGGAGGCAGGACCCCGAAAGCATCCAGGGTAAGCATGACAACGTTTTTGGGATGATCGCCTCTGCCTTCCCTTACGGCGCTGGCGATATGCGAAATGGGATAGGCGGCCCGGGTGTTTTCAGTCAGCGAATTGTCATCCAGGTCGATACGGCGACTGTCCTCATCATAAGCGACATTCTCCAGAATAGTCCCGAAGCGGCGCGTGGTTTGATAAATATCGGGTTCGTTTTCAGCCGACAGCCGAATTACCTTGGCATAACAGCCGCCTTCAAAGTTGAAAATACCGTTTTCTGACCAGCCGTGCTCATCATCGCCGATCAAAAGGCGATTCTGATCGGCCGAAAGGGTGGTTTTACCGGTTCCTGACAGTCCGAAGAATAAAGCGGTATCACCATCGGGGCCGATATTGGCGGAACAGTGCATGGGCAAAACGTTTTTTTGGGGCAAGAGGGCGTTCTTTATCGTAAAGATCGATTTTTTTATTTCACCGGCATAAGCCGTTCCACCTATTAGGACTATTTTCTCCCTAAAACTGATTATTATAAAAGCCTCACTGCTGGTCCCATCGGCATCGGGGTAGGCATGGAAATGGGGCATATTTATAATACTGAATTCCGGGTGATGGTTGACCAGTTCACGGGTGTCTTTAATGCGGCGAAACATATTGCGGGCAAACAGATTGTGCCAGGCTGTCTCGGTGATAACCCGAATCGGCAGGCGATACTGAGGATCGGCCCCGGCATAGCAGTCTTGAATAAAAATGTCTTTTCCCTGGATATAAGCTTGCAGGCGACGTCGCAAAGTTTCAAATTTAGACTCATCAATGGGTAGATTCCCCGGTCCCCACCAGAGAATATCGCGGCTGACATCGTCTTTAACGAAAAAGCGATCATTGGGACTGCGGCCGGTATGATGCCCCGTCCTGACCACAATCGGTCCCAGATGAGCCAAAACTCCCTCGCGGCGCCTGACGATTTGTTCATATAGCTGAGCCGTGGTGGGATTCCAGTAAACATTCCCCAAATTCTTCAAACCCAGTTTTTCGAGCGATTCGTTTTTACCGTGTGAAATAACCGTCATTATTTATCTCCTTTTAGATTTTATACGTGCCAAACCGAAAGACGACTGCAGATATCCCCCTTTAATTCGATGCGGATTGAGTTCGCCCTTTTTGTCGGATATTTTAAATATATTATTCAATCGGATTAAATCCAGATAAAACAGCATGACAACTTATTAACCTTATCACGGACGTAATAAGGCCATAATATGTAACTTCAAAACCCATTTGCCGAAAACTAAATATCACTTTTGTCGCCATATATAATGTTCAACATTTTTTTAGATTAATCAAAACATGTCTAATAATGTAATAAATACCTTTTTCATATGGTATGTTTGTTTGTATTTTCTTGACAACCTCATGAACGATATATATTTTTCAAATCTTTATAACTTTGACCTACTCAGTCCGGATATGACTGCAGAATGCGGCCGGCAAATCGGCGGGAGTGATAAGGCATGACGGAAAAAACGGCAGATTACGAAATCGGAAAAAGTTTCCCGATTGATTTAAATCCCCTATATGAAAAATATCAACGAGTTGATGAGCTGACCGTTAGCCCGGACGGTGAAAAAGTGGCCGCTTTGGTAAAAACTGATAGCGGTTTTTCTGTAATGGTCAACGGGGAAAGCTGGCCGGAAGATTTTGAACTGGCCTGGCACCTGCGCTATTTGCCGGATGGACGCCTGTATCTGTTTGCCAGGATCAATGATCTCTGGACGGTTGTCGTCGATGGTCAGCCGTGGGAAGAGACTTTTGAATATATCTGGAATCCGCAGGTCAGCGGCGATGGCAAAAAGCTGGCGGTTCTTTTCAAGAAGGATGACAATTACGGTGTCGCCGTTGAGGGCCATCCCTGGGAAAACGGTTTTCTCTCTATTCGTGATTATGCCATCAGCTTCGACGGCTTGCGGACTGCGGCTACGGTGCAAACGGAGGCGCTGGCCGAAGCCGATATTTTCGGTTTTGCCGAAGGTGTCTGGTCACTGGCTGTTGATGGTCAGGTCTGGGATAAAAAGTACATCAATGTCTGGAAACCGATTTTTAGCCGTGACGGACAAAAAGTGGCCGCCGAGGTGCGGCCGGAAATGTATGGATATACGCTGGCCGTGAACGGTCAAGAGTGGCCCGACAAGTACGGTTGTGTATGGGAACCACTTTTCCGGCCGGATAATGACAATTTGGTGGCTCCGGTGAAACATTCCGGCGGTTGGGGAATAGCTGAAAACGGTCAACTGCTCTGGAAAAAGAATTATAACCAGTTGTGGAAGCTGCAGTTCAGTCCGGATGGTAAAAGACTGGCGGCCACGGTATCGCCGCAGTTTGGCCGCTGGACTATTGCCGTTGACGATAAGCCTTGGTGGCAAACCTTTGAAGATATGGTTCTGGAACCGGTCTTTTCACCTTCCGGTGATCGCGTTGCGGCTTGTGTTAAGGATAAAGGCTGGTGGAATATTGCCGTTGACGGACAATCATGGCCGAATCATTATGATGTCATCTGGTCACCGGTCTTCAGTCCTGATGGTAAGCGCATAGCGGCCAAAGCCGAAAGTGGAGGGAAGTATCTGATTCTACTTGATGGCAGAGCCGGTAAAAACCGTTTTGATAAGTTATGGGAGCCGGTTTTCAGCCCCGACGGTGAGAAGATTCTGGTGCGTGGAATAAATGATAATAAATATGTCCGAGAAATTGTCCCGGTGGGAGATTTATAATATCCGGCAAAAGGGATAGAGGTTAGATCATGTATGATTTTTCGCGAGGACTGCTGGTGTGGATTGCTTTTATATTCTTCTTCGGTGGTCTGATATATCGTCTCTTTGACACATACCGGAAGGCCAAAAAGGATAAAGTAGTCCTGCCGTATATTAAATTTAAATATGGTCTGCGATCCATACTGCACTGGATAGTTCCCTTTGGAACGGTTAATATGCGTTTGCGACCGGCCTTTACGATTCTTTCGTTCGCCTTTCACATTTGCCTGATAATTACCCCGCTGTTTACGCTGGGGCATGCCGCCTCGATCAAACAATCATGGGGCATCGCCTGGCCGGGAATGGCCGATGGCTTGAGCCTTCTGATGACCATTATTGTCATCAGCGGCAGTCTGGTCTTTGCCCTGCGGCGCATTGCCGATCCAGCTGTCAGACTGGTAACGTCTTATCGTGACGTGATCATCCTGATTATCGTGGCGGCTCCGTTTATAACCGGACTTTTGGCCCGCTTTCAGGTTTTTGACTATCAGATTATAATCATCCTGCATATGTGGGCTGGCGCCTTATGGCTGATGATAATTCCTTTCACCCGGATTGTTCACATGCTCTTTTTCCCCCTCACGCGAGCTTATATGGGGAGTGAGTTTGGATATGTCCGTAACGCCCGCGACTGGTAACCCGCGGCCTGGATTTGCTCTGGAGGTTTGTTTTAAATGAGTGATAAAGCTGAAAATCAGGTAGTGGATGCCGGTCTGGACGAGACTATCAAAAAGCTAACGCCCGAAAAAATCAAAGCGGTAGTTGATCAGGTTCTGGACAAAGAATGTTCCGCCCGATTGCAGGTTTATATCGATACCTGTGTCAGGTGCGGTCTTTGCTCCGAAGCCTGTCACACCTATCTTTCGCGCGACAAGGATCCCCGGTTTTCGCCCGTTGCCAAGGTTAAAAATACTCTCTGGGAACTGGTTAAGCGCAAAGGTAATGTGGATGGCAATTTTGTCCGCGATATGGCCCGGATAGCTTTTACTGAATGCGGCGTATGCCGCCGCTGTAGCATGTATTGCCCTTTTGGAATCGATATTGCCTACCTGCTTCTGACTGTCCGGCGTATCTGCGCCCGGCTGGAAGTGGTTCCGCAATACCTGCAGGATACCACTAACAGTCATGCCGCGACCAACAACCAGATGTGGGTTCAGCAGGACGAATGGATCGATACTCTGCAATGGCAGGAGGAAGAAGCTCAGGGCACTATTCCGCTGGCTCAGATTCCTCTGGAGCGCGAGGGGGCTGATATCATGTATTCTGTTATCGCTCCCGAACCCAAAATCCTGGCCCAGTTGCTGGGCAATATGGCTCTGATTGCCAAAGTGGCCGGATTGAACTGGACCATGCCGGCCACGGATGGATGGGACAACAGCAATATGGCCATGTATTCCGGAGATTTTGAAATCATGGGCCGGGTGGAAAGACTGCACTGGGAAACGGCGGCTCGTCTTAAAGTTAAAAAGATCGTTATGGGCGAATGTGGCCATGCTTTCCGCGGGGCGGTTTATGACGGCCCGCGCTGGCTGGGATGGAAATTCCCGCCGATTCCGATGGTTCATGCCATTGAGTTCTACTATGATCTGCTTAAAAGCGGTCGCATCAGGATAAAAGAAAAATTCAAAGAACCGGTAACGGTGCAGGATCCCTGTAATACCGTTCGCGGTCGCGGATTGGGCGATAAACTGCGCTATGTGATAAATGAACTGTGCGAAGATTTCACCGACATGAAACCGAACCGTGAGCATAATTACTGCTGTATGGCCGGGGGTGGTACGATTAACTGCGGACCGCCGTGGAAAAGATCGCGCATGTTATCCAATCGCATCAAGGCCGAACAGATCAAGGATACCGGCGCCCAAATAGTGATCACGCCATGCCATAACTGTCACAGCGGTATCGAGGACATTATCGGATTTTATAATCTGGGCGTGCATGTCAAGTTTCTCAGTGAGATTATGGTCGATACCATGGAAATTCCGGAAGAATTGCAGGCTTAAGGGCCCTGGGAGAGAGATGATGCCAAAGAAGATATTACAGACATTTATAATTTGTGGTTGTCTGGTCGCGGTTTTAATCAGCATCAGCGCCTGCGGTGACTCCCGCGCGGAGGAAACAGTGTCCGGCCCTGATATTTTAGCCATCGCCTGGCCGGATGGTCTGGGCGGACCCGAACGGCCGCTGGTGAAATTCCCCCACGAAGTTCATGTTACCGCGGCGGAAAAGGATGGTCAGGATTGTTCTTTCTGTCACCTGACCCGCGAAGACGGTTTCCTCTCCCATAAATTTATGCGGCTGGAAAATACCACCGCCGAGGAAGTCGAAAATATTTATCATGACAATTGCCTCAAGTGTCACCAGAGACTGGCCGAGGCCGGGCAGGCGAGCGGCCCGGAAGCCTGCGGTGAATGCCATCGCCGGGATAATAAATTCCAAATCGACTGGTCGCCGATCTATTTCGATAAATCACTTCATTATCGCCATATCGAAGCCAATGAAAACCGCTGTGATCTCTGCCACCATGAATTCGATGAAGCCACCCAGACGGTGAAATATGTTAAGGGTGCCGAGACAGCCTGCCGCGATTGCCATGGTAATACTGACTCCGATAAGACAGTTTCCTATCGCAAGGCCGCTCATTACCAATGCCTGAAATGCCATATGGATCATCCTCAGACCGGGCCGGTTTCCTGTAGCGGCTGTCATTCCGCCAATACGCGTGCCGCCATTACTTTTGTGGAAAATCCGCCGCGCCTGAAGCGCAATCAGCCCGACTTGACCCTGATCAGCGCCCCCGAAGCGGAACTGGACCAGAGCAAGATGAATACGGTGCTGTTTAATCACGAAATCCATGAAGGCATAACCATGACCTGTCGGATTTGTCATCATCAGACACTAAAAGCCTGTGATGAATGCCATACTCTGGAAGGCGATCCGAAAGTTAACGGCGTGAATCTCCAGCAAGCCATGCACAGTATGAAAAGCGATCATAGTTGTGTCGGTTGCCATGATAATTCTAAGAATCATGCCGATTGCGCCGGATGTCACAATCTGATGGAACAGGGGAAGTTATCCGAGCATGCCTGTCCCATTTGTCACAGTGGGCCGGAACCGGATAAAATGAATACGGATAGCCGCAGTCTGGATAAATTAGCGGCACGGCGCTCCGGCGCGGCAAAAAATAAACTCAGTTTTGCCGTCAGCGATATTCCCGAAGAGGTAACGATAAATAAACTGGCCGACAAATATGAACCGGCTGTTTTCCCTCATCGCAAAATCGTCAACAATTTAATTGAGCGGGTGAACAAGAGCCGTATGGCTCTGTATTTCCATGGCAATGCAGACGTTATTTGTCAGGGCTGTCATCATCACAGCCCGGTGGGCGAGAAACCACCCTTGTGCGAAAGCTGTCACGGTCAGCCGTTCAATGAGGATAATTTATTCCGGCCGGGTTTGAAAGGGGCCTATCATCGCCAGTGTATGGGATGTCATCAACAGATGGGCATCGGTAAAGATGATGATTGCCTTCTGTGCCATAAAATGGCCGCCGGAGAAGAAACTATTGGGTCAACCGGCCAGGGAGATTGATAAATGGGTACTTCACGTCGGAAATTCCTAAAATTTATGGTCACGACCGCCGGGTCGGCCGCGGTAGCCGGTAAGGGTAAGGCCGCTCATGGCCATTTTACCGGTTATGAGAAAGCCAATGCGG
>Ga0272443_10003695_pt1 | contig 17699 bp, 13 predicted proteins | sample SSMAcet12_FD_193581 | JGI IMG/M metagenome (GOLD analysis project Ga0272443, IMG submission 193581) | Marine sediment archaeal communities from Little Sippewissett salt marsh, Falmouth, MA, United States - SSM-Acet-12 | ecosystem: Environmental > Aquatic > Marine > Wetlands > Sediment ... | reverse complement strand
AAGTGTGTGTAGAATAAAAGTATCATTCTGGAAATTAATTAATTCTACATTATTGAGAACTACTTCAATATTATTCAAATCTAATTGCTTATTCATTAGAGAACAAAGTTTAGTGCCAGAAATACCACCTGGAAAGCCAAGATAATTCTCAACTAAGTTAGCATTTCTTAGAAGACCACCGATAGATTTCCTTTCAAAGCAAATGAAATCTACACCATATCTTTTTAATTGAAGTGAGCAGGTAATACCAGCAGGGCCAAGACCAACAATAGCTACATCATGTATCATTTCATGCACCCAATTTCATTTATTAGGTTATTAGTAAGTACAGGATGTACAAAACCATGTGCAAGATTAATAATTGAGCCATTATGATAAACATAATTATATGTAGCAGTAGCATCAATAACAAAAAATACTTCAAAGCCATGAATGAAAGCTGATCTCGCAGTTGTCTCGCAGCAAAGATGAGTTAAAACCCCCGTTATTACAATTTGCTCAATATTTAAAGATTTTAACAGATCGAGCAAATCCGTTTTATAGAAAGCGTCATATTGAGATTTTTCGATAATATAACTCCTCTCAACATTTATTCTTTTGTCCAAATGGCTAAGAGGAGAATCTATTGTAATAATATCTCTCCACCATTTACTCATCATCGCTGATGATTCGGAATCATTAATATGTTTTGTAGAGATAATCGGTAATGAGCGATCAGAAAATATGTAGGATAATTTATTGATATTCTCAATAATATCAGGTGTATTGTGTATATAAGCATTTGATGATTCATCACAGAAATATTTCTGCATATCAATATTCAAAAGAGCAATATTTGTACTTAGTTTATAATCCCTCTTACGGATATGCTTGTTAATATAATCCATAAGTTGGTTTGATTTATGAGTAGTGCTGCTTATATCTAATCCCTTTCCATAAAACAAAATTATCACAAATTTACAGAATATTTTTGTGAAATAAAATAAGCCATGTCCCTAATCAAAGGAGCATGGCTTATGGGTATAAAACGATTTAGTTTTTAGACTGTTCTCTTGGACTCTTCTTCTCCAATGTGGATCAAAGCTTTTCTAATAGTCTTCAAGAACTCGTCTTTGATAGCACTCTCCAGATTCTCATTCTTTGCAAGATATTCGACAACAGCGGATTCTACTCTTTGTTTTACTATCTCGGCAGCCCCACCGACCAAAGAATTCTTGAGTTGGTGAATATCATATTGTTGTAATCGCTGCACTTCGAGCTGTCCTTTATTGGCATCTTCCATTTTCTTAAGCATCTTATCCATACGTTCTTCTTCTTCAGTATACATAAGAGTAATAGCCAGAAGAGAAAGCATAGTAAATTCAAGGAAGATAGCGAGCAAAATGAATGATGGTTTTTGAGCAGGGATAAACTTAAGACCACGAATACCAACAGCCACGATCAGGAATGCAGCACCACCGTAAGCGAGACCAGTTACGTTATTTGAGTATTTTTCTGTAAAGTGATGGGTCATATAAAGGCGCAAACCTTTGAATAAAAGCAAATGATTGCGTCGCCAGAATAATCCATCTTTAGTATCTTCAATTTCGACAATCACGAAATCGGAGAAATATTCCTTAATACGTGCATATAGAGCTTCATTTCTAAATGCAGCAATATCTGTATTCTCATCAAAAACATCTTCAAAACGAATTGCCTGTTTGGCTGAAGCAATCTCCTCTGGAACTGTTCTGTCCCAAACTGCTTGGAAAATGCGTTCCACTTCGGATATTTCCTTTTCATTTAGCTTGTCATCCGGCATAGTTAGCATTTCAACTATTTCATCAGAGAAGCCAGTTTGTAATCTGATCTTGATTTTAGTATTATCAATCTGACGATCAATCAGAGTTGCCATAAACCCTAGACTCTTAGGCAGGAATATTGATAATATCAATGTGACGATAACGGCAAGCACCATAGCAAGCCACCAGAAACCGATCCATGGCTCAAGAATAATTGGGTATTCGCCGAGGATCTCCGATTTTGCATACCATTCACCCGCTCCTTTCACATAACCGTGTTCTTCCATGTTTCTCGCTTTAAATGAGAAATCAAAGATATACTCTCTGTTAATCATTTTCTTAGATGGCTCGGATATGCCCTCTTTCATTATTTTTACAGCATTTGTTTTGGAAGTGGAAGCCCAGACAAGACCATCGAAAGGTATTAATTCCATTCTTTCCATTGTTTCACCGCTTGGTTTGAACTGAGATACAACGAATTCAGCTGTAAACCACGGAATAATCTGCATTTGAAAAAAGTAAAACATTGAGGCAACAAGAACAAGAAACAGTATTATTTGCTGAATTCCAAGCTTTGTTGGTACATTTGAACTTTTAACTGATTTTGCCATTTCTGGTTTCTCCTTAAGAGTTTTATAAAATATATTTTAGTCAATATAATTTCAAATCAAAATAATTTCTTACACTGCTAAATTACTCATTATTAACATAAGCAATCATAGTCATTTGCTTGATTTTGATGTAGTATTTTTATCAGTTTTCATGTAGTAATTTGCACTACAAAACGAAGCATCGAATTTTTAGTACAATTAACAAAAAAATGTGGATTTTTGTTTTTCTATTTCAGATTTTTTACTAATTTGTATCCTTATGAGAAACAAAACTTTAATAGCAAATATTATTCTTATCACAAGAGGAACTATTCGTGGTGGTTCCTTTTTATCTTGTCTTATTATACATCAACACAACTTGATGTCCCAATTCAATTCGAGTTATATCTCTTATTAATCTGTAAACTTACTCAAATTTTTTCAATATTTCTGTAATTACTATACATTTTATTATATATTTTCAATTTTTGATCGCATATTCTATATTCAGGAGGTTAATATGACAACTGGTAATGAAAAAAAATACCAACCCCGCTATGGTGTTATGCCACAAGATGTACATTCTACATTATCTAAGTTTATGCTGGCTGATGGTCTCGACTTTGTCCTTGATCTGGATAATAGTAGAGGTAAGTTCTATTTAGATCAACGAAACGGGAAAAAATTCGCGGACTTTTTTACTTTCTTTGCTTCTATGCCATTGACTTTAAATAATCCAAAGATCGCTAATCCAGAGTTTAAGGATTATATCGGACAAGTGGCACTAAACAAACCATCGAACTCGGATGTTTATACTACACACATGGCAACTTTTGTTAATACATTTTTCAAAGTTGCTGTACCCGATTATTTTAAATACTCATTCTATGTTTCTGGTGGAGCGCTTGCAGTAGAAAATGCACTAAAAGCTGCTTTCGATTGGAAAGTGCAAAAAAATATAGAAAAGGGCATACAAGGCGAATTAGGTAAGCAAATCATTCATTTCAAAGAAGCATTCCACGGCAGAAGTGGCTACACAATGTCGCTAACGAATACTGATCCATCTAAGATCAATTATTTTCCTAAATTTGACTGGCCAAGAGTTACTACACCTAAACTTTCGTTTCCATTGACTAAGGAATCTTTAGCAAATACCGTTGAACTTGAGAAAAAAGCTATTCAAGAGATCAAAGATGCCTTCAATAATAATAAAGATGATATTGCCGCTATTATTATCGAGCCAATTCAAGCTGAAGGTGGAGATAACCACTTCAGAAATGAGTTCTTGAAAGAGCTTCGTGTACTATGCGATGAGAATGAAGCACTTCTTATTTTTGACGAAGTACAAACTGGTGTAGGTATTACCGGTACAATGTGGGCTCACCAACAAATGGAAGTTATTCCAGATATTATGGCTTTTGGCAAAAAAACGCAGGTCTGCGGAATCTTGGCTACTGATAGAATGGACGAAGTAGAGAATAACGTTTTCCATGCTTCGAGTAGGATTAATTCAACTTGGGGTGGTAATTTGACAGATATGGTACGTTCAACTCGGTTCTTTGAGATAATCGAAGAAGATAATTTAATTAGCAATGTAAAAGATCAAGGAAAGTTTCTTCTCGCTAAACTAAACGAAATGCAGGGTAATTACTCCGATATTATTAGCAATGCTCGTGGCAGAGGAGTTTTCTGTGCATTTGATTTACCAGATAAAGAGACAAGAAACAAAATCCAAGAAGTATGTTTCGACGAAGGACTTATGATTCTACCTTGCGGACAAAGATCAATTAGATTCAGACCACCACTTGATGTTAAGAAAGAGCATTTAGAGTATGGTTTGGCAATCTTGGATAAAGCTATTAAGAAAGTTCTATCTTAATAGCAAACATTTGGAACGCTCATTTATTAATAGCATAACTAAGAATACCACTCCCCACTTCCCAAATGAAATGGATGGGGAGTGTAACAATATGATATATAATCAGATAGCCATGTTTTTTTAATAAGAAGGGTATTGGTTAAATCAATAATATAAAAAAAAATCCCCCTCTGAAAATCAAAGGAGGATCAATAAAATTATAATTTTTTGAGTTTTTTATTTTACCATTTGCATATCGTCAGCTATCAATATCTTCAGTCCATTTTTATTTCTAATTTTGCCGTTGATAATGATGGATGAGGCATCAGCCATTTTGGCTAAGCGAGTTCCTGCAAATGCACCATCTGGATGATAAACAAAGTAAGGTGTATTATTGCTGTAGAATAATATCAACTGTCCTTTATCTACAAGAGCTGTTGCCTGGGCAGCAGTCAATCGTTTTGGATTACTCGTAACCAAATCATTCATACTGATTACATAACCTTCCATGTCTCCTTTAGATGAAGTGGCTGGAGCATCTTTTTTCTCTTCACCTTTTGTTGCTTCTTTCGCAGGAGCATCAACTGCTTCTTCACCTTTTTCAATTCTTTCGTCGGTAACGGGCACTTCAGCATCGGTTGCTTCGCCTGTTTCTGCTGGTTGCTCGGTAGCTGTTGCGTCTTCTGCTGGTTGCTCCTGGTTGTCTTTTTCTTTTTCAGAGCAAGCAACGAGGGCAATTACAAATAATACTATTAAACTGATATGAAAAAATCTTCTCATGATAATTTCCTTTTGACTTTTTAGATATATTAATAAAAATATTATTATTTAATATCATCAAATACGATGATGTTGATACCGCTTTTAGTATTTATTTTACCTGTTACAGTAATTGATTCTTTGTCTGCATTTCTAGCAAGCTCTTTACCTGCATAAAAACCATCAGCATAATAGACAAAATACAAGCTGCCGTTATCTGCTTTTAAAACGAGTGGCTGAGCTCTTTTGAAAAGATCAACTGCCTTATCTTTAGTTACGCTGCAATCCTGATTAGAAACGATGGCGTTCAAGCTGGCTACTTTGCCCTTTACTTCTTTAGCTGATTGTGATACAACACTTGCGTTCATACCAGCAAGGAAAAGCATAATGGCTAATGTAAGAAATGTAATAGCATATTTTTTCATGATATTTTCTGTTTGTTATTTAGACATAATGACTTAGATAATAACTAATGCCTGCCATTAATGAAAACGGGCAGGCATTATAATAAAAACTATTTTGTGTTGCTTGTGCCAACGGTTACATCCTCTGTTCTTGCATAAGGTACACCAGGTGTCATCTGATATGATACAGTACATTTTACATATCTGTCTGGTGAGTTACCTTGTAGGAAGCTACCATCTTTATATTCGATAAATACTTTAGCATAAGTAAATTCGATATTTCCTGGCTCGACTACACGGCAGATCAAAACGATACTACTGTTATATTGAGTAAGGTCTATACTTCTTTCTTCAAAGTTATTAGAAACATTCAAAGCTTCACTATCGAATACATCATTCAGTGATTCTGCTTCGATTATCATATCTCCAATATGAACTACCTTGCGATCTTCTAATGGTGGCAATGTAGAATAATTGATTAATTTTGGTGATGCAATAATTAATTCACCTTCATTCGTATATAAACCGAGGTCCCACATATCGCCTTTGGAGGTTTTTCTTAACATTGGTCCGCTATCTTCTGGAAAGTCAGGGTCTGCATAATAAAAGTCTAATCCACTTCCAAAATCAGAAGTTGCTTCATATAAAGATATCTCGCTGCCTGTACCTGTGTTTGAAAAACGAGTAGCTGGCGACCACATTACAGAAGCTCCAGTACTTTCTTCGTCATTTGTGAAAAGTGCCTTTACTGTAATAGTATAAATTTCGCCCTCTGTAAGACCTGTGATAGTGTACATATCTGTACCTTTGTCGGCATACATAGGAGCAAATGCACCAGGAGTTACTTCGATCATATACTGATCGAACAAAGTATTAGATTCTGATGCGGATAGATCCCATTTGATCTTAATTGTTTGGTCGTCAATTGAAGTTGCCTGTACGTTTGTTACTGCTTCTGGCTTTTCTGGGTCTGGATTAACGGTTTCATCTTCCTCGCAAGATACGAGAACGAGTGCCATCATTGAGAGAAGGGCAATAAATGCTTTTAAGTTAAACAGTTTCATAAAATCTCCTTTTTTATAAAAAAATGAACATAATTAATATCACGTATATTAATTAGTTAAAACGATACAAGATTTGAATTGTTTTAATATGATTCAGAATTTCTAATTATCTGATTAATATTATACATTAGTTTTGAAGTTTGAATTCCATTTCATTAAAAACATTTTTATACACAAAACGCCATAAAATTCAAATTTCTGCTATTATTTTCCTATATTGCACACTATAAAAAAAAAGCAGAAATGAATATTTTAATTATGTAAAAATAAAAAAGTTATTGTATGAGAACACAGATTGAACCTTTTAAGATCAAGTCCGTTGAGTCAATCCCAATGACCACATTAGAGCAGAGAGAGAAATATATACATGAGGCGTTTAATAACACCTTTTTTCTTCGCTCCGATAAAGTAACAATAGATCTGCTTACTGACAGTGGCACAACTGCCATGAGCTCTAAGCAATGGTCTATGCTTATGGATGCTGATGAAGCTTACGCCGGCTCTACTAGTTATTATAAGTTTGAAGATGCGGTAAGAGAGATTACCGGCTTCAAACACATTATTCCAACACATCAGGGCAGAGCAGCAGAAAGAATACTTTTTGGCATAATTGCTGACGAGAACTCAGTAATTCCTAACAACACACATTTCGATACCACTCGAGGCAATATTGAATTCAAAGGCGCAACAGCTATTGACCTTCCTACCGAGATAGGGAAGAAACCCGAAGTTATAGCTGACTTCAAGGGGAATATTGACCTTGAGCTATTAGAAAATGTGATTCAGGAATATGGAGTTGATAGAATTCCCGTTTCTATGATTACAGTAACAAATAATAGCGGTGGTGGCCAACCCGTTTCTATGGAAAATATCCGCAAAACCAGTCAAATTCTAAAAAAATACGATATCCCATTTTTCATTGATTCCTGCCGATTTGCCGAAAACTGCTATTTCATTAAGCAAAGAGAAGCCGGCTATGAAAATAAAACCATTTTAGAAATTGCACAAGAAATGTTCTCCTATGCTGATGGTTGCACAATGAGTGCCAAAAAAGATGGATTATCAAACACGGGTGGCTTTATTGCTATGAATGATGATGAATTAGCTCTAAAAGCAAAGAATCTACTTATCATCACTGAAGGTTTTATTACTTATGGTGGGCTTGCCAGAAGAGACCTCGAAGCTCTTGCCGTTGGATTTAAAGAAGTAATGGATGAGAATTACCTGCACTATCGTATAAATCAAGTGAAAGAACTTGGTGATATGCTGGTAGCAAATGGTGTTCCGCTGCTGTTACCTACTGGGGGCCATGCTGTATATATTGACGCAAAGAGATTTGCTGAGCACATTGCTCCTGAGTTTTTCCCTGGTCAATCCATTGCTTGTGAAATATATAGGGTAGCAGGTATCAGATCTGTTGAGATTGGTTCTGTGATGTTTGGCAAAAAAGACGAGAATGGCAATCACATCGCTCCAAGCATGGAATTGGTTCGTATGGCTATTCCTCGAAGAGTTTATACAAAAAGCCACATTGAATACATAGCCGAGGCAGTATCAGAAGTGTATAAGAATAGAGATAGATTACATGGTATGAAAATTACTTATGAGCCACCTCTGTTAAGACATTTCACAGCAGAATTTGAGTATTTATAAGATTTGTTTAACACATGCCTTCGGGAGCTCACTACCTTCCCGAAGGTCATAGTTTATTCTGAGGTTCTCTTTATCAAAATAATGGAGAGATCGTCGTGAGTTTTGGCTTCCCCTGTAAAATTATCAATCTCCTCTACTAATCGCTCGCCAAATCTGGTTACAGGGAGTTCCTTCAGTTTTTCGACCAGATTCAACAGATTCTCTTTTCCATAAAACATGCCACTTTCGTTTCTTGCTTCAGTAAGCCCATCAGAAAAAATCAATACCATATCATTCTTTTGAATATCAATTTCGATTTCCTCATATTTTGAAATTGAAGTTAAACCAATGGCAGGACCGCCTTTTGGCAGCTCTGTTGTCTGATCTTTCCTAATTACTATTGGTGGTAAATGCCCAGCGTTCAATACTTTGATATTACTGGAATCAGTATGAATTTCAAGATAAGCCATCGAAGCAAAGCTCTTAGCCATTGTGTCTCTATGGAATATACGATTGATCTTACTACCAAGATCAGCTACATTATTAAAATCAGTAGCCACAGCCCTCCATGTTGCCTGGAGTTTTGCCATCAGAAGTGCCGCAGGCAAACCCTTCCCTACAACATCAGCAAGCACAATTCCATAGCGATTATCATCTATTCGCAGATAATCTACCAGATCGCCACCAACATCATTTGCCGGTCGTGTAAAAAGCCAAGCAGACCAACCGGGTATGTTGGGGTCGCCTTCGGGTATTAATGCCTTTTGAACAGATCTGCCAGCTTTTAGCTCAGTTTTTGCTAATAGCTTATCTTTTAGCTCAAGCATTATAATAAAAATGAATATCACAGCAGCAAGTATATCCAAACCTTTGGAAGAACCATTATTGTTTCCATCAGATGAATTGGACTCAGCAATAAGGAATATTAGAGCAAGTATTAGAAGTATTCTGTTCATTGGAGCAAGCTTCATGAAAAGACTTTTCATTAGCCAGCCAATAGTAACAAAAAATCGTTTGAATCTACCCATACTTTCGAGTTCATCTCTTTGTTGGTCAGTAAGAAAGAACTCCTTGATTTCCAACCATTCTTTGGAAAAAGTACTACGAAAATCACTGGTACGAATGTCGTCCATGACTACTTTGCCTACACCCGGCTCCTTACTTCTATTTGATTGTTTCTTCAATTCTACTTTTTAAATTCCTAATAGAAAAATCTTATATCTACAAATGTATAAAATTTAATACGAAGAAACTTGAGGAATGTTCGATAATTGCAGAAAAATATTCTTCAATCAGAACTGTTCCATAGCCAAGTCTGTTGAAATTTTTTGGATTACATTTAATTCGTAATTTCGTTTCTAAAATTTTTATGCCAAAAACATCATCTATTTCTATTTTTACGTAATGCCCAATTTCACAACTCATGACCCTACAACGAAAAATAAGGTGTTTACGAGGATTTAACTATAAACAATAATTTCGTTTTTTCAAGGATATATATAAGACAACACTCCCTGCCACCTCTTTGTAAGAGTTGGATACCACTGGTCCCCCCCCCTCTTTGCAATGCTTTGATCCCGACGCATGACGGGAGAGGGGGGTAGGGGGGGCCATTAAATATATCCGAATTTCTGCTAATCTTTTGTTTCGTATGAGAAAAGAGTTCTGAATTTTATAATCAATATGCAAATATATAGAGGATTTAGTGGACATCAACTCTTTTATAAAAGTAGACTTTGCCTTATGAAGTCTAAACAATCGCTACCAAGTAATTTAATCTGAATAAGCGACATCACCATTTCTTGAATAACTGATAGTTGAAGCTCTACCATCTGTAATTGTGAAATTACCAGCTGTTGCAAAAAGTTACAGATTATCTCAGTGAGAATTTTTATTAGTATCGAGATATTTCACAAATAATAAAATCTCTGAATTACTAATTCGTTTATAAAATAAGAACATATAATTGATTGATAAATAATGAGTTATATTTCTTTTAATAAGTAATTAATATTGTTTTACAAACTGAAAGGAAAACATGTTAAAGTTTGATAGCATAATGGTTCCAACCGATTTCTCTAAGCAATTCTTCATAGCATTAGATTATGCTAAGGAGATGGCACGCTCTTTGGGATCAAAACTCCATATTCTACATTGCATTGAATCCACTCTAATGCCTTCTGATATGGTATTTCCAGCTAATGCAAAACTCGTAGATGTAGAGCAGGAAGTAGAAAGAAATGCTAAAGAAAAGCTTCAAAGCATTAAAGAATCTCTTGAAGCTGAGGGGCATAATGTGGTAACATCAATCAAAAAGGGAAACCCAGCAGCAGAAATAGTAAAGTATGCCACAGAAGAAGATGTTGGTATGATTTGTATTTCTACACATGGTGCAAATGGTTTAGAGCATTTTATATTTGGAAGCACTACCGAAAAAGTACTAAGAACAGCTAAATGCCCAGTTTTTGCTGTAAAACTTCCATAAAATGCATAATTTCTAAGATAGTATATCGGCATTCAATACTGCATATCTAACAAGCTCAGCTGTATTCTTAACAGATAGCTTTTTCATTAGATTATAGCGATGGGATTCAACAGTTCTTGTGCTGATATTGAGCAGACCTGCTATTTCAATACTGGTTTTACCTAAAGCCACATTATTAAGTATTTCCTGCTCTCGTTTAGTAATAATAATCTGGTTTTCGTCATCTGATGAAGACCAGTGCTTATTTTGCAGTATAGAAACAACGGATTTGCTGAACACCCTTTCTCCAAGCACAACTCTGTGCATTGAGTCAATAAGGTCTCTGGAGTTTATGTCCTTGATTAAATATCCATCGGCACCGGCCACCAATGCTTTTTCCATGTGTGAGGAATCATCATAAGCCGTAAGTATAACAACACATGTATCTGAATTTGATTCTTTAATTATTTCAGTTGCTACTATACCGTTCATTTTAGGCATATTAATATCTATCAAAGCAATATCAGGTTGGTGATAATTTACAAGGTTTACGGCATCCTCTCCGTTTGATGCTTCATCAATTACATGAAGATTGCTGTCCATAGACAATAATCTTCTGATACCTGCTCTCACTACGTCATGGTCGTCTGCAAGAATTATCGTAAGTGTCTTATTTTTAATAACTTGACTCATTAATTAATCATAAAAAATCAAAAATTATGATATAATATATACTAAAGTAACAAAATTTTAGCAAAAAAGAAACAAACATAAAAAATAATTAAATAATTAATATATATTAATTTACTTCGTAGATAAAATATACTCTCATTTGACACTAAAAATATTTGCTATTTAATAAATTTGTTGATATTTTATTCATTAATGATATTAATTCAAAAAAATGGAAATATGAATATGAAACAGACTTATTTATTAATCAATTTTTTGCTAATACTCTTTTTATTGCCTATTGCTGAAGCAAATGGAGAAAATATTGAGTTTAGTACGGATAATGGCGACCCCTTAGGCAACGCTTATGCTATAAATATGAGGTATTTCGAGGAATCTGTAGTTTTACAGCCAGATGGTCCTTGTAATATCAAGACTATCAGGATTTATTATTCTGGAGATGAGCCAGCAAAAGATACTATCTGGGTTTGTGGTTTCCCAACCGCCGGTAACTTATGGCCAACTCAATATATCTGGGATTATAACTCGCTTATTCCACCAATAGAAGTAGAATACGACGGAACTCCCGGCTGGGTAGATATTGACGTATCAGCTATGGGGCTTCGCTCCGATGGATACGATAAAATTGTTATACAACACAGAATGAAACCCGATGGCCCCTGGTTTACTTATGATTCTGACGGCAGAAAACCAATGCCTTCTTCGTGGATATGCGATCCTTTTAGACCAAATCCGAATTTCTATAATATTCAGGGAACTATCTATCATAATCCTGGCGGGGATTATCTAATTCGTCTTGTTTTAGAATATGACTTTCCAGATGGGAATTCATCTGCCCCACCTCCACCTCCTACTATGGTGAATGTTACAGAAGAAATGCAACTTAATTCCCATAGATACAGCTCTGTGTCAGACATAAACAAAGATGGTTTTGATGATGTCTTAATGGGTGGCAAAGCTTTCAGAAACAAAATGAAGTATAATGATACTTTCATCCGGTTTGGTACTTTTGATGGTTCTGGCTCGAGTATTGGGGATTTCAACAACGATGGTCTTCAGGATTTTTATGCTTTAGCAAATGGCACTCAAGATTTCGATAAGCGTATGGTTGTTAATAATGATGCTGTCTATATTCAAGATAAAGGATTATTTACTAAGATGAGTAATAATGAAGTATTTGATCTCCCATATCCCAATCCTGCTATTGATTTTGAACTTCCGAGTCCTACAGATCAGACAGATCATTTCAATCCTTATGCTACTATTACTCCAATGTTTCTGGATTATGACGGAGATGGCTGGCTCGATCTTTTTATCGCAAATAGAAGAATAGAAACAAGTGGAAACCCTGAGCTATACTGCCCCGATCAGCTTTGGCAGAACAACGGAGATGGAACTTTCATAAATGTCAGGGAAAGCTCAGGCATAGCCGATGGAGAACCGTTCTCAGTATATCAACAGGGTAGTATCGGCTATGGATACTATGACTGCTATGGTGCCGCGGCAACAGATTATAATCAGGATGATCTTACAGACATTTTCGTAGCTAATTATCGTCTCCAGAAGGATAATCTCTATAAAAACAACGGAGATGGAACTTTTACAGAAGTAGGTGCCGAGACAGGGGTTCAGGGAATAACAACAATCTCACCAGATTATTTCGGGCATGGAATGGGTTGCCAGTGGGGAGACTTCAATAATGATGGTTACCCTGATCTTTGTGTGGGAAACCTCGCACATACAGATTCCCGCGGAGCATATTCTAATCCATCACTGATATTTAGGAACGACGGACCACCAGACTATCATTTTACAAATGTTCAGCCAGAGATGGTTCTGAAATTCCACGAGGGAAACGCTGGCGTTATGTGGCTCGATCTGAATTGCGATGGCTTGCTCGATCTTTGGCATGGCAAGTACAGCGGTGGTTTCGGATCATTTTATCTTAATACTGGTCCGCCAAATTACAAGCTAAGAGAGATCACATGGGAACTTGGAGCAATCGTTAATAACTCATGGGTCGCCTCAAAGCTAGATTATGATAATGATGGTGATCTTGATATGTTAATCGAAGGTCGGCTATTTCGCAATGATATGGCAAGAGAGGGCAAATGGGTGGCATTCCGACTAATTGGAAATCCTGAAGATAAAGTGAATATGGATTGCTTTGGCACAAGAATAATTGCTTATGCAGGCGATCAGAAGTTTTACAGGGAGCTGATGGGCAGTGCTTCCGGCTCGCTCTGTACTCAGAATTCCAATGAACTGCATTTTGGAGTGGGTAATATTGATGTTCTTGATAGCGTTGTAGTGATCTATTCCAATAGCAAAAGGAATGTTTTGGCAAATATAGAAACAAATGGAAGATATATCATTCCATACATGGAAAGTGCTGTTCCCAGTCTGATAACATCACCAGCGTTGGTTTATCCAAAGAATTTTTCATCAATCGAGAATTCTTCTCCTGTTTTTGACTGGACTGAACTTGCGTGGGCTATGAGTTATTCTTTCAGTATTTATCAGATGAATGAAGATGATGATCGCATTAATCTCCATACCGAAACTGATTTAACAGAGAACAGCTATGATTGGAGTGATTCAGGTGTTGATCAATTACAAGATGGTGAAACATATTTCTGGAATGTTTCCGCAGTATTCGAGGGAGCAATAGAAGGCGAAGAGCCAGTATATGGTCATAAATCTACTACTTATGTGTTTACTGTTGGTACCCCGAAACCGCTTGGAATTCAGCTATATATGCCGAATGATAATGAAACAGATGTTATCCCAAATGCTGAATTTACCTGGTCGAAAGCACAATACCAAAATACTTACGCAAGCGTAAAGACATTTTACATCTTAGAAATAGCTTCTGATCCAGACTTCAATGAGATTATAATAACTATCGAAGATATTGAAACAGAAAGAATATCATCCATCGAAGGACTTACATCGGGTGAAACACATTACTGGAGAGTAAAGGCATTCAATAGTAAATGGGAAAGCAAATGGTCAGAAATTTATACTTTCACCATGCTTGCTCTGCCCCCACAAACTTCTCTGGTATCTCCTGAAAATAATGAAATGAATGTAAATCTGAGACCTGAACTAAGTTGGGAGGAAATTCCAAATACAGACATGTATTTCATTGAAGTATCACTTTATGATGATTTCAGCGATATTTTCTATGATATTACATCCTCGAAAACTAATGTTAGAATTATCAAAAAACACGATGAAGGACTTGTTTATTATTGGAGAGTTAGAGGACAGAATGATGCAGGATTTGGGCAATGGTCAGAAGTATGGAGCTATACTACTGAGGGTGAGATAGGTGTTAAGGAAATTAATTTTGATGTGGAAAATATAATTTGCTCACCTAATCCATTTTCTGAAGAAATTGAAATATCTATCCCTGGAAATATTTATGGGAACTTAGATATATCCATACATGATAATCTTGGTAGAAGTATTGAAAGAATATATACTTCCCAAAATGCAACTGGCGGCTTATATCTATGGAAACCAAATAATTTGGAAAATGGTATTTATTTGCTTAAAGTTGAAAGTAATGAAAAGATATATATTAGAAAACTTATTTATCTAAAATAGATGGAACACATATGAAACACATTGCTATTCTGTTTTTAATAGCATTTACTATAGTAAATGCTGAGCAAGAAAGATATGATAATGGCGAGCCCTTTGCTTCATACTCAGATGGTAAATTTACTAAATGGGAGGAATCTGCTATTTTTGCTCCAAGTGCTTCATGTTTTGTAAATAAGGTATCCATCTACTTTTCTGGAGATCAGCCAGCTCAAGATACGATTTTCATAACTGGCTCACCATCTGATTTCCCTTACCCAGTGTCGGGATTTTCATGGCATATATCGCAAATAGCAGAGCCGATATATTTTGACTATCCTGGCGAACCCGGCTGGTATGATTTTGATTTTAGTGATGATCCAATTTTCGTGGGTTATCACGATTATATAGTTTTTCAGCATAGAATTAAGATCGAGGGTCCCTTTTTTGTTCTTGATGACAATAATGACCACGATATGTCTATTCTATGCAATGTATTTGCTGCTAATCCTAACTTCTATGACATCAAGGGTACATTGTTCTATAAAGCAGATGGGGATTATCTTGCCGTAATTGATATAGATTATTACAAATTGCCAGCAGAAGTGCAAACTCAGCCATATCCCCCAAAGTTTTTTCAGGATGTATCGGCTTCGTCAAAGTTATTGGAGAATAGCAATAATTACTTAAGCTATGTGGATGTCTCAGTAGCTGATATTAATAGCGATGGTTATGATGACATTTCTCTGGGACAGTTTCATATTAAGAATAATGGAGACGGATCATTCAGCAACTTCAATAGCAATATCCCTATTAGGAGTGTAGCAACTATCTGGGCTGATTTTAATAATGATGGTTTAATGGATTGCTATGCTTTCAAAAATTCAGAAAAGAATCAAGACCAGCTTTTCAAACAAAACGAAAATGGTACCTTCACAGATGCTACCAGTGATAAATTTGCCGTTGACTATCCTACTGTATCTCCAATGTTTTTAGATTATAATAATGATGGCTTGTTAGACCTTTTTGTAGCATCTGGTTTAAAAGTAGAAAATAATAATGAAATATTCTTTCAGGATCGCTTATACAAGAATCTGGGAAATGGTAAATTTGATGATGTAACTCAAAGCTCGAATATTTCTCTCGGCGAGCCATATCCTTACACTGATTGCTGGGCTGCCAGTTTATGTGATTATAATAACGACAACCTAACAGATATTTTCGTGGCTACTAATCGTTTGGCACCTGATGTTTTGTATAGAAATAACGGTAATGGAAAATTTACAGAAGTAGGAAATCAAACCGGCGTGAGAGGTGTGCCAACTAAAGATCCAAACTATTTTGGGAACGGCATGGGATCAGATTGGGGAGATTTCAATAATGATGGTTATGTTGATCTTGCTGTTGGCAATTTAGCTCATCCCGACGAAAGAGGTGAAGTCTCCAATGGTTCGCTATTATTCCAGAATAATGGCTCGCCAGATTACAATTTTGAGAATGTACAGTTCGAGAAAAAACTTCAATACTTCGAAATGAACTCTGGTATTTGCTGGCTTGATATAGATCAAGACAGTTATCTCGATCTTTTCCACTGCAATTATTCATATAATTTACGATACGAAAGCGTAAACAGATTGACCAGAGCTTATATGAACTTAGGACCCGATGATAATTTTCGGCTTAGAGATATGACGGACCTTATGGGCATAGATGTTCATGGAGCATGGTCGCCAGTAAGACTTGATTATGACTGGGACGGAGATGTAGATATAATCATTGCAAGCCAACTTGACCGGCTGAAACTTTATAGAAATGACTACCCTTGGAAAGGGAACTGGGTATCTTTTAGATTGACAGGTAGCCCTGAAAACAATGTGAATATGAATGGATATGGAAGCACCGTTGAAATTTATACAACAAATGGAAAGAAATATCGAAAATATCTACCAGGTACTATTATTACTGCACTTAAATCTCAGAATTCTGATGAATTACATTTCGGGCTAGGTCTTGCAGACAGCATTGAAATGGTAGTGGTAACGTTCTCAGATCGAAAGGAGTTTGTCTATGACAGTATTGATATAAACAGGAAATATTATTTGAAGTATGGCGGTGTTGCTCAGCCGATGCGGTTAACTGCTCCCCAGATGCTTCATCCTATTAATAGAAGTATTCGATGCAAAGGAAATGAAAAAATTGAATGGAAGAAAACTGGAGGAGCCGAGAAGTACCACCTTCAGGTAGCTGGCGATGAAAATTTCGAGCAAATAGTATTAAACTTAACAAATATAGAAGATAACTATTATATCCACTATGAATTCAACATGGGTATTTGGTATTACTGGCGAGTGAAAGCTGTTTCTGAGAATGATGAAAGTCCTTGGTCAACAGTTTGGCAATTCCATGTGTCCAATCCAGCAGATATTGAAGAAGAACAATTTGCCAATAATCTAATAAGCTATCCAAATCCGGCTAACGACCAATCAATGATTGAGTTTAAATTAGAAAAAGATGGATTTGTATCTTTGTCATTATTTGACAATGAAGGCAATTTGGTAATGGCTTTGCTTGAACAGATATTATATAGTGGTATTTATAATTATTCTATTGATCTTAGTTCTTTAAGCTCTGGTTCTTATTATTACGTCTTAAGCATAAATGGGCGAAAGGAAGTAGAGAGTTTGATAATTGTGAAGTAAGAGATTGATATATGTTTATGGAAACACCCCCCAACCCCCTCTTGCGAAGAGGGGGAGGAAGAAAAGATAAAAAGATTACTTCCCCCTCTTTTAAGAGGGGGACAGAGGGGGTGTTTGAATGATTCATGAACATATTTCATTGACTTATGTTCTATTCTCTTGCAAAG
>Ga0272443_10003693_pt1 | contig 17701 bp, 14 predicted proteins | sample SSMAcet12_FD_193581 | JGI IMG/M metagenome (GOLD analysis project Ga0272443, IMG submission 193581) | Marine sediment archaeal communities from Little Sippewissett salt marsh, Falmouth, MA, United States - SSM-Acet-12 | ecosystem: Environmental > Aquatic > Marine > Wetlands > Sediment ... | reverse complement strand
TCCTATGAAATTTTCAGCATTTCCATTTAATTCAACTACTATCTCTCCGGCAGTAGTCAAAAGCCTGACGCTTGCTGTCTCTTTTTCATGAGTGCCTTCTGGTTTAATTATGGCTACAGAAAATTCTTTCCTTAAATCAGGAAGTAAATCCCTGAGCCTGACTCCTTCTTTAATCTCTCTTATCTCACCGTCAAGGTGAATTTTCATTTGATTATACACCTCATTTTTCAGGTTGTGACATAATTTCGCGTTCTTCGTTGGTGAGATATTCAAGGACTTCTTCTGTTTCTCCTATAGTTACTATCTTACCATGTCTCATAAGCATCGCCCTGTCACATATATCCCTTACAAATTCCATGTCATGTGAAACAACAATAAATGTTTCATCCATCTCTTCACGTGCATGCATGATGGAGTGCTTGACATCTATTTTTGTAATTGGATCCATTGTTCCGGTTGGCTCATCAAGAAGAATGATTCTTGGTTCACGGATTAACACCTGTGCAAGTGCAACACGATGTTTCTCTCCTTCACTTAACTGGTTAGGGAGGCGGTTTAGAATGTCTCTGCTCTTCTCTTCGGTAAAACCGGCCATTTTAAGGGTAATTATGGCCTTTCTCATGGCAAGTTCTTTTGGAAATTCAAGACCGATTGAATCTGTGAGGTTATCAAGGATATTTCTGTGTGGGTAGAGGTCATATTCCTGGTGAAGCAGGCCGATATAACATTTTGCACGACCACGGAATTCTATTCCCGGTTTCGTCATGTCGATCCACTGATCACCGATTCTGACATCCATATCTCCGCCGGTAGGTTCAATTATTCCGGATATTATTCTCGATAGTGTGGTTTTTCCTGCACCACTTGTTCCTATTATTCCAAATATCTCCCGCTCTCCAACCTCGAAAGAAACGCCGTCAACAGCTTTAATCATTCCTCTGTCAACGGTAATGTAACGCTTTGTGATGTCCTTTGCCTTAAGGAGATCTTTACCGATTTCAGGTTTCTCAAAGTTTTCTTCATCGGTTGCATCTTTAAGGAATTCCTTGACAATCTCTTTAGAATCACCGATATTTTTGATTTTACCTTCTTCAAGGAATATTGCACGTTTGCATATGTCTTCAATTATCTCAGAAAAGTGAGATGAAACTACCATGCTCATGCCATTGCTGACAGATGCTTCGTGCAGCATCTCGTGAACAATATTTGCAGTTCTCGGGTCAAGAGTGCCTGTAGGTTCATCTGCACACAGTAAGAGAGGCTCTTTTGCAAGCTGTCTTGCAAGAACCACACGCTGTTTTTCTCCACCGGAGAGATCACGGGCTATGTGCATCATCCTGTGTGACAGTCTGACTTCGTCAAGGAGATCTGCTGCTCTTGATACCTGTTTTTCTGAAGGATAATTTACATCGCTTAATGCGTGCATGACATTTTCAATTACCCTGTCATCTCCGTACAGAGCAAATGATCTCTGAAACATTATTGCGCTGCGGCGCATAATCCTTCTCTTCATCTGGGCATTGTCTTCTTCCCAGAGATCGAAATCTCCGGATATCAGTTTACTGCCGCATTTGGGGCATTTACTTCCCGCTTTGCTTTGCAGGTCAGTGTGTGGACAGTTTTCACAGTATGATATGTGGAAAATTATTTTTCCGGAAGTTGGTGGTGTATCGACACCTCTGATCAGGTGCATCAGTACGGTTTTTCCTGCTCCGCTTCTGCCGATAATTCCAACGATTTCCCCTTCTTCGATATCAAAATTAATATTGTCCAGAACCCTATGTCCATCAAAGTCCTTGCAAAGATTCTCAACCGTAACAAATGGTGCCATAAGATTAATCCTCTAATTAATAACTGTTTCGTGATAATAATAATACTATTCCTTTGGGATTGTCCTCCTGTATAAGATTTATACAGTCTGAAAATCAAAAAAATCCGGAGAGTATTAAATTACCATTTTGTAAATGAAAAATTGTCTTTAAAATTTAAAAGAGTTTATATCGGATTCTGTTTTGTTCAAATTATTTTGAAGTCCTGGTTTATATATCCAGATTTTTTGTGATTTCCTTTATCTCACTTACATCGTTAATTATGTGGTCAGCGCTCCGGATGAGTTTTTTTGGTTTGTTTTTATTCTGCTGGCACGTCAGAACTGCAATGTCAGCTTCTCTTAGTGCAGGGATATCATTTACTCCGTCTCCGACCATTATTACACTGTCATAATCACATTTGAGATCTTTAATTATCTGTGCTTTTATTGATGGTGTAGCAACTCCGTGGATGTTGTCATGCGGAATTCCGAGGTAATCTGCCATTTTTACAAGTTTATCTGTTCTGTCTCCGGATGCGACATATGTTGCAATTCCCATTTTATGAAGGTCAGATATTGTATCCTTTGCATTTGAAAAAGGGCGCCCTCCGGAAGTTATGGTGAATTCTATGCCTTCAAGATCCCGGTTGACAATAACTCCGCTGTTCATGGCAACAATTGGCAGTTTTTTGCAGCAGTTCCATACTGTCTTTATGCAGGTCTGAAGATCTGAAATATGAGCTGATTTATCATTTAAGAGGAATTCTGAAACTTCTTCATGGGTTACTATACCATTGGAACATGCAATTCCGAATTTGATTCCTTCTTTTTTCATGTAATCAGAGAGAAGGGTATCAGGTGGCGTTTCAAATATGTTAAGGGAATGTGCATAAAGAAGAATTAGTGAACGCCCTTCTTCAGAGCATGTCAGCATGGTACTTTCCACACCCTTTTTCATTTTTTTGGACCGTACGTCCATGGCTACACGGTAGGTATAAAGAAGAGTGCCTGCACTGTCAAAAACAATAGCAACTGTCATAAGAATCCCCGTAATATTAAAGAGTTTACCGGAAACCTAATCATTCTTTCCATTATTTCATAAAATTACATATCTCTTTGTTTTTCCTCTCCTGTATTACAGGTAATTGAGTAATGTGTTCCGGAAAATTTCAATAAATATTTAATAGCCTGCCGGTAATGGTTGATTACTATGTCAGATGTATTTTCATATTATTATTTCAGGCCACGCAGTGATACAAAACCTGAGGATGCTGCAATAGCAATTGCCGAGGAAGAAACGACAGGTACGTGGACTGATCTCAAAACAAGAAAGGATTATATCGGGGTTCTTGACGGCAGCGTTGAGGATCTCCGGAAAGAGGGGAGCGGTTATGTAACGAAAATCCGCTATCCTGTTGAAATTTTCGAACCGGGAAATATACCACAGTACCTGAGTGTTGTTGCCGGGAATCTCTTTGGTCTTGGGAGGCTTGACTCTGTGCGTCTTCTGGATATTGAGATCCCGGATAAGCTTGCCTGTTTTGACGGCCCTCTTTTTGGTATGAAGGGGGTCAGAAGGCTTATCGGTACAGGTAAATCCGGCAGGCCGCATGTCGGTACTATTATCAAGCCAAAGGTTGGCCTTACTCCGTCAGATACGGCAGAAGTAGCATATAATGCGGCAGTTGGTGGTGTTGATTTCATAAAGGATGATGAGACACTGACAGACCAGGCATTCTGCCCGATGGATGAGAGAATTGAGGCTGTAATGGCAAAGATTGAGCAGGCACAGAGTGAAACAGGTAATAAGGTTCTTTATGCAGTCAATATCTCAGACAGGGCTGATAAAATAGTAGAACGTGCTGAACGGGCACTTGAGCACGGTGCAAATACTCTTATGGTTGATGTTATTACCTGTGGTTATTCTGCACTTCAGGCCCTTTCAGAGGAGCTTAAGATCAATGTTCCGGTTCATGTCCACCGGACAATGCATGCGGCAATGACAAGGATGCCGGATCACGGCATTGCAATGAGGCCGCTTGCGAGGCTTGTCCGTCTTTCCGGGGGCGACCAGCTGCACACCGGAACAATAAGCGGAAAGATGGGACATTCCCCTGAAGAGCTTAAAAGGGACAACGAAATATTAAAAGAAGATTATTTCGGGCTAAAACCTGTTTTTCCGGTTGCAAGCGGCGGGCTGCATCCGGGAAAGGTTCATGCGGAGATATCTGGTCTTGGTCGTGATATTGTTCTGCAGGCGGGCGGGGGTATTCACGGTCATCCCGAAGGGACTGAATCCGGTGCGCGTGCTATGAGGCAGGCGGTTGATGCATTTATGGAGGGATTGACAGCTCAGGAGTATGCAGAAGATCATACTGAACTCAGAATGGCTCTGGAAAAATGGGGCGACCATTAATTCAGGACTCACGGAATATACTGTATTGATTGATATATCAACCCACAATAATATTTTTGCTTAATTTCTGAAAAATATAAATCTGATGTTTATTTTAGATTTGCAGATTTTCTACCATTTATGGCTCATTTTTTTCTTTATGACATTGCTGACATTATAATTCTGGTAGGGGGGATGCGTAAATAAATTGATTAATCAAAGGAATAAATACCTGAAGAGGTTTTTTAAATGGAGATATTCTTTACCAAACTTCAGGGAAACGGCAATGACTTTATTTTAATTGATGAAATGAAGGAGAATATAATTCCGGATTCTATGAAAGGGCAGTTTGCCGGATTATACTGTGACAGAAGATATGGTATAGGTGCAGACGGAATCCTGTTTGTATCCGGATCTGAGGAGGCTGATGTAAGAATGAGACTCTTTCAGCCTGATGAAAGTGAGGCAGAGATGTGTGGAAATGGTATTCGCTGCCTTGCAAAATATGCACTTGATATGGAATATGTCAGAGAAAACTGTACAATTGAGACTGAATCCGGTGTTCTCTCTGTTGATATGGAGTATAACGGTGAAGGTGAATTTTCTGCAACAATAGACATGGGCGAAATTATCTTTGAGAGATCGGAGATACCTGCAGTTGGATCAGGAAAATACTGTGAGATAATTGCCGGGATGACTGTATATGCAGTAAACACAGGAGTACCGCACGCTGTTGTTTTAACTGAGGATTTAGACTCACTTTCGATATGTGAAATAGCACCGGAGATAAGGCATCATGAATCATTTCCAAAAGGGGCAAATGTAAACTTTGTTGAGGTAACTGGAGATGATGAGATTGTCATCCGGACATTTGAGAGAGGTGTTGAGGATGAGACATTCAGCTGCGGAACCGGGTCAACTGCATCTGCTGCAATTGTAAATTATCTTGGAAAGGCGGGCGATGTTGTGAGTGTCACAACAAAAGGAGGTCCGCTGACAATATTTATTGAAGGAGGCAGGGCGAAGATGAAAGGACCTGCCGTAACAGTATTTAAGGGTTCGATAGCTTTTTAATTCCGTTTTCTGTTATTTCAAACCGGAAATATTCCCCCTCCGGTTTTGATCGGTGCTTTTCTAAAACCGCTCTTCTGAAATTTTTCTCTCTCTCTATTCTGACGATTACCTTGGAAATATGTCTGAGTGAGGTACCTCCAAGACCTGAAAGCCTGTCTGTGTCAATGTCAGTATATACCTGATTTGTCACAATTACGGGGATGTCATACTTCCTGGAATAGGCGAGAAGTTTAATCAGCTGCTGTGAAAGCTGCCTCTGTACATCTCCGGAAGTCCCGGTATTTACCCTGTACAGTGCAGTGATGGAATCAAGAACAATAAGTCCTGTATTTTTCTTCTCAAGAATTTCCCTGCACTGGTCAATCATTATGCTCTGCTCCCTGAAGTCACAGGGCTCAAATAAAATAAGATCTGATGCCAGTTCTTTGGCGTTCTCTCCTGCAATCTGCTTAAACCGTTCAGCTGAAAAACCCTCTGAGTCTATGTATATTACTGACTTTCCGGATTTCAGAACACTTACTGCACTCATCAGGCAGAATGTACTCTTCCCGCCTGCCGGTTCACCATAATATTGTGTGATAACCCTTTTTTCAAGTCCCCCACCTATAAGGTCGTCAAGTTCTGCTGCTCCTGTGTGTAATTTTGAAATCTTCATCCGGTTTATTCTCCAAAAAGTATGGTGATTTATAATTTATTTTTTTATTATTACTGATTCCTGGAGAAATAAGGGATTATTATCTCCTGAAATATTTACTTCCGTTATTTCTTTTGTAAATATGTAGCAGTTATCAGGTATGATCCGGTTCATTAAACCTGAATTTGTTAATAATTGCCTGATGGCCCTTCTCTGTAGCCATTCTTCTGATTTCCTGAAGCGGAATGCCTGTATCTTCAGCAATAATTCTGATGTCCTCATACTCGGGTTTAAGGGATATTACTTTGCCGTCCCTGACTCCTGCCTTTATGGTTACCGGATATCCTTTATTTCCGGCATTTAATTCAATTTTTTCGAAATATCTTTTTATGGCAGTTCTGTGAACTGATTTGAAATGCCGGATGCCAAGAGTGCCGAGTTCATCGCATAAAATTTCAACAAACATTTCAGAATCTTTTGGGCTGCAAATCACTTTTATCAGATGTCCGGGCCTGCCTTTTTTCATTATAGCCGGAATTACAGATACGTCCCTTGCTCCGGAGTCCATAATTTTCCGGATTATATATCCGATGTTTTCTCCCGTTGTGTCATCCACATTTGTCTCCAGGATATCCACAATGTCCGCTTCACCCTCTTCAGATTCTATTGTATACACTCTGAGGACATTAGGAGTATCTTTTGTATCGGCAGTGCCTGCACCATACCCGGTGGATTTTATTTTACCCTCCGGCGGAGTATCAACACCTGCATATGAGTTAAATTCGGATAACAATGCTGCACCTGTCGGAGTTAAAAGTTCAAGTTTCTCATCCGAATGTGAATATTTCAGTCCGCTTCTGCGAATAATTTCCATAGTTGCCGGTGCAGGCACAGGTATCAGTCCGTGTTCAGACTTCACAAATCCAGATCCTGCCTTAACCGGCATGACAGACACCCTGTCCGGATTTATTGACAGAAATGCAGTGCATGCGCCAATAACATCTGCAATTGCATCATCCGCGCCGACTTCATGGAAATGGGGGCAGTGGCCGTGTATCTTTTCTTCTGCCTCTGCAATTCTCCCAAATACAGATTTTGCCATTTCTATGGCTTTTTCCGGTGCGGATGCTGTTTTGACAATTGAATACACCTCTTCAGGTGTTCTTGATACTTTTTCTGCGTGGGTATTAATATACAAAGCAGATATTCCGCATTTATTTACCCTTTCTATTGTTGGTTTGGCTACAACGGACTCCATTGCAGTTATCACCATTTTTTCATCCGCACCTAAGTCCAGCAGTGCGGATATTATCATATCGCCTGCTGCACCATGGAATGGATCAAATATGAGAGTGAGCATAACAAGTACTTATATCCAATAGCATATATTTGTCTTAAGGTGTCATCATGATAAATCTCAGAGTTGATAGTGCTTATCCCGAAGATCAGGGAAGTGGAAGGGCAAGACTTGATCCGGAAACAATGCTTCAGCTTCATATCTCCCCCGGAGATCTGGTTCTCCTTGAAGGGAAGAGGAAGACTGTTGCAAAAGTCTGGCGTATGATGGTCAATGACTGGAATCAGGAAAAAATAAAAGTTGATAATTTTACCCGGATGAATGCCGGAATCAGTATTGGTGACAGGATTTCCGTAAAGCCTGTAATGGAGGTTATACCTGCCAAGAGAGTTGTTCTGGCTCCTCCTGAAGATTTACCCCGGCAGCTGCCGATAAATTACAACAGTGCAATGTCAAGGCTTATTGATTATCCGGTTCTGCTGGATGACAGTGTACCTGTTCTTGCCGGAATGCCGTTTGTTCAGCCTCAGCCTGTTGCATTCAAGGTTGTTCATCTAGAACCTGAAAATGCAGTTATTATTTCAAGAGATACTGTAATAGAATTTTCAGATAAACCGGCAGCAGGTTTTGAGGGGCTGAAACTGATCTCTTATGAGGATATCGGCGGGCTGAAAACTGAACTTCAGAATGTAAGGGAAACCATTGAACTTCCGATGCGGCACCCGGAATTATTCAGTAAGCTTGGAATAGATCCGCCTAAGGGAGTTCTGCTGTACGGCCCACCCGGTACAGGAAAGACCCTTATTGCAAAGGCTGTGGCAAATGAGAGCGGTGCACATTTTATCTCTATAGCAGGGCCTGAAATAATTTCAAAGTATTATGGCGAGAGTGAGCAGAGGCTGAGGGAGATCTTTGACGAAGCTGAAGAAAATGCTCCTTCCATTATATTTATTGATGAACTGGATTCCATTGCACCAAAGAGGGAGGATGTAACCGGTGAGGTTGAGAGAAGGGTTGTAGCTCAGCTTTTGACCATGATGGACGGTCTTGATGAGAGAGGCCAGGTTGTTGTGATTGGCGCCACAAACCGTCTTGATGCCATTGACCAGGCCCTCAGAAGACCGGGGCGGTTTGACCGTGAGATTGACATCGGGGTACCCGGAGAAGAAGACCGGATGGAAATTCTCCGTATCCACACCCGGGGCATGCCGATAGAAGGTGAAAACAGAATAATTGCCAAGAAGAAAGAGGTGAAGGCCTTAGAATCAAGTGAGAGGGGTGAGCTTGAAGAAGAGCTTGGTATGATTAAGGATGAAGTCGGCAGGACAAGGGAGATGCTCTTAAAGGAACTTGCAGGGAAGACAACCGGTTTTGTTGGTGCTGATCTTGCCGCACTGTGCCGTGAGGCGGCTATGAGGGCGCTTAGAAGATATCTTCCGCATATTGATCTTGAGTCCGATGAAATTCCTCCTGAAGTCCTTGAATCTATTGAGATTCTGATTAAGGACTTCAGGCTGGCGTTAAGGGAGATCAACCCAAGTGCAATGCGTGAAGTATTCCTTGAAGTATCCCATATCAACTGGAGGGACATAGGGGGTCTTGAGAGCGAGAAGGAGGAGGTTCGTGAGACTGTCGAATATCCGCTTACCAAAAGGGAGAGTTTTGAAAATCTGGGCATTGAACCTCCGAGAGGAGTTCTGCTTTATGGCCCTCCGGGAACAGGAAAGACTCTTATTGCAAAGGCTGTGGCAAATGAGAGCGGAGCAAATTTCATTCCGGTCAGAGGGCCGCAGCTGCTGTCCAAATGGGTGGGTGAGAGTGAAAAGGCTGTCAGGGAGGTCTTCAGAAAAGCGCGGCAGGTAGCACCATCAATAATATTTTTCGATGAACTGGATGCGCTTGCACCTGCAAGGGGACGGGGTTCAGAGTCCCATGTCATTGAGAGTGTTGTAAACCAGATTCTGACTGAATTTGATGGTCTTGAGGACCTCACTGGTGTTTCTGTACTTGCTGCGACAAACAGGCCTGATATTATAGATCAGGCACTCCTTCGTGCCGGGAGGTTTGACAGGCTTGTCTTTATCGGTGAACCGGATGAGAAATCACGTGAAAAGATACTGCATATCCACTCCAGGTTTATGCCCATTGAAAATTCTGTGATCGAGGATATTCTTGACATAACCAAAGATTTTGATGAAGTGATATTTGAGGAGATCTTTGGAGAGATACGTAAAAAGCGTGATATAATGCCTAACAGGATTGTCACTGTGGGTGATATGAGGGCTGCATGTGAACAATGCACTAAAAAGGCTGAGAAAAAGCTTCCTTCAGGAAAAAGAAGAAGGGTTATAATTGAACTTTTAAGCAAAAATGCGCTTAAACTGGAGGACCTGGAGAGGGATGCCCTGGTTGGAAAGATCGCCCGGAAGACAGAAGGTTATGTAGGTTCTGATCTTGAACTTCTCTGCCGGGAATCTGCCATGTTTGCTATGAGGGACGGCAGAAGCATTGTTGGGGAGGCTGATTTTAAAAAGGCTCTTGCAAAAGTGCACCCTATGATGAATGAAAATCTTAGGGAGCAGTATAAAAGTATGAAAAATCACTTTAAAGGCGGACGTCCCAAGGATGTTCAGCCTGTTGAATATCAGTGAAGAACCAACAACCTCTATTTTTCTTTTAATAGCAGGATTTTGGATAAGAAATCCTGAATTTTTTATTTTATCATTTATCTCTCACTGCCGGTAATATTTAAACAATTTTTTAAAAATAAAGGCTGAATATATATGTTAAGAATAAACCGGAATTCCCGGAGGACTACAATTGCCAAACTGCACAACTTTTATTGATAATAATGCCAGGCTTGGCGAAAAACAGGCTTTATATTTCCCTGCAAAGGATTATGGTTTTTCGTACAGGGAACTTTATGAAATGGTAAATTCCTGGTCTGGTGTTCTGACAGAACTGGGTGTATTTAAGGGAGATCGTGTGGGGATATATCTGCCTTCAAATCCTGAATATCTGATATTATATCTTGCAATATGGCGGATTGGTGCGGTTGCCGTCCCGATGAATATTGTCTTAAAACCTGCTGAAATAAGATATCTTCTGGAAGATTCCGGTGCAAAACTTCTTGTAACCGATTCTTCAGGCGAACAGAATGCCAGAAAAGGGACTATGTCCTGCCCTGATATATCGCCTGTCAGTTATATTTCCATAAACAGTGAAGAGTGGAAACTTACTGAAGAAAGTTCCGGTGAATTTTTCAGACCGGCCGACTGTAAGATGGATGATCTCTGCCAGCTCCAGTATACTTCCGGAACAACAGGAAGGCAGAAAGGTGCAATGCTTACACATGGCAACTGGATTGCTGCACTTGATACTGAACGGGAGGTTTTGGGACTTACAGGTGAAGATGTATTCCTTGGAATCTATCCTATGGCACATGTGGGGGTATCATGGGGCATATCTGCACTTAAGGCCGGTGCCACATGGATTATTGTCGAGAGGTTTGATCTGGATGAATACATAGAGCTTGCAGAAAGGTTCAGTGCGACTGTTATTGCCGGAATGCCGCCTGTAATCCATTCACTTATGAAGACCGGAGAAGGAACTGAAAATAAGTTGTCATCTGCAAGGGAGATGATAAGCGGCGGTGGTCCTCTTCATCCAAGTGTGTGGAAGGAGTTTCATTCCAGATTTGGCATACCGATCGTAAATGCCTACGGCCTCTCAGAAACTATTGTTGTCGGCACAGGTACGGCGATAATTCCGGGTGACTACGAATCAGCAGATCGTTACAAAAGCGTAGGAAGACCTGTTGGATATTCCGAGGTGAAAATAGTATCTCCTGACGATCCCTCAAATGAACTTCCGGCAGATGAGATCGGTGAAATTGCACTGAGAGGACCGGGGGTTGCAAAAGGCTACTGGAATATGGAAGAGGAGACAAAGGCTGTTTTTATTGACGATGGGTGGTTTTTAACCGGAGATATGGGTTTTATTGATCCTGACGGCAGGGTTTCGATAACTGACAGGAAGAAGGATATGATTGTAATGTCCGGGTGGAAAGTATATCCGACCGAGATTGAAAAGGCAATGATTGAGCACCCGGATATTGATGATATTGCATTATTCGGCTGCCCTGATACTCACCGTGGTGAGATTCCTGTTGCTGCAATAGTTCCTGTAAAAGGTAAAGTTCCGGATATAAAAAACATTCAGGAATTTGCAAAGGGAAGACTTGCCGGTTACAAAGTCCCGAGGCGCTATATAATTATGGATGAGCTTCCAAGAGTAAACGGCTGGAAACTTTTAAGAAAAGAACTCAGGATGCAGTACTGTAATGACTGTGCAAAGAGAGGAGATAAAGATTAGTTATGCCTGACAGGGGTAGTATGGTTAATATCGGGGCCGGCATGAGATCTACCGGAATTTCCGGACTTGACTTTCAGCTTGGCGGAGGTATTATGAAAGGCAAATCAATTCTTGTACGTGGAAGTCCGGTATCGGGTGCAGAATTGATTGCAGACCAGTTCTTCCGTTCCTCCGAGGATGTGAAAGGTTCTTATCTGATGATTGACGGCGTTGTCGCTGAAGGTATGACTGATGCTTCAGATATGACGCCTGAAGAGATTTCAGATGCTATGGATGGTGAGAGGATAGTCATTGATTCTATCTCATCTGTAATTGTCAAATCCGGAATTGAGAGTGCACTTTCCATCATGAAAGGAGCATCCGCGATCAGTGGAAGTGAGGATGTGAATACACTGTATCTTATGTACAATAATCTTCACAGTCCTTATGATGAGGTCAGGCTGATAAGAAGTTCTGACATAGTCATTTCACTCAATGAGTTTATGCATGGTAACGAGATTGAGAGAAATCTGACAATAAATAAAATTCCGGGTGCGGATGTTCCCGGAAGGGTATTTCCTTATAATATAAAGGAAGACGGAATTGAACTTTCAACTACAGCCAGGGTTGTATAAATTAATCTGATTCTTCCCTTATTCTGAAAATAGTGTGTGGGAAGTTTTGTATTAATACCATTTTGTGGTACTTAATTCTAATATTTATATTTTTTACAATTATTATTTCAGTGACAGTGCTTTTTTCTCAATAAAATACCATGAGGCATATGCCATAGGTATTACAACTGCAAATGTGAGCCCTATCAGCTGGCTGACTGCTATTGCCGGAATAAAGTGGAGTATTGTCTGCTGAACCGGATATGAATATATATACATTCCATATGACGGGTCACCTTTTGTGCCGAATTTATGCAGAATACTGACCGGGAGATGTGCGATCCAGAGGACAAAGTACGGTATCGCAATGAGTGCAAAGACGAACATGAAAGGTGTTTTGAAAAATATTACCACAGGTACAAAGAGAAGTACCGAAAGCCACAGTTTATATTCCATCTTTTCCCGGTTAACGTAAAGATATGAACCAATAAGGAAATAGACTGCAAATCTGATCTTATTCAGTGCAGGATTATCATACCATGCTGCCCACATAAGAACAGTTGTAAATATGAGTGGCAGAAGTGTTTTTTTCCGCCATAATATTCCAGCTACTCCAAGTAAGGCTACAACACCGTAAAGCATGAATTCAAATGGTATTGTCCAAAGCGGGGCATTTACATATGTAACAGGATTTTCTGTGAAAATTCCGACTGCCCATCCGTTGATATAAAACGGAATGGCCATCCACGTCTGCGGGTCTGTAAGGGAGAGGAAATATTCCCTTAATGTGTACGATGTGTTAACCGGACCGATAACAAGCATTATGAACAGAATGGATGTAATCATTCCGGGGAACAGCCTTAGTGCCCTTTTCCTGAAAAAAATTTTTAATTCCGGTTTTTTCTCCCAGCTTTTTGTGATGAGATAACCACTGATTACAAGAAGTGTTGCAAGGCCGAACTGGCCGACAAGGAGATGCCAGTCAAAGAGATGGACATTGGCATAGCCAAGTGAGAGGGCAAAACAGTGTGAGAAAATAATTGATGCTGCAGCTAAAAATCTCAGCAGATCAAAGTTATTGCTGAATCTTTCATTCATATTAAAAAAATTATAATTCTTTTCTGACCATGTCTGTGGCAGAAACCATGTTTTTCAGTTTTGAAAATGCAGTATCTCTTGTATGCATTCTAAGACCACAGTCAGGATCGATTAATATTTTTGCAGGGTCAAAGAGGTCAGTTGCCTTTAAAACTCTTGAATAAATCTCTTCAACTGAATCAACCTTCTCTGACGACGAGTCAACAACCCCAAAACCGATCATTTTATTTTTGATGTCCTTTCCGGAGATATATTCAAGATTTTCCGGATTACATGCAAATTCAAAATCAAGGATGTCAACCGGCATTTTTATGATCTCATCAAATATATCTCCGATATTCCCACAGATATGCAGGCATGTCGGTACTCTTAAAACACCTGTAATTGCACTTATTGCCTCATATGCTGTTGACATATCAGCAGCACCTGTTGAAAGTATCGGCTCGTCAATCTGAAGTATTGTAACGCCCGCATTTTCAAGGTTTTTTGCTTCATATGCAAGTGCCTGTGCAAGGTCGAGAACAAGTTCATTTTTGTTCCGGTAGACAGGTGTATCAATCTTCAGGGCATGCGCAATTGTTGAAGGGCCTGCAAACATTGCCTTGACCTTTTCATGTTTTGATACTGCATATTTTGTATCGTGGACCGTTATTGGCTTTAAAGGAGGTCTTACACTGCCTGTGACATTATTGCCCTTTATTCCGGGGAGGAGTGATATTATCTGGGAGATCATATCACCTCTCACCTGTCCGGATGAGATGATATCAATGCCGGCTTTTATCTGGTCGTTTACAGCAGTCTCAAGCGCCGGCTGATGAGGGTCAAGGATTGATTTTAATCCTTTTCCCTGAACGGCCGGGTAGCTGCCTACTACAGTTGTCGGCAGAAGTTTTTGCATCAGTGTCATGGAGTAAGCCTGTGTCTGTCCCTCGGGAATAAAACTGCTTCTCTGATATTTGGCAGATCAAGCATTGTCATAATGAGACGTTCCATTCCCATACCCCATCCTGAGTGCGGAGGCATACCATATTTAAACGGCTTTAAGTAAAATTCAAAGCTCTCAGGCGAGAGTCCCTTGTTTATAATCTGTTCTACCAGAAGGTCATGCTGGTGGATACGCTGTGCCCCGCTCGAAAGCTCCATTCTGGGATGCATCATATCAAATGCCTTGCAGACTTCCGGATTGTTCTCAAAAGGCATTGCATAATATGGCTTAATTTCTGTCGGCCAGTCTGTGATGAAATAATGCTGTCCCATTTCCTCACCGATTGCACGCTCGGCAGCTGTTGAAAGATCATCCCCGTATCCTATATCCTCATCAATGGAGACAGCAGCGATATCAATTGCCTGTGCGTATGTAATCTTTGGGAATGGTGACTTTGGAACGGTGAAATCAACGTCAAAGAGTTCAAGTTCATCACTGCATAATTTCTCAACATTTGCATATGCTGCAACAACTGCCCTTTCCAGAAGATCCATTACATCATTGTGATCCGTGAATGAAACTTCGACATCAATTGATGTTGCTTCGTTGAGATGCCTTGTTGTATTATGTTCTTCTGCTCTGAAGATCGGGCCAATCTCAAATACCTTCTCAAATCCGGCAGACATCATCATCTGTTTGTAAAGCTGCGGACTCTGGTTTAAGAATGCCTCCTTCTCAAAGTATGCAAGAGGGAAGAGTTCAGTGCCGCCCTCGGTTGCTGCCGCAACAACTTTTGGTGAGTGAATGTTTATAAATCCTTCATTAAAGAATAAATCATAGAGCGCATGTGTCACAGCGCTTCTGATCTTAAATATCGCGCCGACTTTTGGCCTTCTTGCGTCAAGATAACGGTTGTCAATCCTTGTATCAACTTCTGCAAGGACCTTTTCCGAGACATCAAGCGGGAGTGGTGTCTCTGCTCTGCTGATTAACTCCATTGTTTCAGGAATTATCTCTCTTCCGCCCGGTGCCTTCTCGGTTGCTTTTACCTGGCCGGAGATTTTTATCACTGATTCTCTTGATATGCTCTTTGCGCACTCTATTACTGCTTCGGGTGCTTTCTTTTTAACTACAGTTGCCTGTAAAAATCCTGTTCTGTCCCTTAGAATGTAGAAGGAAAGTCCTCCAAGGTCCCTGACTTCATGAACCCAGCCGATAACTTCTGCCCTTTCTGTATCCTTTGTAACGTCCTTTAATTGTGTTCGCATAAAATATCTGAATTATATTTGTTTCAGGTTTTATTTTGTTTTTCACTATCTGTCCGGAAAAAATGTCAATATTTCTTCATTTCTGAAGTGAATTTCATAAAAAGCGCCCTCTGTGTATGGTAGTATCTGTGATTTTCTCCAAAAAAAGGATATATTTTATCATTTAAAACGATTATAACTTCAGAATAACTAAAAATCCGGTCTCAGGGAGATATAGTCCCTGAATGCGTGGGTTATATCTGTTTGGAATGAATTATTCATAAGATTCCGCGCCGGAATTTATTAAGGAGCTGAAAAATCAATGTTCAGAAAAATTATTGTTGCGCTTGATGGTTCAATGGATTCAAAAAGAGCAATGGCTGTGGCCATACAGGAGGCAAAACTCAGAAATGCAGAACTTCACCCTGTTTTTGTAATACAGTATGTTGTTGGAGGCGGGGTGCCTTTTGATCCTGTATCAGCACTGCCCGATGGCAGTTCTGAGATTATGAATGAGGTTATGGAGAATGAGGCTGAAAGAGTTCTTAATAATGCCTCTGAAGACTGCGGGGATGCCGGAGTAAATGTCATTACCCACACACTCTTTGGTGATCCAAGGGATGCAATTTTAGATCTATCAGAGGAGATCTCGGCAGATATGATAATTCTTGGTTCATCGGGCAAGACCGGGCTTGAAAGAATGATTATGGGCAGTGTCAGTTCTGCTGTTGTTCAGCACAGTAAGATAACAACTATGATAGTAAAAGGCAAAAAAGAAGATAATTTATAGATGGATCAGAACATAAGCTCTCTCCGGTTAATACCGGCGATGAAATATATTATTTTCCCGGCAATTCTTATATTCTGTATTTTAATTCCGTCAGTTGCAGCAGATGACGGTATTGATGTGTGGGGTTATACCTCCCCTGAGTTTAGTGCGGGCCCCGGAGATGAGGTATATGCACACTATACAATCGAATACAGTTTTGATTCTGATGCAGAATCAGTGGAATTTTATACCGATCTACTTGTTCCTAAATGGAGATTTACTATTGTAATTGATGGTGTCAGGCATGAACTACCGGTAAGGCATGGGCGGTATGAGACTATAACCGGTTTTGAACTCTACTACCCGAAGACCTACAATAATTATATTGAGGCTGAATTAAACGGTACTGTGCCTGAGGTTTTAACTTCGGGAGAACATGATATAATTACTGTCTCATATTATGACGGCGGGGGAAACCTCGATGATGAAGAGATTATCAGAATGAATTTTGTAAACCCTTCAGATGTGTTATCCGGAATTTCCGGTGCGGAGTATGAACTTTCAGCTCTGAAGGCAGCTATTGATGCTGACAGAATTGCGGGCGTTAATACAACTTCTGCATATGTAAAATATATCTCTGCTGTCTCTGCTGTTGAGACTGCAAAGGTTTCTGATACTGGCGTGGCATCTCAGCTGATATCATCAGCAAAATCAGACATTGCTGATTCTTATCTCCTCCTTGAAACGTATGGTGCACTCTCATGCATTCAGAGAACAAAGGATAAGAATAATTCACTGGATGAAATAATTTCATCATTGTCTGCCGGAAGTTCTGACCCTGAGGATAAAGTCTGGATGGTCAGATCATTCAATGAAAATTCAAAAACCCTGCTCATTCTTGCTCAGGATAAATATAATTCAGGTTTATACAGCGAGGCAGAAAATTATGCCCTTCAGGCTGAAGCAAAGGCAGATGAAGCATATATTTATGCAGGTAATTCAGTGGACAGTTCATATTCCGGTATGGATAACCCGGTATGGACAGAAAAGACCGCCGGTCCTGCTCCGGGAATTACAGAGGCTTCATCCGGGATTTCAACCGGGATAAATACAGGCATTGGCGGGCTGTCCGGTAATCTTTCAGAGTCCGGGGATATTGATGAACTTATTCATTCTGAGGTAAGTATTGAGAGTTTCCTTCAGATATCCGGAAAATTAATAGAACTTCTGAAAAGTATGGCAGATTTTCTATCCGGAATTTCTTCCTATGTCCCTTCCAATTGACATTATGTCCCAGGCAAGGGACTCATTTTTTCCTTTAGATCCTGTACATGCATGAATTTTCATTGTGCCGGGAATATCTGTTTCCTCTTTAATATCCTGAATGATTATATCAGAAAATCTCCGCAGGAGGGCTACAGTTCTGTCATACATAACTGCCTGTCTGCATTCAGGGTAATCTTCAGGCATACGGGGCAGAAGGGA
>Ga0272443_10003692_pt1 | contig 17706 bp, 12 predicted proteins | sample SSMAcet12_FD_193581 | JGI IMG/M metagenome (GOLD analysis project Ga0272443, IMG submission 193581) | Marine sediment archaeal communities from Little Sippewissett salt marsh, Falmouth, MA, United States - SSM-Acet-12 | ecosystem: Environmental > Aquatic > Marine > Wetlands > Sediment ... | reverse complement strand
GATGAAGACTCTTAGCGGAGCACCATATCGAAAGGCATCATCATGATCACGCCCTCGGCGCGAATCAGTTCCACGCGTTGCAAGGCCTGATACAGAGCCCGAGCCCGCCGTGGTTCGGTTTGGCGCAGGAGATCAAAGAGACTGGCCAGGGTAGGATGGCCCGCGAGCAGTCCGGCCGCACCGCTCATGGAGATATCCGTCGGCCTTCCACCCTCGCCGGAATACTCTCCCATGAGCATGGTGATGAAGTCCTGGGGCTCGGGGATCACACGCACCTCGTACTCATCCAGTGACACCTGTGCCGCGGCGTATTCGACGGCGTCATGCAACCCACCCAGACGATCGACCAAACCCAGTTCCAGCGCCTGTTTGCCCGTGAAGACGCGACCGCCGGCGATCTCGTCGAGATCCTTGGTCAGCTTGCCGTCGCGTCCCTTCGCCACGTGGGCCTTGAACACGTCGTACACGTCCTGCATGTAGCGCTCGAGCAAGCGTCGCTGGGCTTCGTCGAACGGGCGTTCGCTGTTGAAAATGTCGGCGTTGGCGCCGCGTTTGTAGCCCACCCAGTTGACGCCGACCTTGTTCCACATATCGGCCGTCACCAGCTTGCCGCCGACGACACCGATGGAGGCCGTGATGGTCGCCGTATCGGCAAAGATGGCATCGGCGCCGCAGGCGACGTAGTACCCCCCGCTGCCGGCGACGTCCCCCATCGAGACAATCAGGGGCTTGCGGGCCTGGACCTGCCGGGTGGCGTTGAGGATGACCTCGCTGGCCTCGGCCGAGCCTCCGGGCGAATCAACGCGCATGACCACGGCCTTGACCGACGCATCCCGGGCGGCCGTCTCCAGCGCTTTGCGGATATCACCACTGTAGGCGCCGCCCGTCTGGCCAAATGGACTGGGCTGGCTGTGGCCCGGCAGGATCGCACCTTCAACGTAGACGACCGCGACGGCGTCTTTCTGCGACCGCTCGGGCGTCTTGAACATCTCGCCCAGAATCGAGAAGAACGCCAGAGGGCTGGCCAGATTGATCTGAGGTCCCTTCTTGCGCCCGTACCGGTTGTCAACCGCGACCGGTCCTTCGATATCTCTCTCGAGACGGGCCAGAAACGCATCGCGCGTCTCGATCGCATCGATCAATCCTCTCTCCAGCGCTTCGTCGGCCAGATAGGGACCGCCATCGATCAACTCGCGCACTTGATCGGGCGTCTTGTCGCGCGACTGGGCGATCATCGTCACGAGTGCCTCATAATAGCCATCGAGCAGCCAGTTCACGTTCTCTTGGGCCGGGCCACTGGGCTCGGTACGCGTCAGCATCTCGGCCGCCGATTTGTAGGCGCCCATGTGCATGAAATCGCCCTCGATGCCGATCTTGCCGAGCAGGTCTTTGACGTAGAGCGATTCGCCGTAGATACCGGTCAGCCAGAGCGCCGATTCCGGTGCGACGCTGAGATTGCCCCCGGCGCAGAGCAACGCGTAGCTGAAGGTCCTCATGCCTTCGGCGTGCACGTATACTTTCTTGCCCGCGTCTCGAACGCGTTGGATCGCCGTGCGAATTTCCTCCAACTGCCCGAAGCCGAACGACATGCCGTCATAGGTCAGGACGACCGCCTTGACGTCATCGTCGTGGCTCGCCTGCTCCAAACGGTCGACCAGCCCCGTCAGTGATACCATCTGTCCCGCGGTGAAGCCAAAAGGATCGACCATGGGGGATTCGGTCAATGCGCCGCTGAGGTGAAAATGCGCCACCACCGCGGGAGGTGGGGGCGCCGCTTCGGCTTGAGCTGTTTCAGACCCCAGAGACAGAGCCCCACCCGGGACCAGCATCAATCCCATCACGATCCACAGCAACCTCGCCTTCAAGCCTCTCATGATCGCTCTCCTTCTTCAATCGACTCGGTCCGAATCACTATCTACAGGCACGCCGGAAGGTCGAACAAACGCGATCGGCCTCCCCAATCTCCACCCTCTCACAATATCGCCGGCGTCGGGGCCAGGCAAGTCCCGGTCACCTATCCAGGCACCGTATAAAGACAGGACGCCTGAGAACCCGAAAAATTCAATCAAATGTGCCCCCCGAGAGCGGAGACTGAGGGCCGCTCGGCCGGATAGCGCGTTCTGCGGATTCCTTGCCGAGAGGTGATGTGGTCGGTATAATGATTGCGGGAGTTGCTATCGCGGAGTGTTTGGGAGATACGGACCCATGACCGGGTGTCTGTCGCAGCGGGATATGACGGCCTTGCTGGAGGGGTCGGCTTCACCGGAACAGATCACGTTCTGGCGGCGCCACCTGCGGCTGTGTGATTCGTGTGCCAAGGCGGTGGCGCAACTGCGCATGGGCCTGGAACGGCCCGACGCCCAAGACCAGGCCCGCGAAGACGACCGTCCACACGAGAGCCCGGGGACCGACGGCTGGCTCACCGGGCTGGAGCCCAATCTCCAGTTGGGTGATTTTCGCCTGGAGCGGCGTCTGGGATCGGGTGGCATGGGCGTCGTCTATCAAGCCCTCCAGATATCCCTGAACCGTCACGTGGCGTTGAAGGTGCTGCCGTCCAGCCTGGTCGGCGATGTCTCGGCGATCGAGCGGTTTCATCGCGAGGCCCGCGCGGCCGCGCGGCTACGCCATCCCAACATTGTGACCATCTACGCGGAAGGCCTGGAGCAAGGGATCTGCTATTTCGCGATGGAGATGATCGAGGGCGAGCCCCTGGATCGCATCATCGAAGACCTGCGCGTCCTCAAGGCCTCCGCCGGCGGGCAACCTGGTTCGTCGGCCGCGGGTTATACCGCAGGCCCGAAGGAGTCGCCGGCCGCTGATGACGTGGGACATCAACGCGCGCAATCGTCCCTGCTGCGCACCTGCCGATCCGACCGCGAGTATTTCGACATGGCCGCGCGGCTGATCAGTGAAGTGGCCGATGCGCTGGCTTATGCTCACGAAGAAGGAATCATTCATCGTGATGTCAAACCCTCTAATCTGATTCTGGCCGACGACGGACGCCTCGTGCTCCTGGATTTCGGGATCGCGCGCACCTGCCAGGAGCGGGCCATGACGCTCACCGGGTCATTTGTGGGCACGCCGCGCTACATGAGTCCGGAGCAGATCGCCGGAGGGCGGGGCAAGCCCGACCATCGCTCCGACATCTACTCTCTCGGAGTGACGCTGTACGAGTTGCTGACCCTGAGACCGCTGTTCGACGGCAATGCCAGAGAACAAATCGTGCGGCAGATTCTGGGCAAAGACCCGCTGCGACCGCGCCAGGTGGAACGTCAGATCCCGGTGGACCTGGAAACCATCTGCTGCAAGGCTCTCGAGAAGGACCCCAACCGCCGATACAGTGACGCCCGCGAGATGGCGGAGGATCTGCGGCGCTACCTGGCCGGCTGTGTCATCAAGGCCAAGCCCGCCGGCAGTGTGGATCGGATCGCCAAGCTGTTGCGCCGCCGCAAGGTCGCGGCCTTCCTGAGCGGGGGCATCATTCTGGCCCTGGCCCTGGCCGGCAGCATCGCCTGGAAGCACCATATTACGCAGTGGGCCCAGCAGAACGCCATGGCCGGGATCGACCGCCATATTGATGAGAATGCCTACTTCGCAGCGTACCTGCTGGCTGAGAAGGCGCAGCGCTACATTCCGGACGACCCTCTGCTGATCGACCGCTGGTCCCGTCTGACCCGGCAATACCACATCACGACAGACCCACCCAATGCGAAGGTGTTCATCAGCGAATACGATGAGCGAAAGCCACGATGGAAATACCTGGGCCGGTCACCACTCAAGGAGGCGCGGATTCCTTTCGGGACCTATCGCTGGAAACTGGAGAAATCCGGGTACGTGACGGTCGAGCAGGTGCGTTCCAACGACGTGCCTTCGCCGTATGGGGACAAGGCCGGCCTGCCCCCCAAGGAGATGGCGTTCACCTTGCACCGGGTACGGGAGTTTCCGGCCAACATGGTGCTCATCCCCCCGTCCGATCTGGACCAGAAGATGCTCTTCCACGGCCGTCGGACGATTCAGTCGGCGCCGGCCTACCTGATCGACAAGTACGAGGTCACGAACCGACAATTCAAGGCATTTGTGCGCCGCGGCGGTTACCAGGATCCCAATCTGTGGGAGCACGAGTTCATTCGGTACGGGCAGGTCATTCCGTGGTCGGAGGCGATGGAGGCGTTTCGGGACAAGACCGGACATTACGGCCCGGCCACCTGGGAGAACGGGATCTATCCCGCCGGCCAGCGCAATTGTCCCGTGGGCGGGATCAGTTGGTATGAAGCGGCGGCCTATGCGCGCTTTCGCGACAAGGATCTGCCCACGGCGTTTCATTGGACCCGCGCCGCTCGCGCCGAGGACGAACCTTATCGCATCACGCGTCTGAGCAACTTCGGCGACGGCCCGGCCTGCGTGGGTCGTCACCAGGGGATGGGCCGCTTCGGACTCTACGACGCCGCGGGTAACGTCAGGGAATGGTGCTGCAACGCCATCGAGGGCGCCGAAGACGTCCGATGCATTCTCGGGGGCACCTGGAGCGAATACGACACGGCCTTTATCAACGGGGCGATGCGCTCGCCTTGGGACCGCGATCCCGCCAACGGGCTGCGCTGCGTCAAGTACCTGGGCGGTCGGAAGACCGTCCCGCCTGCCGCCTTTGAGCCCCTCCAAAGCAAGTGTCGCGACTTCGCCCATTTCCAGCCGGTTTCCGATGACGTCTTCAACGACTACCTTGAAACCTCCTACGGATACGACCGGACCGAATTGAACGCCAGGATCGAGCTGATCGACAACGATCTCGGCTACTGTTGGCGGGAGCAAATCACCTTCGATGCCGCGTATCCGACCGAACGCGTCACCGCCTATCTGCACCTGCCCATCGGCGTCAAGCGGCCTTATCAGACCGTCGTGTGGTACCCCAGCGGCATCGCGCGGTTCAGTCCCTGGGATGAAAGGGCCTACGCCCACGAACTGGTCTGTCTCATGCGCAGCGGGCGGGCCGTGATGATCCCCTTCTACAAAGGGACGTACGATCGCCGCTTGGAGAAGGCCACGTATCCCCCCGAAGGGCTACAGAGCAAGAACCTGTACATCCAGAGATCACAGGACCTGCGCCGATCCATCGACTACCTGGAGACGCGCAGCGACATCGATATCGACAAAATCGCCTATGCCGGCCTGGCCTGGGGCGGTCAGATGGGACCGGTGATGATCGCCCCGGAAAAGCGCTTCAAGACGGGGATTCTGCTGCTGGGGGGCATCTGCGGCTGTCAGAGGCATCCGGCCTCCGACCCGGCCAATTTCGCGCCGCGGGTCAAGATTCCGATCCTCATGCTCAACGGCAGAGAAGACTCAATCTTCCCCTGTGAAACAGCTCAACAGCCGCTGTTTCACCTCTTGGGGACCCCTGCCCCGGACAAAAGACATATCATTTTCCCTGGCGAACACAACATCCCCTGGGAATATCGCAAGCAATACCACCAGGAGATCGTCAAATGGCTCGATTGCTACCTGGGACCGGTTGACTGGGCAGACGACGAAGGCCAGGACACCCCCGACGCGGCCCAGACCGTCGTCAAAACAGGCACAGTGGCCGACTAAACGTCGCGGACGGGCAAATCCGGCAAAATTCTCGCACGAAATCGCTTTGCAGGGAACCACAAAGCACCTGTTTTGTCGTATGATAGTGTATGAGTGACACGAGTCAGGCAGACAGAGACATGCTGGAGGCCATTCGGCGGGGAGATACCGAGGCGTGGGCCCGCCTGGTTGACACCTATCAAGGCCGCTTATTGCGTTTCGCCCGGGCGCGCCTGCCTCAGCACGCCGACGCCGAGGATGCCGTCCAGGAGACCTTCGCTTCGTTTGTCAAAGCCATCCATCAGATCCAAATCGAGATCGGCATTGAAACCTACTTGTTCGGCATCCTGCGTCACGAGATCATCAACCGTTTCCGCAGCCGGCTGACCAAGACGGTGTGCCTCATCCAGGACGTCTATCGCACCGGCACGGATGACGCGGTGGTCAACGCCCTTGATCAGGTGGTCGCCGGCGATCCGAGTATCAGTTGGTGCGTCAGTCGCGACGAGCAGCAGCAACTCCAGCGACAGACTCTGGCCCGCGCGCTGAACCACCTGGTGGCAGGCTTTCAGGACAAAGGAAAGCTCCGCAACCTGAAGATTGCCGAACTGCTTTTCTACTGCAAACTCCCCAACAAAGAGGTAGCCCAACTACTCGGCCTGGAGAGTGGACTCATCAGGGTGATCAAACACCGATGCCTCAAACGAATCCGCGACGATGTCATGCAGCTTTGCGGCCCGGCCGATGTGTCGTTTTCCTATGGCGAGGATCTGCTGACCGAAATCTGGGAGTCACACCGCCTGAGCTGTCCCAAGCGCAGCACGCTGGGCGCCTTCCTCTTGGAGACCCTTCCGCCAGAATGGTTCGACTACGTCGATTTCCACCTGACCACAGTCGGGTGCCACTTCTGCCGGGCCAGTTATAAGGACCTCCAGGAACGGCAGAACGGCCGGGAGCAGGAACGTTTCCGAGAGCGTATCATGACCTCCACCGTCGGCTTCCTCAACAGACCTTAGGCAGTGGGCCCGGGCGCGGTGCGCTCGAGGAAATGCTTCCACATACGACGGCGGCCCCTCGGCGGTCGGCGGCTATCTTCCCGCCACGGCGCCCATGGAATAAGACTTGGTGCGGAGGTTCGAGGGCAGGCGGTAATCCTTGATCTTCATGTACCCCCGGCTCTGCATGCATCCCTCGAACACGTTCTCCTTGTACATCGTTCCGAAGTTGGACCTCGATTTGACCTGCTCGTCGTAGAACTTCCAGCCGTCGTCTGACGCCCGGCTCTGCGACCGGACTTGCAGCCGCGCTTCTTCAGCGGCCATCTCGCCAGCCTCTTTCTCGGCCCGCGTCTGGCACGCGCGACAGTCTTCCTTGGCCTGTTCGAGGGTCTTGTCGGGATGATACCAATAATGGGTGGGCCCGGGAGTACATCCCACCAGGCTCAGTGCCATCAAAGTCAGGAGTGTGGCTGGAACCTTCATCGCGTATCTCGCTACTGGCAGGCTGGCGCGTTCAAGGTGCGAACCGGCTTCACATGTTGTTCGGTTGCGCCGGGGCGCTGCTTTGCGGTTGCGGCGGCAACGCGAGAGGAGCCGCCTGGCTCTGTCCTTCAGGGCCGTAGCTGATGTTGAGCTTCGATGTCAAGGTCCCCGCCTGACTTCCGGTCCCGAGCAGTTTATCGTGCTCGGCCTGTAGCGCGTTGAGGTCCCCGGCCTCGACGGCCCGCCGGATGTTCACCTGCGGTGTCCCCAGCAGTCGGCCCAGACATTTCTCCTCGGTATCGATCATCACGGAGACGAGGTAGTTCGCCGACGCCGGCTGGAGTACGCTCTGGCCCTGCCCCTTGATGTAGCGCTGCATGACAAAGGAGAGGAGTTGACCGAAACGCTGCGCCAATTCCGGCTTCGCTGCCCCGCCGGCCATCAGCTTCTCGCACAGCGTCGCAAGAACGGCGCCGTCCATCAGCTCATACTTGACGGACCAGTCAGCATAGCTGGCGATCCTGGCATCGGCCACCTGGGCCAGCAACCGTTCGGCCTGGGGCGTGTCGAACCGGCCCGCGAAATCCACCATCAAACGGAGGACTTCAGGGCTGCTCCCCCCGACGGCCTGGCCGCACTCAGCAAGAATCCGGCCCGCCAGTTGCGACGCCGCCGCCTGATTCTGATTGAGCTTGGCCCAGAGTTCGGAATCGGAAACCGCCCGGACGGCCCAGTAGCGGACCGCATTGTTAGGATGTTTGATCTCAGCGACGGCCACGTTGACAAGCCGGGGGTCCTTCAGACTGTCGATGAGAATCAACAGATTCGCGATCACCTTGAACCGCCTGCTGTCGTCGCGAATATCGGTCCTGGCCTCGTCCAGACCGGCCGTGATGTGCCTGAGAGCTGATTCGGAATACTGCTGGGCGTACTGCGCCTGCGGACTCTGATAGGTCAGAATCATCGCGCGGATCTTCGAAATCTGCGTGAAATCCGTCGTTCGGACCAGATCCTCGACAGCGTCCTGCATGAACTCGTCGATGACATGCATATCCTGCTGAGTCAGCACACTCTTGCCGTGAACCTCCTTGATCCGCCGAAGATCCACTACCGCCCTGGAAACCGAGAACATCGCCAAGACGAGACCGGCAACGAGGAGGACAAAGACCGCACGTTTGAAACTCATCTCGTTAGCATCCCTTTCAACCGACACACCACCATATATTTTATCCAGCTTAACGCTCAGAGGCGTTTTTGTCAAGCGAAATCGAATCGAGGGGCAGTTTCCCCTGCTCCAGATGGCTGGGTCGCCGTTCGTGGCCGGGCCAGGCCGGACACCAGCCGCGGGAACATCCCGGACGCGGCCCTCTCCCGCAGGCCGAGCCACCAGCCGGCGCTGTGCCCCGCCAAGGCGGCCTCTGGCCCTTGGAGTAGCTCTGAGAACACCGCTCTTATGGGACCCCGCTTGAACTGACGCCAAACGCGAACAAAACCTTGCCTTCATCGTCTTATCTCGTATGCTAGACGGTTTCGGACGCCTGATCGATGCAACATCCTACAGGGAATAGTGAATGAGCAAATCCTTGGCCGCAATTTGCCTGGCCCTTGGCCTTCTCTGGGCCTTAGCCGGCTGCGGCAGCATCGCCACAGATTCCCCGCCGGCGCAAACCAACATCCCTGAGCCGGTACCGCCCGTCATCGACGAACAAGCCCCAGAACCCGCGGCCCCGGAACGGAAGGTGACCCTGACGGAGCCCCCTGTCACTGCGGCGCCGGCTGCGTCTGTCCCGCCAAACCGGATTGACCCGGTTGCCGAGGTGACGGGCGCAGAGCCCAATAACACCACAGCCTCTGAGCCGGCGCCGGAACGTGAATCGGCCCAGATCACACCCGTCCAGGAAGTCCCTGGCGCCGAACCGAATGAAGCCGAAGCGAGCGAACCGGCCCCGCCGCTGCCCGAGACACCGCCAACCGCCGAATGGCCCGCGCCCCAGGAACAGGCCGAGGAGACCGAGGAGGAGCCGGAGACCCTGGCCTCGTTCCATCAGGAGTATGGTGAACTCCTGGCTGAGCACATCCTCGAAGATGGGCGGGTGGACTACCAAGCCCTGCGGCGCAAGAGACTGAGACTGAAGCACCTGCTCGGCGAACCGGACGAATTGGATCCCAATCTATACCAGCAGTGGTCCGAGGATGACCAACTGGCCTTCTGGATCAACACCTACAATCTCAAGATGCTGGAGATCATCGCGCGCAACTATCCGATCGAATCGTCGTGGTGGCTCCGTTTGACCTGGCCCCCGAGCGACATCCGACACATCGGCGCCATCTGGAGCGACTACCGGTTCATCGTCATGGATGAAGAATTCACCCTGGGCGAGGTTGAGAGACGGTTCTTCCGCAAGACCTTCGGTGACCCGCGTGCCTATGTGGCCATCACGTATGCCACCCGGTCGGGACCGACTCTGCGTCGCACGCCGTACCGTGGCAAAGACCTGGACCAGCAACTGGAGGACCAGGTCAGGACGTTTCTGGCCAGTGACAAGGGATTCCATATCGACCGGGAGAAGGCTGTCGTGTACCTCTCGGCACTCTTCGAGCCGAGTTGGCGCGGTAAGGATTTCGTCGGACGCTACGCGACGGACAAGAAGTTCAAGAACCACTCACCTGAGACGCGAGCCGTGTTGAACTTCCTGACGCGCTACCTCCCACGCGAGGATGTCTACTATCTCGAGGTGGAGAACTACACCCTTGCCTACATGAATTTCGACTGGCGACTCAATGACAGTGGGCGGGGATACTAGTCCGAGAGCATACCCAGGGTTGCGTTTTGGGCACTTTTGGGGTTGACGGCCGCAGGGATGGACCTATGATGAGCGGGTGCATCTCTATGAGATGAGACTCTGTGGGGCTGATATCGGATGGAGTTGTCGCCATCAATTGGGTATGCCGTACAGAGGGTCTGACCGAGAAACCGACGGAAACTGATTTATAAGGTGCTAAGGACATGGCAAAACGATCGAACTCAGGAAAATCGAACGACGACGCACAGAACTACCTGTTCACCAGCGAATCGGTGACGAAGGGGCACCCGGACAAAGTGTCGGACCAGATCTCCGACGCCATCCTGGATGCGATGATCGCCCAGGATCCAAACAGCCGCGTCGCATGCGAAACGCTGGTCACGACCGGTATGGCCGTGGTCGCGGGAGAAATAACCACCAAGGCCTATGTGGACATCCCCACCATCGTCCGCGACACGATCAAGGGCATTGGATATACCGATCCCCACATCGGGTTCGATCATGAGAACTGTGCCGTCGTCGTCGCCATCGACCAGCAGAGCCCTGACATCTCGCAAGGCGTCACCGAAGGGACGGGCCTGCACCGGGAGCAGGGAGCCGGCGATCAGGGCCTGATGTTCGGGTTCGCCTGCAAGGAAACGCCCGCCTTGATGCCTCTACCGATTTATCTGGCGCATCGCCTGACGGATCGGCTGGCGAAGGTACGCGAGACGGGCAAGCTCAAATGGCTGCGCCCGGACGGCAAGAGCCAGGTCACCGTCGAATACAACAGTAAGGGCAAGCCCATGCGGATTCACACGGTGGTGATTTCGACGCAGCACACGGCCGACGTCCCTCACAAGAAATTGAAAGAGCAGATCATCAAACACGTGATCACGCCCGTGCTGCCCAAGAGACTCGTGGACAAGAAACTGATCGTCCACGTCAATCCTACTGGTCGATTTGTCGTGGGCGGCCCGAAGGGTGACTGCGGGGTGACCGGTCGGAAGATCATCGTCGACACCTACGGCGGTCGCGGCAGCCACGGGGGCGGCGCCTTCAGCGGCAAAGACCCCTCGAAGGTCGACCGGACGGCCAGCTACATGGCTCGCTATGTGGCCAAGAACATCGTCGCGGCCGGTCTGGCCGACGCCTGTGAGGTCCAGTTGGCCTACGCCATCGGTGTGGCCGATCCCCTTTCCATCCTGGTGGACACCGAAGGAACGGCCAAGGTCGACGAGCGCTTGATCGAGAAGATTGTCAGAGAAACATTCCCGCTGACACCGAAGGGCATGATCAAGCATCTCAAGTTGCGACGTCCCATCTTCGAGCAAACGGCACGAAACGGGCATTTTGGCAGCAGTCACCCGGACTTCACCTGGGAGAAGACAGACATGGTGGCCAAGCTGCGCAAGGCCGCCGGGCTCAAACCCAAGAAGAAATAGCCATTCACACGACTCAGTTCATGGCACAAAGGCCCGGCATTACGCCGGGCCTTTTTTTGTTGCGCCGGTTCCCCCGCTTCGTCTTTCTACCAGTGACGAATTTCTGTAAGTTCGCGGCGGGAAACGGGTCTAATATGACAGCCATGGCGAAGAGACCTGAGGAGCAGATGCTGGTGGAGCGGTTCCGCCAGGGAGACGATTCGGCCTTTGACAGGATCGTGGAGAGGCATGCGGCCGAGGTAGCGGCCCTGGCCAATCGTCTGCTCGGCTGGCCTCAGGACGTGGACGACGTCGTCCAGGAGGTCTTTCTGGCGGCTCTGGCCGGACTCAAGACGTTTCGCGGCGACTGTCGCCTGCGCAGTTGGCTCTTTACCATCACGCTGAACAAGTGCCGCCATCATCGTCGCCGTCTCAGTCGGCGCCCGTCACATCGAATCGATGAGACGGCGGCAACGCTGTGTTTGAACGAAAACGCCGAGATGAAGGCGATTGATGCCGAGTCATTTGCACGAGTCCGCCGGACCGTCCAGGCCTTGCCACCCAAGTACCGCGAGGTCGTGGTGCTGCGCTATCTCCAAGGCCTTGAGACCGCCGAGATATGCCGGATGCTGGGTGTCACGACAAATACGTTGAACGTGCGTCTGACGCGGGCCAGAAGGAAGCTCAAGGACGATCTGGACGGACTGATGAAGGAAACGACATGAGCGAAGAGCGTATCAGAGAACTGCTTCAAGATGCGGATCGTGCCGCGGAGCCCCCTCTGTTCGGTCAGATCAAGGCGACGGACCTGCGCCAGCGGCTGCGCCGGCGCAGGCTGGTCCGGCTGGGGATGCCCGCAACGGCCGCGGCGGTCCTGCTCCTGGGGTTCGGAACGTGGACGCTCCATTCCAGGCCCGAAGCGCCCGCGTCCCCGCCCCCGGACAAAATCGCCTCGCTAGAGGAACAGGTCAGGCAACTGCAGGCCCAGACAGATGCGGCGCTGCAACTCGTTCACGAAGTCCTGGCCCAGGAACGCCAGCAACAACGACTGGCCGCGTTGGAGGCAGAACTGGCCAGTATTTCCGATCCACGCGAAGAGATCGAGCGGCAGGTGGACAAGACCGCCTTCGTCCTGGTCTACGAGGCCGATCAACTCTACCGCGAGTTGAATGAAATTGAATCGGCCGTCGAGGCTTACGAACAGGTCATCCGGCTCTTCCCGCAGAACCGATGGGCCAACGTCGCGCGGCAGCGCCTGGCCGAGATCAGAAAGGTGAAAATCAACAAATCCGAGACGGAAGGAGATTCGAAATGCGGATCGCAAAGTGTCTAATCGTCGTGCTGGCCATCGCCGTGCTCGTTTCCGGAGCCGAACAGAAACAATCCATGACGCGAACCGCCAGTTGCATCGTGAGGATCACGGCTGATCCAGAAGTGATCCCGCTGAACGCGCAGACCGTCGATTATCTGCTGCACGCTGATGCCGTGCTGGCCAAAGCCGCCCGCGACATCTTGAAAGTCGATGTCGACGCCGCCCCGGGCCTCCACAAATGTATCGAGATCGAGTGGCTCTCGCAGTCGATTCACCACGTCGGGAGCATGCCCATATCCAGCGAATCCGGGCAGCGCGTGGGACGCATGTCACGCTCGGGTGGCCAATCCCAAGACAAGGGATATGACGAAATGATGAAACAACTGGCGCAAGTTTACGGCGACCGGTATACGGAGCAGTTCAGTTCTGATGGGTCATCGCCCCAGAAGGATACCAACCAGATGGATGCGCCTGGAATGATGATGGGCGGTGGTATGGGCGGTTACGGAGGGGGCATGATGGGCGGTCGCATGGGCGGCTACGGAGGGGGCATGATGGGCGGCGGCATGGGTGGCTACGGAGGGGACATGATGGGCGGTGGCATGGGTGGCTACGGGGGTGGTACGATGGGCGGTGTGTATGGCGACCCACGGCCGAAGACCGCCATCCCTGCCATGCAGCAGAGTGTCACACTGCGACTGTCGGTCAAGGTATCTGAACACGCCAAGCCTGGGGCGCAGGAGTTCTTGAAAGCCATCGTCGCCAACCTGCGCGATAGCCTGGAGCATACCTATGAAAGGTACGAAGGCCAGATCGCCGAACTGCTTTCGTACAAAGAACATCAGTGTGAGGGTGCCCAGGAAGAGCTTGAAGAGGCCATGGGCACCAGGCCCGCCAGAACCAACGAAGGAACCCAGTTGGATATCTCGCTGCAAACCATCGTCGACCTGTCGACGCTGACGCCGGAGATGCCGTTCGCGGAGGCGATTGAAACCCTCAAGAACGCGGTTGCCCCGCCACTGCCACTCGTGGTACTGTGGAAAGAGCTGATCGACAGTTGTGACATCGAACCAACGACACCGATCGACATGGACGGCTTACCCAACGTCAAACTGGAGACTGCCCTGAGAACACTCCTCGCAGCGGTCAGCGGCGGACACACCGACATCTCCTATCAGATCGACAACGATGTCATCATCATCAGAGAAGAGGAATTGCAGAACCCGCAGCCGAGTTCGATCGGGCTGGGCGTCGAGACCAACATCCGGGACCTGGCGATTCGGCGACGTGAACTGGCACGGCGACTGCAAGGATTGGAGTTGGACTTCGCCACTACGGAAGCCCGCCGGAGGGCCATTGACGAACAGATCGCCATGGTCCGACATGAGGCGGAGAGAAAGATGAAAGAAGATTCCGTGGCCCGAGAAATGCAGAATCTCGTTGAGATGAGCCAGAAGCATCTGGACGCACTCACCAAACAACACGGAACAGGGAGTTTGGGCGCCGCCGAGCTCGCCAAGGCCCGGGAGAACTTGACACGAGCCAAGATCGAACTGGCCCGTCGACGCGAGGAGCTCATGGATTCAGCGGGAGGTGACCAACTCAAGGAGTTCAACAGTGAACTGAGTCGCATGGCCATCGATATGGCCGAGAAGAGAGCCGAACTGGAATTCCTGCGCCGGCAACTGGCGGAAACAGAGGATCAGTTGGCACAGGCCTCAACGTTCGATCCGCGTGCCACTCGGATTCGGATGGCGCGAGAGGCACTGGACGTGGCCGAGGCACAAGTGATGAGCCTGAGAACCCGACTCGCCAACCTCCAATTCCCCACGGTGACCGCAATCGGCGGCAACTGAATCTGAGGCAGGCAAAGCAGCTAGCGAGGCGGCGTTCGCGGGCACGTGCTCCCAAGCGCCGCCTTCTTCGTGCGCCCTGCGTCAGCCCTTCAATCTCGCCCGCACCTTCTCCGAGGTCAACTCGCGCAGGGCATCCGAGGCGATCCATCGTGCCGGACTGGAGTCAAGCTGGTGGATCTGCTTCGCTGTGCGAATCGCCAACTCATTCAGATGGCGGTTGCGCTTGCCGATCTGACGCAGCGCCCAGTTGATGCCCTTCTTGACGAAGTTGCGCTGGTCGCTGGCGTGCTCGATGAGATAGGGAAGAAACTGCTCGAAACGCTCATCCGATGCCTTCTTGTCGTGGACGGCCAGCGCCGCCATCAGCACAAAGCCCGCCCGCTTGACGTATTCGGCCTCGCGTGCCGTCCACTCCACTGCCTTGACCCACGCATAGGGCGTCTTGTCGAACAGACAGCCACAGGCGGCGTCACACAGAGCCCAGGAGTTGAAATCCCCGGCCCAACGCTCCATCTGACGGCGCGTGACGTCGGCAGGATCGTCCACCAGCGTGGCGAGCAGTCGCGCATCGTGCACGCCGCTCTGCCAAAGCTGTTCGGCCAGCCCGTGATCCTTGCCAACCTCCTTGGCCAACCCCCTCAGCTTGGGTGCGGATACCCCCCAGGCATTCGGGACCTCAACCCCAAACCGCGCCATCCCCGCAACCACCTCTGGATCGCCCAACGATTCGAGCCGCCTGAGAATCTCATCACAACCGTCTTCGATCGACATTCCCGCATGACCTCCCATGCCTTGTTTGCTGTCGGCCATGCATTGTACCACAGGCATTGCGGCAAACCAGTTCCTAAACCTGCGGCTGAATGTTCTGATTCACGCGGAAGAGATTCGTCGGATCGTACTTGGTCTTGACCTCTACCAGGCGGTCGTAGTTGTCGCCGTAGGTGGCCCTGACACGATCTTCACCCTCCTCCATCATGAAGTTCACGTAGGCGCCGTCGGCCGCATGGGGATGCAACGCTTGCCAGTAGTCCCGCGCCCACGACTTGAGCCGCTCGGCACTGGCGGGATCGGGATCGACCCCGACAATCACCATCGACCATAGCGCATCACGACAGCTCCAGGCCATATCGCTGGAATCGATGTCATGCACAGCTCCATCAATCGGGTAGAGGTGCATCGTCGACTGCGGCGTCGGGAGCTTGGCCCCAAACTTGAGATGCAGTTCAATCGCTTCATCGCTGAGCCGGTTGACGAAATCACCCTTCCAATACCATTGATGCCCTGGCGGATACAGTGGATCGAACATGCTCTGAAGTTGTGGGAAGGGCATCGGACCGAGATGCTTGAAGGCCGGTTCGGCAAAATCCCAAACCGGCTCGAACGCCTTCTCCGCATCGTCCAGAGGCCCACAGTAACACCAAACGATACCGCACATCTTCTTGCCGTGCAGGTCTTCGGGGAACGGCGGCCCGGGCGGAACGGTGAGCAACGCGAGAAACCCGTAGAGATCCCGCGGCGCTTGCCAACTGAAGTCTCGGTACCACCTCATGACCTCCCCGGCCTGCTCGAAGGGCCAGAAGGTCATGCCGGCATAGACCGTCTCGACGGGACGAGCCTGGAAGAGAAACGACGTGACAACACCGAAGTTGCCCCCACCGCCGCGCAGGGCCCAGAAGAAATCCTCGTTTTGATCCGGTCCCGCCGTCACCAGGCGTCCATCGGCCAACACCACGTCGGCCTCGAGCAGATTATCGATCGTCAGGCCGTACTTGCGCGTCAGGTAGCCGTGACCGCCGCCCAGGGTCAAGCCGGGAACACCCGTCGTAGAGATGATTCCGGTCGGCACGGCCAAGCCGAAGGCGTGAGCGGCGTGGTCGACATCTCCCCACCGACACCCGGGCTCCACACGGACCGTGCGAACCGCGGGATCAACGCGAATCCCCTTCATCAGACTGAGATCGATCACGAGACCATCGTCGCACAGAGCCAGCCCCGGGCCATTGTGGCCCCCGCCGCGCACGGCCAGCAACACGTCGTGGTCCCGGGCGAAAGTGACGGCGGCGATAACATCGGCCGCATCCACGCACTGCGCAATCAGCGCGGGACGTTTATCGATCATGCCATTGTAGATCGCACGTGCCGCATGATATTGGGAATCGCCAGACCGAATCAATCTGCCCCGCAGCAACGCCTCGAATTCACCCACGGCACTCCCATCCAACGTGGTTGTACCGTTCGAAATCGTACTCACCGACACCGCAGTCATGGTTCCTTCTCCCTAGGAAAATATCCGGACCTCATTTCGCCCGCAACCGGCCGCGCGATAGGCCCGGGCCCCGATCAGTGCGTAGACACCCGCGGCTCACACAGCTTGAGGGCTGCGTCGCTGAACCCCACTGGCGCCAGACAGAGGTCGGAACCTGGGATGTTGATGTTGCTCGGTGCTGCTGCTTCACTTGCTGCGCTCCGGCCTCTCTTGGCGCGCACGACCCGTACGCATCCAGGCCGGATCAGTTTGCAAAAAAGAGAAAATCTTCTCGCCCTTCTGTGAGTGCGCGCAGACCGGCCGCGGTATGTGTTGGACGCGGCAGTCAGTAAGACGGCTTATCAGTGTTTGAAATGGCGTTTCCCGGTGAAGACCATGGCAATGCCGTGTTTATCAGCGGCAGCGATGACGTCGGGGTCTTTCTTGGAACCGCCCGGCTGAACGATGGCGGCGATACCGGCTTTGGCCGCATTGTCTACGTTGTCGGGGAACGGGAAGAAGGCATCGGAGGCAATCACAGCGCCTTGTGCCTCGTCACCAGCCTGTTTCATCGCCAGCAAGCCAGACTCAACGCGATTCATCTGTCCGGCGCCCACGCCGAGGATTCTCTTGTTCTTGGCGATGATGATGGTGTTGCTCTTGGTGTGCTTGGCCACGAGCCATGCCATACGCAGGTCGTCAAGCTGTTCCGGCGTAGGCTGAACCTTGGTCGGGACGGTCAGGACGTCAGGCTCCCAACCCACTAAGTCACGTTTCTGCAGCAACAAACCGCCGACAATGCACCGAACGTCGTACTCCGACGTAGCGATCTTGTTGCGGTCTATCGTGCCCGTCTCGATCAGACGAACGCGGCTGCCCCAGGTCTTGAGCGTGCGAATGATCTCCACCGCATCGGCATCGAACTTCGGCGCGATGATGACCTCGGCAAAAAAGCCGCTGGCGCCGAGCGCCTTGCCGAAGCGGCTGTAAGATTCCATGATGGTGCGCGCCAGTTCGACGTCCACGTTTCGGTTCAG
>Ga0272443_10003690_pt1 | contig 17710 bp, 12 predicted proteins | sample SSMAcet12_FD_193581 | JGI IMG/M metagenome (GOLD analysis project Ga0272443, IMG submission 193581) | Marine sediment archaeal communities from Little Sippewissett salt marsh, Falmouth, MA, United States - SSM-Acet-12 | ecosystem: Environmental > Aquatic > Marine > Wetlands > Sediment ... | reverse complement strand
CAATCCCGACGGAACCGCCTCGGGCGGCCCCATGTATTATATCGAGAAAGGGCTGGGATGGAAATGGCTGGGAGTCATGTTTGCTATCTTTGCCGCTATCTGCGCCCTGGGTACCGGAAACGCCGTACAATCGTTTACCGTAGCCGACCAACTTAACAGCGATTTCGGTGTCCCGGTCTGGTTGACGGGAGGTTTGATTGCTTTTCTGGTGGGATCGGTAATAATCGGGGGGATGAAAAGGATCGGCCGTGTGACAGCCGTATTGTCCCCGTTGATGACAGTTATTTATGTGATAGGGACATTCTCGATTGTCCTGTTAAATCTGGATCGCATCCCCTCGGCTTTTTCACAAATCATCGATGGAGCCTTCTCACCGCCCGGAGCGGTGGGTGGCTTCGCCGGTTCGACATTTATGTTTACCCTGATCTGGGGTATCAAGCGCGGACTTTTTTCCAATGAAGCCGGTCAGGGGTCGGCTCCCATAGCTCATGCCGCCGCTAAAACCGATGAACCGGTACGCGAGGGAACAGTTGCCATGATGGGGCCATACATCGATACCCTGACCATCTGTACTCTGACCGGATTATCTATTCTAGTTACCAATGCCTGGACAACGATTGTTGACGGGGAAGCACTCAACGGCTCACCCATGACCACTTATGCTTTTACTCACGGTTTGGCCTTTATGGGCGGCTATGGAGGTTATATAGTCACCGCCTCGGTTCTGCTTTTCGCCACTTCCACCATGATAACCTGGTCTTATTACGGTGATCGGTCTATCCAGTATTTGCTGGGTGACTGGGCTATCAAACCCTATCGTTATCTGTTTTGTCTGATGATAATTGTGGGCGCAATAAATAAACTGGAAGCCGTGTGGACTTTCGGGGATATCGCTCTGGGCCTGATGACTCTTCCCAACCTGATTGCTCTGGTAGCCCTGTCCGGTGTGCTGGTTCGCATGACACGCGAATATTATTCCCGCGAACACATACCTTTCAGAGAACAGGTCCAGCGCCGTCTTTCCAAATAAAAAAAACCGGAGAGCTGACATCCACTGTCGGCTCTCCGATTTCGTACGTCCCTGATGTTGGAATATAGAAATTATTTCTTCAGGTGTTTTCCAACCAGCTTGGTCATCTCAAACATACTGACCTGTTTCTTACTGCCGAATACCTTACCCAGAGTTGCATCAGCATTAATCATGCGCCGGTTTTTAGTATCCTGCAGTTTATTCTTCTTGATGTAAACCCAGATTTTCTTGGTAACTTCAGTCCGCGGCAGAGGCTTCTTGCCTACGATTGCGGCCAGAGCTTCCGAAGGTGTCCAGGGAGCCATGAAGGCCGGATTAGGTTTGCGTTTGGTAGCTTTCTTCTTGGTTACCTTTTTCTTGGGAGCCGCTTTTTTTACGACTTTCTTCGCAGTTGTTTTTTTCTTAGCGGCCGGTTTTTTCTTGGCTGTTTTTTTAGCCACCGGCTTCTTGGCAACTTTCTTCTTCACTGTGGTTTTCTTAGCAGTTGTTTTTTTCTTTGCGGCTGGTTTTTTCTTGGCGGCGGTTTTCTTGACAGTAGTTTTCTTAGCGGGCTTTTTCGCCGTCGCTTTCCGGGCTGGTTTCTTTTTAGCAGTAGCCATTGAGCACTCCTTAATTGGGTTGTTGATTTATCTGTTAACTATTTATTTATATCAGTCTTACCCCTGATTGTGTGTGATGTTGCCTTCACCTATGAAAAAGTACATTTTTTTTGAATTTTTATGCAACAAAAAAAGCAAATAAATTGAAAAATTTAGCTGGGGGATAGCCTGTTTTCAGGCAGTAAAAAAGGGCGGCCGGGCCGCCCTTTTCCAGAATAATGACACTTTTCGATCAATCTTCGGCCATAAAGGGGTAACGATAATCGGTCGGAGGAACCAGCGCTTCCTTGATCGTGCGCGGGGAGGTCCAGCGAATCATATTGAGCAGGGAGCCGGCTTTATCATTGGTTCCCGAAGCGCGCGCGCCGCCGAAAGGCTGTTGCCCGACAACGGCCCCGGTCGGTTTATCGTTGATGTAATAGTTGCCGGCCGCCTGGCGCAGAATTTTACCGGCCAGTGCCACCGCTTCGCGGTCACGGGAGAAGACTGCCCCCGTAAGAGCGTAGGGAGAAGTGTTATTGCACAGATGTAGAGTCTTTTCGAAATCGGCATCCTGATAGACATAAATAGTCAGAACCGGGCCGAAAATTTCCTCTTCCATCAGCTTGAAATGGGGATCGGTGGTGACTACCACGGTCGGCTCGATAAACCAACCCTTGCTGTCATCGTAATTGCCGCCGACTATGATTTCACAGTCTGGTGAATTTTTGGCATAGTCGATATAACCGGTGATATCCCTGAAAGCGCTCTTGTCTATGACAGCATTGATAAAATTAGTGAATTTCTCGGGAGTGCCCATTTTCAGTTCGCCGACCTGTTTTACCAGTAATTCCTTTATATCGCCCCAGAGCGAGGCAGGGATATAAGCCCGTGATGCGGCCGAACATTTCTGCCCCTGATACTCAAAAGCGCCCCGCAGGAGAGCGGTGGCAACTTCGATCGATGAAGCCGATGGATGCACGAAGATGAAATCCTTACCGCCTGTCTCACCGACAATTCGGGGATAGCTTTTATAATTGGCGATGTTTTCTCCTACGGTTTTCCACATCGACTGGAATACGCCGGTGGAACCGGTGAAATGAACCCCCGCCAGATTTTCATTTTTCATAATCAAATTACCGACATCGGCTCCGCGAGCGGCAATCATGTTGATTACGCCATCGGGCAAACCGGCTTCCTTGAAGATCTTCATTATGAAATGAGCCGTATAAACCACGCTGGAGGCCGGTTTCCAGAGGGTAACATTGCCCATCATGGCCGGTGCGGTGGGCAGGTTACCGGCGATGGATACGAAATTAAACGGTGTCACGGCGAAGACAAAACCTTCCAACGGCCGGTAATCCATGTAATTCCAGATGGTTGGCGAGGATTCCGGTTGCATATCATAAATTTCCTGCATGTAATAGGCATTGAACCGGAAAAAGTCCACCAGTTCACACACAGCATCGATTTCGGCCTGGAAAATATTTTTGCTGTGAGCCAGCATGGTGGCGGCATTTATAAGGGCCCGGTAAGGACCGGCAATCAGGTCAGCCGCTTTCAAAAAGATAGCGGCGCGGTGTTCCCAGGGGAGAGCGTTCCATTTTTCGCGGGCTTCCATGGCAGTATTGATGGCCATCTCGATTTCTTTCTGGCCGCCTTTGTAATAAAAACCCAGTTCCAGAGTATGATCGTGCGGAGCGGTCATCTTGACCGTATCATCGGTCTTGATTTCCTTACCGCCGATTATCATCGGGACTTGGAGTTTATGTGATTTTAGATGCTCCAGGGCTTTTTTCAAAGCCGCCTTTTCCGGTGATCCCGGAGCATAGGAAAGGACCGGTTCGTTTTTCGGTTTGGGAATTCTATAGTTACCCATGATTATCCTCCGTGGGTAGATTTACCACATTATGATTTTTTCGATTATACAACTAATTCCGTTTAAGTCAAGCTCTCTGTATTATGAAAGCTTGCCAATTTACAATTTTATTTGCTTCAGGACGAAACGCCGGACTATTCTGCTCGTAATAAACAGAAACCGGCTTTTAGCAGAAAGGGTTTCCGTAATCGCTGACTGGATTCAAATGATAGATGTGTGCCGCCATTATCAGCGCGGTCCCCAACTGGTAAAGGCGGTTAATCAGGTCAATCTGACTTTCAAACGAGGTGAGTTGACAGCCCTGGTCGGCACATCGGGGGCGGGTAAATCTACTCTTTTAAATCTGCTGGCCGGGTTGGATCGTCCCAGTGCGGGCCAGATAATTTTTGAAGGTACCGATCTGGCGTCTCTGTCGCGCCGCCAACTGGCCCGCTACCGGGCCGAGCGGGTTGGGATAATTTTCCAGACTTTCAACCTGATACCGCACCTTACCGCTCTCAGAAATGTAGAGTTGGCTCTTTATTTCGATGATATGACCCCCGTAAAAAGGCACTCCCGGGCGATTGAAATACTCTCCCAGCTGGGTTTGTCCGATCGTCTCGATCACAAACCGGCCGATCTGTCAGGCGGTGAGCAACAGCGGGTGGCCATCGCCAGGGCTCTGGTGAAAAATCCCGATTTGATTCTTGCCGATGAACCAACCGGTAATCTTGACCGGGATAATGCGGCCGCCATTTCGGATATCCTTAAAGAATTGAATCGTGGTGGGCTGACTATCATTATGATAACTCATGCCCCCGAATTGGCGCGTCGAACCGCGAACCGTCTGGTGCGCATGGATTATGGCGGTATTGTGGGCGATGAAATAATTGCCGCTTCCGGCGAGGAGAGCGGCTTATGAGATTTCGTGACCTGATTTCCCTCACTTTCGAAGATATGCGCCAGATGAAACTGCGCTCGGTTCTGACGATTTCGGGAGTGGTCATAGCCATCGCGACCTTTACGGCGATGCTTTCGTTCGGGGCGGGAAACATGGAATATGTCAGTGATCTGTTTGATCGCCTGGGCCTGATTTCCACCCTTGTTGTTTATCCCCCCCAGACGGAAGCGGGCGATACTCCTGACAGTGTCGTGGTTCTGAATGATGCCGCTATTATGCGTCTGTCCGAATTGCCGGGAGTTTTTCTGGTTTATCCCTATGATGCTTTCGAAGTCACGGTAACCGGGCCTGATACTACGGTATTGGAGGATGCTCAAACCCTGCCGCTCAATATCCTGGAAACCAAATTGTTTTCGCAAATGGATGCCGGTCGCATAATTTTGCCTGATAGCCTCAATGAAGTCATGGTGACGAGCCGTTTTCTGAAAAACATGGGAATCAAATATCCCGATTCCGCTCTGGGCGTACCATTAGTGATATCTACCCGATTGGCCCGCATCGATAGCGGGCTGGTAAATATTTTCGATGATTCTGACGGAAGTATAAATAACCGCTTGGATAAAATTCGGGTGGATTCTCTGCGTCGGCCCGTCTACCTGAGGCGCATCGTTATGACCGAGGTTAAATCCGCCATGAGCCGCTTTTTGGATGGTTATATGAATCAGCGTGAACTGGTTCAGGATACTTTCACCATCGTGGGCGTGGTCAACAGCTCCATAGAGGGGGGACGGCTTAAGATACAACCTATCATAATGCCCCCGCTCGCCGCGGCCCGTTTTAATCCCGGCGGTTTCGATGGTAATCCCATGCGATTGATTACCACTCTGCAAAGCGGTATGGCTCTCGTACCGGGCAATGATGAGATTACCGCCGCCTATCCCCAGGTAACCCTGATTCTGGATGAGGACTTTTCCATGCAGGAAGTAAAAGATTCCGTGGAAGCCTGCGGTTATCGGGTATTCAGTTTTGCTGACAAGTTCAAGGAAATTCAGGAGTTTATGATATATTATCAACTGGCCATGTCCATTATCGGGCTGATCGCTCTGGTGGTGGCCTCGCTGGGAATAATAAATACCATGATTATGGCCATAATAGAACGGACCCGCCAGATAGGGATATTAATATCGCTGGGGGCCGATCAATCGGATATCAGAAAAATCTTTTTAATGCAATCGGCCCTGATTGGACTGATCGGTTCCATTGCGGGCATAATAGTCGGGTGGATCGGAACCGGCATCATCGGCGCTATCGTTAAAATGATCCTGAAAAATCGCGGCCATGAATATTTCGATTTCTTTGCGTTTCCGTTATGGTTAATAGCGGCCGCTATTGCTGTCGGTATGGTTATTGCGCTTCTGGCCGGATGGTACCCATCGGCTCGGGCGGCCCGCATCGATCCCATCCAGGCCCTGCGCAACGAATAAACGATGAATGCGAACGGATTAATTCGTGTAAACGTTACGCATACAATCAACCAGGAAATTATTATTCAATTCGATTCGTTCATCAACAACTTTGATCAGTTCCGATGACGCCTGCGGCCTCTGACCGTGAGCCAGGTGAACCACCGCGCCGCAATCCTTGACCATTCTTACCGCCGGAACATAATCGCCATCGGGGGCCAGCAGAATGATATGCTCAACCTGGCGAGTAGCCGCCAGCATAACCATATGCGATGCCAGCATAACATCGACGCCCTTCTGCTGGAAGCTGTAAGTACCGTCATCGTTGGCGATGCGCTGGGTGCGGCCCAGGTAAACATCAAAACGGGGTAAATGCTCGAGACGGGTGAAAAAGCCCTGTTTTTTCTTCCACATATCATCTTCCAGATCGGAAGGATTTTTGCCGATCCAGGGCAGGGCGTGATAATAAAATGTGCGCAACAACTGCAAATCCGGTTCCGTGTTCATACTGACCGTATTAACCAGCTTGTTGACCAGTTTGGAATAATCGATAGCCGGGGAATTGTGTTCTTCCGACAACATCCTTTCCAGATAAGCTCCATCAATTTGTACCGCACAGCGCATGGTATGATTCTCCTTATTATAGAGAGTTTATGATATTCTCTCAGGTGACATTCAGGTTTACCCTGAAATCATTTATTTCCAGTAAAGTGTTTCTGCGTTTCAAGACTTCGTTTTCCGTCAGTTGAAAATCCGGTCCCACCTGTTCAATCATAATCGATGATACACAGGAGGCGAAATTTCCGCACAGTTTCAAAGATTCACCCTTCAGATAAGCATGAACGAAACCGGCCATATAGGTATCGCCCGCCCCGGTGGAATCAACCAGGTCGACCCGGTAGGGCGGGATTTCGATAAATTCGTTACCGTCATATATCACTGAACCCAGTTCGGCCAGGGTGACAATGACGATTTGGGGTCCCCAGCTTTTTATTATGCGGGCGGCCTCAAAAGGATCGCGGCGGCAGTCGATGCCGGTCAGAACCTGCGCTTCCAGTTCATTGGGCTTGACAATGTCAAATAGCGCAACAATATCTTCGATTCCCTCCGGCTTTTCATGGAAGATGCGATTATCCTCGCCGGCACCGCGCAAAAGACCCTGGGGATCACAGAAAAAGAGACCGTCAAAATTACGGCGAATTTCGGCAATCAGATCGAACGATATTTCCTTCAGGATCGGCCCCACCAGAACCGCGTCGGCCTGTTTTAAAAGACCGGCATCAACGGACTCAATGACATCGGCCCGGCCCAGCAAATCGAGATGGCGATTACCGAAATCATCATAATAAATCAGTGAAAAACCACCTGTTTCCTGCGATGATTGTAATACCGTCTCAATGTTGTACTTACGCAATTGGTCAATCATGGGCTGACGAAAATCATCGCCTACCGCTCCCAAAAGGGTTACCTCGCGGCCCATTTTGGACAGCGCCAGAGCGGCATTGGTGGAACAACCCGACAGGATGCGGCCGGGAGTCTTGACTTTCTTGGTCTCAATATAATCGTAGACCGGATTACCGAGAGCGAGTATCATGCTATTTTATTGCCGGTTTAGAAGTTCTCTTTTGGCAAAAATAAGTCTCTGTACCGAGGTTATCACCGAGGTGACTCCCACGATTATCAAAGCATAGGTAAGGAAATTTTTGCCGGGGAAATAATATTCGAGCATAGCCCCGACCATAATCAGGATAAATTTTTCCAGTCGGCCCATCATTCCAACGGCGCAGGTTGGCAGATGGCCGATTGATTCGGCCGCCGCGCGCGTGTAGGAAGCGATCAGCATACCGAAAAGGGCAAAAATACCCCAGACGGGGTGTACCAGACCGGAAATACTGATCCCGGCCAGAATAAAAAATTCACCATAACGGTCGGAAACATGATCCAGAATACCGCCGAATATGGTTCCCATATTACCGGCCCGGGCGGTCGCGCCATCAAGCATATCGGTCAGCGAGGTCAGGATTATCAGGATAATACCCCAGATGATATAGCCCTGCCAGAACATAATTCCGGAAACGACCGCGCACAAAAAAGACAACCCGGTAAAGAAATTGGGAGTAAAACCCATCTTGCGACAGTAAACGCCTAAATGAGTGGAAGTTTCCTCGTAGAATTTTCGCCTGCTATGATGCAATAATCTTACCTATCAATTGCCGAACCATATTATTCTTTTCAAGGGCACAAATATAGCTTGGCACGAAATGCGGGTCAAGGCGTTTTTTCACTTCAAATTATATTGCCTTGTTACTTTCTCAATCCGGTCCGGAATTGTCGGCTATTATTCTTTAACACTCTCTGGTATCATGGGTTATTCGCCCGGACAGAGACAGGAAAGTATCAATATCTGCCGTAGCGTGCGCAACCGCATCGCGCCAGAAGTCATCTTTCGTTAAGTCGACACCAAGATGTCGCCGGGCCAGATCCTCAGCAGTCATGGAACCGCAATCGGCCAGCAGAGCTTTATAGGCCGATGCGAACGATTTACCTTCTGCCCGGGCGCGATCGAAAATGCCCGTTGCAAACAATAATCCGAATGTATAAGGAAAATTGTAAAACGGAAAATCGGTTATATAGAAATGTATCTTGGTTGCCCAGAAGAGAGGATGAAAACCGTCCGGGGCCAGTATATCACCATAAGCCTGCCTTTGCGCCTCTATCATTAGTTCGCCGAGCCGTTCTCTTTTAACATTTCCGCGGCGTCGTTCATCATAAAACATGGACTCAAACAGGAAACGGGCCCGGATATTGCACAGCAACATAAAAGTGGTCTGGATTTTTCGATCCAGCAGGATCAGTTTTTTCCGATCATCGTTGCAGTCGGGGAGGAAGGCCTTATCGATGATTAATTCATTGAGGATGGAAGCCGTTTCTCCCAGGATAGGCGGGCAGTTTCGGGCAAAATAGTCGCGGTCGCGCAAAACCCAGAAATGATAGGCATGGCCCAACTCGTGAGCCAGTGTACGCAATTCATCATAACTTCCAGTAAAAGTCACAAAGATACGAGATTCCTTTTTGACATCCATCCGGGCGCTGAAAACGAGGGGCAGTTTGCCGGGACGGTTTTCGGCCTCGACCCAGCGATTTTTTATGGCCATGCGGGCGAAGTCGCCCATCTCGGGAGAAAAATCCGCGAGACTCTCGATTATAAAATCGCAGGCCTCTTCGAAAGTGAAGATGGGAGTCTCATCGCCAAGCGGAGCCATTTGATCGTACCAGCGAAAATTCTTTATCCCCAGAAGTTCTTTTTTGCAGGTAACATATGCTTTGATTTTATCCATATTGCCGGCGACAGCACCCCACATGGACGAGAGCGATTCCTGTTTCAGGCGGCACACCATCAGCGATTCGGTCAGTGGGGAATCCCAGCCGCGCCCGTCATAGAGACTGAGGCGGTACCCGGCCAGGTTGTTAAGGATCATGCCCATAAGAGGCTCAACTGTCTGCCAGGCCGCAACCGTTTTTTCAAAGGCAAGCCGCCTTATTTTTCTATCCGGCGAGGCCATTAAGGTAGTTAATCGTTCGGGCGGCAAAAACCGCGTTTTACCTTTGTAAACGAATTCAGCCTTTAAATCTTCGATAATTCTTATATAAATTTGTAGCCAGCTGTGAAAACCATTGACCGAAAGTTCGGCGGCCAGCTTTTCCAGAGCCGGGGCCATCTTCATTTGCGCATTCTGGCGTAATTCATTCCAGTAAAAAACAGAACCGACCAGACTTTCCCGGCCCATAAGTTTTGCCCATAACGAATCGTCAATTTGCCCCAGAAATTCTTCCAGACCAATGAGCAATACACGCCATTCGCCTGCCAGCGCACTGACATCATTCTTGATTGCCGTGGCATTATCATCGTTAATGTTTTGGACGGTGAGACAGGTGACAAAACCGGAGGCTTGATCGATGCGTTCAACAATGTCCTGGACCAAAAGTAAATAATCGACCCAGTCCGCCACAGTTTTATCATTAATTGCCCGCGGCAATTGTTCGAAACGCAAAGATGCGTGACTAATATCTTCCTGTATCTTCAGGCGAAAATCGGTGAAAGCCTGAGATGTTGATCCGCCCGGAAATATTGAGTCCAGATCCCAGCGAATGCCGCTTCCCGAATCTCCAGAAGATGTCATTTTAATCTCCCTTTACTCGCTTGCTCTTTCAAATATTGTATTGGTTTAGGAAAGTTTCGTCAATATAAAGGATTCATAAATCGCGGCGAACAGAAATTAATTTTCTGACTCTCTTACAGAGAATTATCACGGCATGTTGATAATAAACCGTCCATCATAAAAAAAACCGGCCAGATTGACCGGTTTTAATGTGAATTTTATCTTGTTATTCTTCCTGCGCGGCCAACCATTCGATAAGTTCCCGATCGGCATCTTTTACATTGTCGAGAATATCGGTGCCATGATTATTGCCGGGATATTTCTTGTAAATTTTGGGACCGGGATATTGATCGAAAAGCCATTGACTCGATGATGCGGAGTACTGGTCTTCCTTGGAGGCAGCAATATAAACGGCTTTGCCGGACTGCCCGCTGACATCCGAAACAGCCATAACCAGACCTGGCTCCAGACTGCGATAATCTTTCCCCGGCGACAATAAAACAGCTCGGGTTAACCAATTTTCATCAAGAAGCAATCCGGCCGTGTTGGCTCCGATGGATGCTCCAATAACAACGATATTATCATAATCGAATCGGCGGGGATTTTCTTTTTTGAAATTTCCGAAAAAAGAATTGATGTCTTCGGGAATCAAAGCGAATTCGTCGGGTGTCATGTCTTCATAGGCAAATGTTCTGGAACCGGCCTTGACAGATTTACCGTGGCCGCGCAGATCGAAGGCAAGTGCGGCATAACCATTGGTCTTCAGCAAACTGATGAAATTTTCATAGGAATCGTGAGTATGTCCCATCATGGGCAAAAGTAGAGCCAGCCCCGGTTTTTCATTCGCGGGATCGGCATCATAGAGCCAGGCGTATAGCAGAAAGCCGTCGTTCATCTGGTAAGATACTTCTATCGCTTGATCAGTGGCGGCTTCAGCGGCTGATTCGGCAATACCGATTGATCTCAGAGTGAAACCGCTTAGAAAAAGTACCAGGCCGATTGCGAGGAGTTTTATCAGATCTTTTTTCATGAACCTTATTTTTAAGGTTGATAAAGCTATAGTCAACTAAAAAACAATAACTTAGGCCAACAGGTCTTATAAATTATACCTGCCGGATGAAATTTGGATGATTTAACAGGTGATTCTTATGCTTTTTTATTCGCTGTCAGATTACGTTAACCTCTTCCTCAACGTTTCCCTCTTTAAATCTTTTTAACGATAATCGGGAAACATCAATGGAAGGTTTTTTCCCGGTGATAATCTCGGCCGCAATAGCTCCGGCCCCTGGAGCATGCATAAAGCCGTGACCGGAAAAACCGCCGATAATGAAGAAATTCTCGATATTTTCGGCGAAATCTATAATGGCATGATGATCGGGCGTGGTTTCGTAAAGCCCGGCCCAGCTGTTGGCTACTTCGGCCGTTTCCAGCTGGGGAATTCGATCCAGCGCTTTCATCAGGATATTGTCATTGTAATCGGGGTCCTGTGATTCGTCAAAAGCCGGTTTCACATCGGGATCGGCCCAGCCCATCAAAAGACCCTTGGATTCCTTATGGCAGTAAAGGCCGGATGAAACATCCACCACCATCGGCATGGTCTGAGGAATAAAGTCCAGCTCACCGGTGGTTACTATTTGTCTGCGGAAAGGATCGATTGGAATTTCAACATCACACATCCGGCCGATTAGTCTGGAATACGGACCGGCGGCATTTATAATCATACCTCCGGAAAAGTCGCCCTGTGATGTTTTGACTCCGATGATTCGCGAACCGTTGCAAACCAGCCCGGTGACTTCATGTTCGACCAGAATATCGGTTCCCATATCTTTAGCGGCCCGAAAATATCCCTGCATGAATTCATGAGGATCACCCAGACCGTCGCGCGCGTGGAAGGTGGCTTTGATGATATCATCGATTCTTAAGGGAGGAGCCAGCTTTTTAACATCATCGGGTTCCAGGATTTGAATATCCAGACCCAGTGACTTTTGCAGTTTGGCGGCCTGCATATAGGGCTCAACGGTTGCCTCGTCGGTAAGAACAAACATATATCCGACCTGGTCATACAGGGCCGGTTGGCCGGTCAATTCCTCGAATTTTTCAAAAATCTCAATCGACTTCGTCGAGATTTCGACATTGACCTGCGATGAAAATTGGGCGCGAATACCCCCGGCACATTTGGCCGTAGCTCCCGATCCGACGAATAATTCTTTTTCCAGAATAAGAATTTTGCCGAATTTCGCCCGGGCCAGTTCAAAGGCCGTAGCCAAGCCGACGATTCCTCCGCCGATAACGATGGCATCATAATTCTTGTTCATAGTCCACCTACTTAGTGAAATATTTCACGTGCTTAATCTATAGACCTGCGGCCTAAAGTCAAGTGATTTCAATACCTTAAATCGCGCATATTTATCACCGGAGGTTTCCCCTTCGATAAAGTAGTTGTTTTGTGAATAGAAATTGATAGATTACGGCACGATTTGATTAAAATGGATATAAAATGAGGCATTTCTCGGGAAAAAAACTCGCCGGTTTTTTTAATCTGTCCGAAACGAATATTCTGATAATCCTGTCCCTGGTTGTCGGAGCCGGGACGGGGTTTGGCGCTATTCTGTTTATCTTTCTGATAGAAAGCGCCAGAGATTTGTTTTTCGGGCATTCTGCCGAAGTCCTGTCGGGCCTTCTGGGAACCGGTCATGACGCTTTTCGCTGGTGGATTGCCATTATCCCCGCCGCAGGCGGTCTTGTTGCTGGTCCGCTCATTTTCTATTTTGCCCGGGAAGCCAAAGGTCACGGGGTTCCGGAGGTTATGGATGCTGTCGCCCGCAAAGGCGGCCTGATCCGTCCCCGCGTGGCGGCTGTCAAAGCTCTGGCTTCGGCTTTCTGTATCGGTTCGGGCGGATCAGCGGGCCGCGAGGGTCCCATTATCCAGATCGGTTCGGCTATCGGGTCCACAATCGGACAAATATTCAAGATGTCCGGCAACCGTGTCAAAATTCTGGTCGGATGCGGCGCGGCCGCAGGTATATCAGCCGTATTTAACGCTCCCATCGCCGGTATTATTTTCTCCCTGGAAATAATCCTGGGCGATTTTGCCGTCAGGACTTTTGCCCCGGTATTACTCTCATCGGTGATAGCGTCTGTAATTTCCCGAACTTTTCTGGGCAATCATCCGGCTTTCGAGGTACCGCCTTATGAGCTTATATCTGCCTGGGAAATCCCTCTTTATGCTGCTTTGGGAGTGGTTTGCGGCGGGATCTCAGTTATGTTTACGCGTGCCCTGGCCTGGTCGGAGAGCTTCTTCGATAATCTCAAATTGCCGGAACTCGTAAAACCGGCTATCGGTGGTCTTTTTCTGGGTATCATAGGTGTCTTTTTCCCGCAGGTTTTCGCCGACGGATATAGTACTATTCACCTGGCCCTCTACGGTAAAATGGCTTTCTGGCTGATGTTCATTCTGGTCCTGCTGAAAATCTGCGCCACGTCTCTGACGCTCGGTTCCGGCAATTCAGGTGGTATCTTTGCGCCTTCGCTTTTTATGGGAGCAATGATCGGGGGGGCGTTCGGAGCTCTGGCCCATACCTATTTTCCGACCTTCACCGGTCATACGGGAGCCTATGCCCTAGTCGGCATGGCGGCTCTGGTAGGCGGCACCACGCATGCTCCCATTACGGCTATTTTGATCATTTTTGAAATGACCAGCGATTACCGCATAATTTTACCTCTCATGGTGGCCGTGGCTTTTTCCACCCTGGTGGCCCGCCACCTGTTTGACTATTCCATTTATACGGTCAAGCTGGCGGCTCGTGGTATATTCCTGCGCGGCGGCAAGGACCTGGCTATCCTCCGCTCCCTGCGCGCTTATGAGGTAATGGATCGCAGGTTTGAGACCATCAGTCCTTCGACTCCTTTGCGTGATATTATCCGCAAAATAGAATCAACGCGCGAAACGTATTATATGGTTGTTGATGCCGATCATAATCTGCACGGTGTCATATCACTTCAGGATATTCGCGGCGTGCTGACCTCTAGCGCCTTACAGGATCTGGTTATCGCCGAGGATATAGCGCACACTGAAGTAATTACGGTGACCCCTGAAGATGATCTAGAAGCGGTCCGTAATAAATTCGCCCTGCAGGATATGCAGTTATTGCCGGTAATCGATCCGCGCCATGCGAATAGGCTGGTGGCTGTTTTGCGTTATTCGGATATGATGACGGTTTATAATAAACGCCTGATCGAAACCATCAGCGATAACTGAAGTCTCGACATCGGTGCAGGTAACTCCAAATTATCTTGATTGAACGGCGTATAATTGTACATTATCTCTGCAAGGGAGCGAAGATTATATTTTCAATATACTGAAAGGAATGCGCTATGAAGCAGTTACTAATATGCTTGTCCGTTTTGATCCTTGCTACCGGTGGTCTGCAGGCGGCTGATGATACTCTGGAGGTATGGCATAAAACGGCCGATTTCAGCTTTATGATTTCCCAGACGGCCTATTCTGACAGCTGGACCGGCGGAGAAGCGGGCAACGCTACCTGGACGGCAAAAATCGATGGGCTGTTCGAAGGTCCGCTTAATCCTTCTTTTTATTCCAAGACCACACTTAAGCTGGCTTTCGGGCAAACCCATGTTCAGGACAAGGATACCAAAGACTGGGAAAAACCGGTCAAATCCACCGACGAGATTGATCTCGAATCGGTAGCCAGCTATCGGTCCAGCTGGTTCGTTAATCCCTTTTTCAGCTTTCGCTTTGAGTCGCAGTTCCTGGACGCTTCTGTTGACGCGGTTAAACGATATTTCAATCCCATTACCCTGACGCAGGCGGCTGGTTTTACAAAAAGGCTGTACAGCAAAGAAGAGCAGTTTATTGATGCCCGTCTGGGTTTTGCTTTTCGGGAGCACCTTGATCGGATAGTAACCGACACAGTGGCTGAAACCACCGAGATGGAAACGACCACCGGAGGCGGTTTTGAATCGGTCACCGATATGCAGGTTAAACCGCACCAAGATATAAAGATCAATTCCCGTTTAAGCGTATATAAACCCATCATGGTTTCCGATGAGACTCCTTACTGGGCTATGTGGGAAGCGGAGTGGAAAAATACGATCAATATGTCAGTAACCAAAGTTATCGCCGTTTCGCTGTATCTGGAATGGTTGTATGATAAGGATATCGATCTGCGCGGGCGCATTAAGGAAACTCTAGGTATCGGAATTACTTATAATCTAATGTAACGACCTGACAGGTGATGTCAAAACTGGAGTCCTAAGTTGAGATAAAAACGGTCGGGTGATCCTTCTGCCCGGCCGTATCCGAAATCGAACGGTCCCAGCGGAGTATCTATTGACAAGATGGCTCCATAGCCTTTGCGAAAATCGCGCATCTTTATTTCTTCATAATCATTGAAAACATTGCCCCAGTCAAAACGGCCGATCAAATAAATTCGCCAGGGGAGTTTGGCGCGCAGTTGAAAGTTGCCCATGACATATTTATCACCGTTTAACTGATCGGTGCGATAGCCGAAGAAATTGTACATGCCCCCCTTATAGAATTTTTCAACATCGGGCAAACCGGCCGTTGAGGTTCCGAAGGAAAAGCGGGGGTGGAAATTGAAATAATTACCGATCTTCGTGTAACTTTCCAGAATCAGGTCGATTTTATTGTACTCCTCATAGGTTCCGCCCAGCCATTTGCCGGTGAACTCAATCGAAAACAGATAATGAATGCCCTTGTTGGGATAGGGATAACGGTCAAAGGTTTCCAGGGTGGTTTGAATCGAGAAGGCGGAAAATACCTGGTCGTCCTTTACCTCCGTTTTTGTCAATTTCGTATCTATATCTTCCAGCCGATAGCAGAAATGGACTGTTCCCAGACGACCGATTTGTTGCCCCAGCCGGGCGGTCCAGCCCCAGCGGTCTTCGATACGAAAGCCGTCGGGAGCGCCGTCGGAATAAAAAAGGCGGCGATTTAAGCGGTAAAAATAAAGGCTGGAACTGGCCGTGATCCAGGTATGTGAAAGGCGGTCGATCTTGAGAGATATCGAATATTTTTTGCGCCGGTCGGAGAAATGAGTCCGGGTCACAGCCTGCAAGCCGATACCGAAAATATTATCATCCAGCATTTCGGCAAAAAATTCGGTTTGGTATTCATCATCCCAGTGCGCCCCCAGGCGCAATTGCGTAAATTTCTTTTCCTTGACATTCAATCGTGCTACTGCCCCCGAATCTCCCCGTCCGACGTCAAGCCCTACCTGCTCGAAAAGTCCCAGCCCGAAGATATTAGCCAGGCCGCTTCGGGATTTATTCAAATTGAAAGGTTGTCCGGACCGGATGAGAAAGTTGGATGAAATAACCCAGTTGCGCGTCCGCTGGTTACCGGTGATTTCCAGCCTTTCCATCAAGCCTTCATCCAGATTAACAGTCAAGGTACGATTCTGGTGATCATATAGGATGCCGTGGATATTAGCCAGGTCATTACCGGTTTTCTGATAAAGACTGATTATGGAGTCCGCGGCTTCCCGGACTTTTGAGAAAAGTAAAATTTCACCTTCATTATGATCGAAAAACGAAGCCAGAGTCGAATCCGGTAATGATTTATTGCCATTGAATGTTATCTCTATGTCGGCATTACGGCGATTGAGTTCGCCGTCAAGATGAAGCGTAACCAGAGTCCCAAAGTTCTCGACCACAGCTTGCAAACGGTAAAATTTACCTTCGCGGTCGGCAAACATCAAAGCCCTTTTCAGAGAGGACAGAGGGAAGATATCTCCCTGCTTAAAGGGGAAATTATTTTTAAGTTCCTTGAGTTTCGGTCGATCTGGTGGGATTATGATTCCGCCCAGACAGACGAGATCACCTTTTTGATTATCAAGGGTGCGGCGCCATAACCTATCCACCGCCTCCTGACCGGCCCGGTATCCGAAGGCTACTAAAGAATCAAAGTTATTGAAATCAGCCGCCTGTAAATCCTTCAGTTGCGGCGCAATTACTATTTCTGCGTGCGACAACTGCTCGGCCAGAGCTTCCTGCGCCATAATAGTAGTGACCTGGTTGGCTATATCAACAGGGTCATTGATTTCATTATAAGGAAGCAGATCTGAGGCGGTATTGACGGCAATTACGAAATCGGCTCCCATTTGATGGCAAATATCGACCGGTACCGGATCCAGAATTCCTCCATCCATGAGCAGTTGCTGGTTATTCTCCACCGCAGTAAAGGCCAGCGGGAAAGCCATCGAAGCCCGCATGGCCATAGCCAGGGAACCTTCTCCGATCGACACGATTTCACCCGCGGCGATATCGGTGGTAATGGCTCGGTAGGCTATCGGCAGGCGATCGAAATCGCCTCCGCAACGATAATTGGCCCGGATGGTCAGGTCCGTTAGAAAACTGGTTAAACGCTGTCCGGCAGTAAGAGCCTGGGGAATATATGGTAACGCACCATCGAAACGAATGGATACCAGATACTGATCGCGCTCGGCGCGCTGAGTTATAAAAAGTGAACGGCGCTGGGGTTCATCGGAAAACAGGGAATCAAAATCAAGATTGACCAGGAGATCCTCAAGTTCGGCGGAGTTGTACCCGGAAGCATAAAGCCCCCCGATGACACTACCCATAGAAGTGCCGGCAATATAATCGATTTGTACCCCGGCTTCTTCAAGAGCTTTTAAAACGCCGATCTGCGCCAAACCACGAGCGCCTCCGCCGGACATGG
>Ga0272443_10003689_pt1 | contig 17710 bp, 15 predicted proteins | sample SSMAcet12_FD_193581 | JGI IMG/M metagenome (GOLD analysis project Ga0272443, IMG submission 193581) | Marine sediment archaeal communities from Little Sippewissett salt marsh, Falmouth, MA, United States - SSM-Acet-12 | ecosystem: Environmental > Aquatic > Marine > Wetlands > Sediment ... | reverse complement strand
TTGTGGTTCAGTACGATGTGACTATGTATGCGCCTGAGGATTTCGAGGGCCTGGTCTTTCAGGGGCCGGCAGTGGATACGTTTACAGTAACCGACTCACGAACGCTCAGGTATCACTCAATCATCAACCTTGGTACTTTTGCAGACAGCACCTCATGGAGTATTCGACTTGAGGCAAATGGCACCCTTTCCCGATTATGACCTCGTCCCACCCGTGCCTCTGAGCCCACCAAACCATAACCAGCGAGCCGACGAACGGAAAATATGTGTACCTGTGGCGCAGCGCGCCCCTGGGGGGGCGGCAAGGTTCCTAGGACACCCGGCGGGTCCCATATTGGTACTCGCGCGCGCGCGCGCGGGTAAACCACGGCCGCCACGTAACTTACGGCCGTTTACACAGCGATTATTTGCGATTTCTTTTGCCCAAGATAAATCGTTTTTATTGTCTAGGCGACTGTTCAACGGCACGTTTCAGCACTTGAGCCAGCGCCGGGGCGTTCATGCAGCCGAGCCTTTCGACGATGGACGCGCGGAGCCATGCGCCCAAGTTACTGGGGGCTTCAACGGACATGTGGTTTGGCAACTTCGCCCGCACCGCTGCCGGCATGTCCCGCAGCACGTCCACCGCTTCCGCCAGGTCGTCGATCCACTGTTCCGCCGGCATGTCCCGCAGAATGCCCACCGCTTCCACCATTTCATCAATCCACTGTGCTTGTGCATCCGTCATTTCTCATTCCTCCGCCGGCCTTCCAGGTGAATCCCCACCGCCCGCCGGCCGGCTGATTCGGGCAGGGGGGCCATTTCTTACCCCTCTGTTGACGAAACCCCGGCTCCGGGGGCCGTCGCATGGTTTTTTGTCAATGTCAGCGCTGTCGCCGCTTTCACCACGGCCACGACCGCCGCCCGCGTTGCCTCGGGCAGGTCGGGCCATGCTGCAATCACCCGCTCAAGGTCGGGGTCTTGGGGCTGATTTCGAGGTGAACTGCTGGCGTTTGCGCTGGCGCGCTCTGTGGAGCCTTTGTAAGTGTTTGTATTTTCGGGGCTTGTGGAATCGGTCACTGGTTTCGAAAACCAGTGTGCGGCTTGCCGCACCGGGGGTTCGAATCCCCCCCTCTCCGTTTTTATTTGATGACAGCGAATGCCGATCAGCGTCATAACTCTTTCCCTGAAAATGGGTTATGTCGCCACATGTTCTAGCAGCCGAGGCAAGTTCTTGTTCGGTCGATGACAGTGGGTACCTTTCAGGGGACCCTCTTCCCCCAAATCTGACGCCAAGATTTCCGCCAAGTTTTCTGGGGAATCTGGTTTACCAGTACATGCTCCAGTGGAAGTTTTTGAATGGCCGTCCTCTTCCAGATTTCCACCCCCCCCCGCCTCCTCCTTTTCGGGAAAAGGTCCGGCAGTTTTCTCAGGGCTTCCGCACGGCCTTCGAGGACGGTGTGAGAGTAGCGGCTCATGGTCAGGTTGATGTCGCTGTGGCGGGCCAAATCCATGGCCACCTTCGGAGCAACTCCGGCCCTGGCCAGGTTCGTAATGAAGGTGTGTTGCAAGGCATGGAAGTCCGCAAACTTACCCTCTTTACCCTGTGCGATAGTCATGTTTCTTCCTCCTGAAAAATTGGCAGCGTCCTACCCCCATAAGATTACCCTGCCATCCCACTTGCCAGATGCTCTCATCCTGACAGCAGGGTAATTTAACCATACCTGCTATAACCGCAGAGCCGGAGACATCGATCAATTCGTCCGATGAAACTGCCCGGCGGTATGCTTACCTTGAGAAGTACGACCGCGAGCGGCTGATACGGGCGGGCCTGGACGGCCAGAATCGCGTTATCGGCCAAGAGATTGTCTCAATCGGCACCATCAACTCGACATTGGTCAGCCCACGGGAGGTGTACAAGGGCGCGACCCTGAATAACGCGACCCGGATTATCCTGGTGCACAACCATCCGAGTGGCCAGGCGGAACCGAGTGCTGAAGACGAGAAGATCAACGAGGCGCTCCGCGAGGCCGGCAAGCTCCCGGCTATTCCGGTGATTGACTTCATTATCATCGGTGAGAGCGGCCGGTACTGGAGAGCGGTCGGCGGGGCTGGATGCGTCTACTTGAAAACCGCGGCTGAACAATGTTCGATATTGAAAAGAATTGGCGGCGGAGCAGGCCATGAGACCAGTTCCTGGTGTGTACCAGCCCGTCATTCGGCTGCTCATCGTGACCGCCTTCAGCTCCGAACTCCCGCAGTGGGCATCCGCGTCGATAAAGTGTAAAGTGCTCATGGGACCTCATTGCGGTCAGGGATATGGTTGTTCAGCACAACCAATGTAACGGATGGATCGCAAGGATGTTCCGCCTACTTATGGCTTCAACGGGGGCGCTGGCATAATACCGGAACACGGCCCAGGCGGCTTGGAGGTTCGCTTGGTGGGCTCGCTTCTTGAAGGGCAGACTGAACGGATGGATGGTCACGGCGGATCTCGTTGCGAAATAATTCGTACTCCATGACCCGACAAACAGGAAAGCAAGGCCGGGAGGTAGAAATGCAATCGAGGTCGCACTCGATCACCCGCCGTCGAATGCTTGGCCGACTCGCCGCTGCTGGCACCATCGCATTTGAAAGCCGCCATGCATGGCCCACCCCCGCACCGACAAGACGAGGTGCCAACAACCGCATCCGGGTGGGAATCATTGGCTGTCAGCGCGGCGATCTGCTGGCAAAAAACTTCGCTGAACTCGGCGCGGAGATTACCCACCTCTGCGATCCGGACGAGGCGCGACTGGCCCGGACGAAGAAGAAGTACCCCGCAGCGCAGGCTGCTGCCGATATGCGTCGCATGTTGGACGATGCGTCGGTCGATGCGGTTATCGTCGCGACCCCGGACCACTGGCACGCGCCGGCGGCCATTCTGGCCTGCCAGGCTGGGAAGCACATTTACCTGGAAAAACCATGCTCGCATAATATTCGCGAGGGGCGATGGACCCTGGACGCGATTCGCCGACACAAACGCATTTGCCAAGTCGGCATGCAGTGTCGGAGCACGCCCTTCATTCTCGATGCGATCGGCCTGATTCACGACGGGGCGATCGGAGAGCTGCTGACCGCTTCCGCATGGAACAGTCAACTTCGCAATAACATCGGTCATGTGGCACCGTCCGATCCGCCTGCTGGCTTCGATTACGATTTGTGGGTTGGCCCCGCCTCCTGGCAGCCTTACCGGAAAAACTGTCACCATTATACATGGCACTGGTGGTACAATTTCGGCACCGGCGATGCCGGCAATGACGGTGTACATGAACTCGATATCGCCAGGTGGGCGTTGGGTATCGATACGCATCCGGACCGCATTGCGGGTTATGGCCGAAAGCTGTTCTTCGATGACGATCAGCAATTCCCTGACACCCAGAATATCGTGTTCTCATTTCCCAAGGACGGCAGGGGACGCGAGCGGATCATCACGTACGAACAGCGGATCTGGAGCCCCTATTTTCAGGGCGGTTGCGAGAACGGCGTGACTATATACGGAACTGATGGTTACCTGACCCTCTCCAAAACCGACGGGTGGCAACTTTACGGCCCTCAAAACAAGCTTATTCGTCAGGAAACCGGCAGCTACGAAATCCTGACGCATGCGCGCATCTTTCTGGATGCAATCCGTGGAGACGCTCAGCCGAATGCTGATGCTGAAACCGGGCACCGGTCCACGACGTTGGTCCACTTAGCCAACATCGTGTCGCGGTGCGGACGGGGCGAGCTTCGATTTAACCCGCAAGCCGAGCGTTTCATCGATTGCCCTGAGGCCGACAACCTGCTCGGACGCAACTACCGTGAGGCACATTGGGCAACGCCCAAAAGAGCATAGGATGGATGACCCTCCCGGATGGCCGGTGGCCGTCGGGAATACCAACACAAGGAGTTGCCGATGCCCAGTGATTCAATCACGCGCAGGCACATGCTCAACGTGGCCGCCGGATCGGCCGGACTGATGGTCGCGTCACAGGTCTGGGGTTCCGACTCTCCGCCGAAGTCGGCACCGAAAATCCTCATGCCTGTTGGAGATGCCGTCGAAGTGGTCGACACGCTCTACCCGTTCTTCCGAATCGCCGAGGACGGCTATCGCGTGGTCGTGGCGGGCCCCGAAGCAAGAATCTACCACATGGTGCTGCACGAAGTGCCGCCGGACAGTAACATCCCCTGGGACATTACGCGGGAATCGCCCGGCTACCATATTCAAGCCGAAACAGCCTTCAGAGACGTCAATCCCGATGATTACGCTGGAATGTTCGTCTCCGGCGGAAGAGCACCGGAGTACCTGCGCTACGACAAGGATCTCATGCGGATCACGCGCGACCTGCACGAAGCCGGCAAGCCCATTGCGGTCGTCTGCCATGGCATTGAGATTGTCAGTGCCGCCGGCATCATCAAGGGCAAGACGGTCACGACCGTTGCCAAATGTGCGATGGACGCCGAGCAGGGCGGCGCCAGGTACGTCGACCAACCCGTCGTCGTGAGCGATAACATTGTGACCGCCAGAACTTGGCACGACAACACGCCGTTTATGAAGGCTTACATGAAGATGCTCAACGAGTTCTGCCGCAAAGGTTGAGGAATGCCGTGGCCCGGAAAAGCCCGACACGATTGACACGACGATGGTGCCTGAAAACTGCGGCCACCGCGTGGCTGGGCTCGCGCCTGCCGAGCGGCTCCACTTTTGCATCGGCACCCGCCTCGCGCCCGTCGAAGACCATGACTCTGGGCTTCAGCACCTATGGCTCCGGCTCGATGCCTTGGCCCCAAGCGTTGGGTTATATCGCCGATACGGGTTATGACTCCGTCGAACTCGCCGTTTTGCATGACCGCGATACCGCGCCCGAAAACCTGGATCGCAATGCCCGTCAACGCCTTCGCGACATGCTTTCTCGTCGCGCTCTGGAATTGACGTCGTTCCTCGACGACCTCAAGGAAACCGGTGACGAAGAGGAACATCGCGCGAACATGGAGCGCCTGAAGCGGGCTGTGGAGCTCGCACATGTGCTTGGATCCGATGCGCCGCCTCTGATCCAGACCATCGTCGGGCCCGGCAAGTGGTTCGAAGTGCGTTCGAAGCTTCGCGATCGGCTGGGCGACTGGGTGGAGCTCGCCCGGTCCAGCCAAACCGTCATCGCGATCAAGCCGCACCGCGGCCATGCCTTGTCCAGGCCCGACGAAGCCATCTGGCTGTTCGGGCAACTCGGACACTCACCCTGGCTACGAATGGTCTTCGATTACAGCCATTTTGATGGCAGAGGCATGCCCCTGGAGCAGGCCCTAAAACATTCTCTTCCCTGGACGGCCCACGTCGCGGCCAAAGACGTCGAATTTCAGAAGGATGGCAAGTACCGCTTTGTCCTGCCCGGCCAAACTGGCCGGATCGATTATCCCAAAATGCTTCACATTCTGGACACGAGCGGATATCGCGGTGATGTCTGTGTGGAAATCAGCAGCATGGTCTGGCGACAAAAGGACTACGATGCATTGGCCACCATGAAAAAGTGTTACGCGATGTTGAGTCGAGCCTTCGAGTCAGCCCGTGTTCGCCGCACACAACGACGTAGCGAGCAATGATGGAGATCGGAGATCAGGACAATGCTCTATCGCAAATCCGCATTTACAATTCTGTTGGTGGTGATGTTGTCAGCTGCAGCGACGGTCTTGGCCGCCGATACCAGGCCCGAACCGACTGCGGTAACCGACAAACCCGATATCGTCATCATCCTGTCCGATCAATTTAACCCGCGTTGCACCGGCTATGCGGGCGATGCAGATGCCCTTACCCCACACCTGGATACAATGGCGCAGAAAGGCGTCGTCTTTGAACAATGCTACACGCCTGCCCCGATATGCATGCCCGCAAGGTGCGCCCTGATTAGCGGTCTCTATCCGCATAACCACCATCTGTGGACGAATAACTCCGATTTCTACATGCCGCCGGAATGGGCTCCCATGTTCCGGGATCTCCAAGCCGCCGGCTATACGACGGCTCAGATCGGCAAGCTGCACTGGTTCGGCGGGCACCGATGGGAAGACCGATACGAGAAACTCGACGAGTTCTTTGCCGACCTCGGCCTCGATCACTGCGAGGATATCTCCACGCCGTTCACCACCCCGACGGGGCACTCGTCCTACCAGACCTACCTCCGAACGCTCAATCTGCTGAATCCCTATTGCCGCGACATGGCTGTTCGCATGGCCGATGGCGAGTACATCCCCCGGGCAAGTGTCGTTGCGCCCCAACAACACAATGACAGTTACATCGCGCGCAGGGGGATTGACTTCATTAAGAAGCAGCCCAATGACAAACCATTCTGCCTGGTCATCAGCCTGCCGGGACCCCATCCCCCCATGGATGCGCCGGGCGAATACGCGACCATGTTCGATCCACAGAAGCTGCATTTGCCTCCGAACATTCCTGCTCGCTTCTCGTATCGGCGCAAATCGTACGATGAAAGCAAGCTCCGTGCCATGCGGGCGAATTACTACGGAAAGATCGCATTGATCGACACGTGTGTCGGACAGATCATGGAAGCGATCCGGAAACGCGGTACCGAGGATCGCACGCTGATTGCCTTCACTGCCGACCATGGTGAGATGATGGGCGCGCACGGCAAGCTGTCAAAGGGACGTTTCTATGAGGAGTCAGGCCGCGTCCCATTGGTGATGGCTTGGCCCGGCAGAATCCCGGCCGGCACGCGCCGCGGTGCACTGGTGCAAATGTTCGACTTGTATCCGGCCCTGGTGGAGGCGGCGGGCGGTACCATGACCGATGGCCGCTTCGCCAGATCGTTGTTGCCGGTAGCCCGGGGCCAGAAGGATAAGATTCGCGACGCAGTCTTCAGCGAGGTAGGTCACCGCGCGTATCACAACTACATGGTGCGCACTGGAAGATGGAAATGGTTCATCGACTACGAAAAGGAATACCTGTTCGACTTAGAGCAGGATCCATGGGAAATGCACAACCTGATCTCCGACGAGGCCTGTGCCGATACGCTGATGGATATCCGGGCTATCCATCTGGCTCATCTGCGTACCACGCAGTTCAACGTTTCACACGACTACGTACCGATGCTGAAACGACTCGGCGGATGGGAAGAGGATACGACCGGCCTGTCGGATCGGCTCTACGAGAAGTTCAAAAAAGCCCAAGGTCTTGACTGATTCAAGGCCGGGAAGGCGCGTTCCTTTTTAGCAGGCAGAATGGAGAGTGGCCTGTGATCCGGCGATCGTTGTGTTCTTTCGTTCCTGTCCTGGCCTGTATCGTCGTCCTTCCGGCGATCGCCTCGCAGGCAACAACCCATCCGTCAAAGCCGCTCAAGCCGCCTTTCAAAGTGCTCTACACCAACGATGTCACGAACATCGTGGGTTGCGTCAGCCCCTATCATCGCAAGACGCAGTCATTTGAACCCGACATGTTGCGAGCCTCGATAGACGAGGCGAAAGATGCCGATGTCCAGTTGCTCCAGCCAGGGCTGGGCTGGGTCCCCTGGTGGAAAAGCGAGCTTTATCCCCCGAAAGAACATTACCAGCGCTTCATGGATCGGACCGGATTGCAACCGGATTCCTTCGGGACCTACATGTTGGCTGGGGGGGACCTTGTCCAGCTCTTTGTCGAGACTTGCCGCCGTCAGGGCATCGTGCCCTTCATCTCATTTCGCCTCAACGACGTGCATCACCTCGAACATGCCGGCAGGGATACAAAACAGTCCCAGCGCGTCAGCCTGTTTTATGAACAACACCCGGAATACCGCCTGGACCCCAAGGGGCAAAGCCCGAACGATCGTCTTCAAAACTGGGCCCTCCCCGAAGTTCGCGAACACAAGTTCGCCTTCATTCGGGAGCTTTGCAAAAACTACGACATCGACGGCCTGGAACTCGATTTCATGAGGCACCGCCGCCTCTTCCAATTGGACGAGACGACCTCTTCGCAACGCCGCCAGATAATCACCGACTTCGTCCGGCGCGTGCGTGACCTGTTGGATCGAACGGCCAAGCCGGGCCGTCATCGCTGGCTGTGTGCGCGTGTTCCCTGCTTTCTCAGCGACCACGATCCGCTTGGAATCGACCTGCCGTCACTGGCCGAGGCCGGGCTCGAAATGGCCAATCTCTCCGCGTTTTACTTCACCTTACAGCAAAGCGACCTTGCCCGGATCCGTCGAATGGTCCCGGATATTGCGATCTATCTGGAGATGACCCACTGCACAATGGTGGGGCCAAGCGGGGGCGGTTATGACAGCTTCACGTTTCGCCGAACTACCGATCCGCAGTTCTACACGACGGCTCACTTGGCCTATGAACGCGGGGCCGATGGTGTGAGCCTCTTCAACTTCGCGTACTTCCGAGAGCATGGCAAGCCTGGAAGAGGCCCCTTCAACGAACCTCCGTTCCACATACTCCAGCACCTTGGTGACCCGGCCTGGCTCGCTCAACAACCCCAGTGGTATGTGATGGCCCAGACGTCCGCTCGGGTCAAGGGGGCTCCGCAGATGCCGACAACGCTCAAACCGGGACAGAGCCGCCTCTTTTCTCTCGACATGTCGCCGATCATGACGGGCCGAAACGGGCTCCTCAGGTTCATGACCGCCAACCCGTCGACCGATGGCTGCTGGACGGTCACCGTGAATAACCGGACGCTTACGCCCGCCGATTGCGTGGCCAATCCCATCGACCATCCCTATGAAGCCGAGTGGAACAACACCGATCGCTACCAGTGTTTCACCTGCCCCCCTGATCTTCTCGAAGACGGGCAAAACGAAATCACCATTCGACTGAATAGCGGCCCATCCGCGACCATCAATTACCTCGATGTGATTTTGCCTTGACCTGCAAGCGCCATCACCGAGTGCGAGCTGCATGGCCGGCTTCGGGGTGGCCTCGTTGTTGTCCGCGGATTTGGGTCGTCGGACTGCTGCTGCGAGCCGCACCTGGCGTGGTTGAGGAGAAGGCCGAGGGTTGGGCTGTTGGGATTTGGCGAGTTCGTGGCGACTGCGTAGACGCACCTCCCTTCGTTTTCTTTCCCATTGAAAACAAGTCGACCTCCAGCTGTCAGTCACATCGGGATTGTCGGCGTCCAACCCTACTCAGTGAGGCCTGACCGCCTGGGTCAGGGGAGGTATGAAAATGGTGAGTATCAGGACTCTGGGGCTGGACTACGTGGACAGGGAAAGCGCTGCCCCTATCCACCAGCTGGACATCGAGATTGTCCGGGACCACCCCGGCAGTTTCGAGCATACGATTCGCGCCCGGCTCTCAGAAGCAGTATCGGCTGCCACACAAGTTTGCATTGCCTGCGTCCGGCTCCGGGACTGCTTCGCGTCCATGGCTCTCTTCCACCGACAAGGAGTGGCTCAGCCCCGCGTAATCGGGCAGTCAACGGCCCGGAGGAATTCCCGGCCAAACGGGGGAGGCAAGTCGGAGCCGGCTGGGCTATGATACCTGCTGTTCTGCGGTTCTGTTAACAGGGAGGCGTCCTGTGCCCAATTCATCTGCTCGGCAATTCGAGGAAGAGCTTCGCGAGAGGCCTCAACTCGGCATCTGCATTTCGTATCCTGCACCAGGCATCATCGAACGTATCGGGGCCGAGTGGGACTGGTTGTGGATTGACGGCCAGCACGGCCAGATGGGCTACAGCGACATGCTCAACCTGGTCCGGGCAGCGGGGCTGGTCAGACGGCCGACCATTGTCCGCACACCGGGGCACGAAGCGGACGCAATCGGCCTGGCCTTGGACATGCTGCCGGCCGGCGTGATGGTGCCCATGGTCGAAAACGAAGACCAGGCGCGAGCGATTGTGCGGGCCGCGAAATTTCCGCCGCTGGGCTCGCGTTCCTACGGGGGACGTCGGCCCATCGACATGCTGGATCGAGGCTACGCTCATACGGATCGCGTGCAGCCGATGCTGGTCTGTCAGATCGAGACGCCCGAGGGTGTGGATCGCGCCGAATCCATCGCTGCGGTCGAGGGGGTGGACGTGCTTTTTTTCGGCCCGGACGACATGGCCTTGCGAGCGGGACTGGCCATGGACCGTCCGCGACCGGAGGGCTGCTTCGACAAGGAGTTCCAGGCAGTTGCGGCCGCCGCTGCCGCAAATGGCAAGCTCGCGGGCAGCGTGTTCGCGACGCCGGAGGCAGTGAGGCACGGAGTCGAGTGGGGCTATCGCTTGATCGTGGGCGGCGGTGACATGACCTTTCTTACGGCCGGTTCACAGGAGAAATCGCGTCATCTGCGGGCGGTCATACCGGCCAGCTCTGAGAAAAGGGGCGGTTGTTAAGCATGCCTGTCGAAGCATGCGACATCGACTGGCGATCCCAGATACTGGCGGTACTGGCAGGTCAGGCTCCTGACCGGATTCCTGCCGTATGCCGGCTGGACAAGTGGTATTCGGCCCGGCAAAGTCGCGGCGAGTTGCCTCCCCAGATGGCGAGTTTGTCTCTTGACCGGATTGAAAAGAAGCTTGGCCTGGCCCGCTCCGCCCGGGCTGCTCGCGTGTTCACGGTTCGGCATCGCGCTCCTGTGGAGTACAGCGAGGTTCGCTCGGGCGAGCAAATCGAGCGGACCTGGCGCACCCCAAAAGGACTTTTGCGGCGGGTGCTGAAGTATGGTCCGGGCGACGAGGCGGCCGGTCTTTTACCCGCCACGGTCGAATATCCCGTTCAATGTCGGGAAGATTACGCCGCCTATATCGAAATCGTACGCCACACAGAGTTTATTGCCGATTATGAATCCTTTTCACGTTACGATCAGGCTATCGGCAGTGACGGCTTGCCGATGGTCATCCTGGGGGCCATCCCCTTTCACGACCTGTTGCAGAACTGGACCGGTTATGAGCAAGGCTACCTTGATCTGCACGATCAGCCGGCCCTGTTCCTCGAGGCGGTCGACCAGGCCAATCGGGTCTGGCGGCGAATGTGGGAGATTGTGGCTGAGTCGCCCGCCAAACTGGTGATGCATGGGGTCAACTTCGATCGAGGCATGACTCCGCTGCCTGTTTTTCGCGAGCACTTCCTGCCTTACCTCAGCGCGTTCACGGCAGAAATGCATCGGGGAAGCAAGCTCGTGGCCTGCCATGCCGACGGAAACACGCGCGGTTTGTTCGAGCTCATCGCAGAGACCGGCTACGACCTGGCAGACTGTTTCGCCTGCGAGCCGTTGGTCCCCGCCACGGTGGCGGAAGCAAGAAAGGCCTGGAAAGATCAGATTACCATCTGGGGCGGGCTGCCCTCGATCCTGCTGGAGCCGAACGTGTCCCAGGAGCGTTTGGCCGACCACCTGGCCAGGCTCTATAGTGACGTGGCTCCCGGTAAGCGTTTCATGTTGGGAATATCCGACCAGGCCATGCCCACCAGTTCGTGGTCGCATCTGGAATTAATGGCCCGCTTCGCCCGCGAACATTCGAGGTACCCGATCGATTTAAACGGGCATCCCTGATTCGGCACCGGAGCTTGGCTGCCATGCCTACACCCGTGATCATTTGTGCATCGGATCTTGCCCACCTTCCGGAGACGCGGCAAGTGCTGGCCTCGGCCGGAGAAGTTCGCTACGTATCGGCCACTCCCGAGGCTCTGCAGGCGGCCATGCCCGACGCCGACGCTTACTACGCTTCCCTGCGCGTACAGCTGACGGGCGAGCTGATGCGACTGGCTTTGCGCCTGCGAGTCATTGCCACGCCTTCAACCGGTCTGGATCACATCGACCTGGAAACCGCCCGGGAGCGGAACATCGCCGTACTCAGCCTGAAGGACGACCGGGAACTGCTCGATCGCATCACCTCGACGGCTGAACTTGCCTGGGCGCTGCTGCTGGCCTGCGTGCGCCGGCTGCCCGAGGCGATCGACGCTTCGCGTCGGGGCGAGTGGGCTCGCGATCGGCTGCGCGGCCATCAGCTTGCGGGCAAGACGCTGGGTATCCTGGGTATGGGGCGACTGGGAACGATCATGGCGGAGTACGGGCAAGCCTTCCGCATGCGGGTGATCGGCTGCGACATTCGCCCGGTGCAGATAGCGGGAGTCGAACAGGTTTCTTTCGATCGGCTGATCTGCGAATCCGACGTGGTCTCGATCCACATCCATTTGAACGACCGGACCCGCGGGCTGATCGGCCGTGAACAACTGGCTTCGATGAAGGCCGGGGCGGTTCTGATCAACACCAGCCGGGGGGGGATTATCGACGAGTCGGCCCTGGTGGACGCCCTGTACACCGGGGCCCTGGCGGCCGCGGGGCTGGACGTGATCAACGGTGAATGGCGCGATGACCTGGACCGGCATCCGCTCGTGTGCTACGCCCGCGAACACGGCAACCTGGTGATCACCCCGCATGTCGGCGGCGTGACCTACGAAGCCCAGGAACTCGCTTATGCCGCCGCCGCCCGCAAGCTGATCGAGTACCTGGCCAAGCATGCCGGCTGAGCTTGGCACAGCATGCACACGCTAAGCAAGCTCCACACTTCTCTTCGGCGCCGAAGGCGTGATCAGGCTGCCCAGGTAGCCCAGCAACATGGTCGCTCCGCAGGTGAGCGCACCGTAAAGATAGGGGTGCAGGATGAACCCGTCGGCCGGCGACTGGAGAACGTCCAGTACGACCAGTCCACCCACGCTGAGAATGGCGGCGATGACCGTCGCCAGGCCGTTGGCCCTGCGTGTCAGGGTACCCAGCAGGAACACGCCCAGCAGCGCGCCCCCGAAGAAGCCCAGGTACTTGTTGGAAGCATCGATGATGGTCTGGATGCCGGTGAGATAGATGAGCACGGCCAGCACGGTCACAGTTGCGCCAAGCACATAGGTAAGCCGCTTGGCGACGGCGAGATACTGGGCGTCCTGACGCGCGGGACGAATCATTCGCTCATACCAGTCCACGGTCAGGGTGGCCGCCAGACAGTTCAGGCCGGAGTCGAAGCTGGACATGGCGGCCGCGAAAATGGCTGCAACGATTAATCCCGAAATCCCTGCAGGCAATTGCGTGACCACGAAGAAGGGAACGATCTTGTCGTACTCCTCGGCAGAGAGCTCGAGCAACTCGGGATGTATCTGGTAAAAGGAGAACAATGCAACGCCCGTCGCAACCAGCAGGGTTACGGTCGGAAACTTCAGCAGGGCACCGGCCCAGACGGACAGACGGGCATCGGCCTCGTTCCGTGTCGACATCAGCCGCTGCACGGTAACCTGATCGGCCCCGAAGTCGGATAGTACGAAGGCAACCCCCGCGATGAGTACCGTCCAGAAGGTCAACTGGCTCAGATCGAACTCCATGCTCATCCATGCACGTTGATGCTCCACGCCGATTCGCCAGACCTCACCGGCCCCGCCATCCACCTTGAATACCACCAAAAGAAGGATCAACACCTGGCCCAGTGTGAGAATGATGAACTGGACCATGTCCGTCCAGATAACGGCTGACATCCCTCCCAGGGCGGTGTAGAACGTTGCCACCACCCCGATGATGCAGATGCAGTACTCGACCCTCAGGCCGGTCACCGTGCTCAAGGCCAGCGAGGGGGCCAACGCGACCAGAGCCATCCAGACCAGGCGCTTGGCGATGAACAGTGAACTGGCCAGCAACCGCACGTTGAGTCCGAAGCGGTATTCGAGGTACTCGTACGCAGTGGTCACGTTCAGCTTGCGGTACAGCGGAAGCAGGACGTAGACGACCACCGGCGCTGCCAGTAAGGCGGCAACCGGCCAAACCAGCAGGACCGAATCGTATTGAAAGCTTCTGGCCGGGTGTCCGATGAAGGATATTCCGCTGAGCAGGGAGGCTGCTATTGAAAAAGATATCGGAATCCAGTGCATGCGCCTGCTGGCTAGGAAAAATTCCTTCGTGCTGGTCTGGCGCTTCGAAAACCAGGCTCCGACCACGAAGATGCCCAGGAGGTAAAAGACCAGCACGATCCAGTCGATGGCCAGGAACTCGCCGTTCTTCATCGGGTGGTGACCCTGTGAAATGAAACAATCGCTGTCGTCACGCGATGCGCATCGTCAGGCCGCCATCGATCGTGACCGTTTCCCCCGTTATATAATCATTGGCCACCAACTCGCAGATAAGGTGAGCGACCTGCTCCGGCGTTCCCTCGCGATGCAGGGGAATGCGGTTGTCCAGGTTGTACCTTTTCTGCTCGGGCGTCATGTTGGCGTGGAATGCCGTTCGAATGATCCCCGGAGCGACGCAGTTCACCCGGATGTTGTCGTCGGCGAACTCGCGCGCCAGGGCTCGGGTGAACTGAGGCAACGCCCCCTTCACCACCTGGTAGGCCGCCGAGAAGGGAACCCCCCGTATGCCCGCGGTCGACGAGATGAGCACGATGGCCCCCCGCTTCTGCTCGCGCATGTGCGGCAGAACCGCCCGTGCGAGATGGAAAACGGCGTGGACGTGGATGTCGAAGGCGCGATACCAGTCCTCTCGACTCACTTCCATGAACTTGGCTGAATAACCGCCGCCGGCGCTGTGCACCAGAACGTCCACGCCGCCCAGCTTCTCCGTGACTTCAGCAACGCAGGCTGCACAATCGTTCTCCCGGCCCATATCCGCTGCGATGGCCAGCGCCCGCACGCCCGCGGCTTCGATCTGCTGCTTGACGGCGGCAGCTTCCTCGCCCATCCGGCGGGCGACGATGGCAATATCCGCCCCTTGTTGGGCCAACTGCCATGCAGTAGCTGCCCCGATGCCCCTCGTTCCGCCGGTCACCAGGCAGACTTTGCCGCGCACGTCCATCCGCACACCTCCGCTTCTGGCAATGTATTCAGTCACCTCGACTGAAGCGGCGCCATGGTTGCAAAACGGGAACGTTTTGTAAAGCTTGACGAATAGGAAGGTTCGACGGCCCGGATGAACAGGGTGCTGAGCCGATCTGTCGCCGGGCGGCTCGGCACGAGGTGAATACCGGCATTACCCTGCAGATGACAGCTGACCGCTTGGCGCCGTTGAGGCCACTCTGACGCGCACCATCGGTCACTGCACAAACACAGCACTCTCACGAGCCGGACGAGATAAAGAACACCCATATCACGCGCAAAGCCATCAGCACGACGACGAGGAACCCGAGCGCGCCGAGCGTGTTGGTGATCGGACCGTTGCGCCGCTCGCCCATGACGTCGTGTCGGTTGGCCAGCCACAACAGGGCGGCAGCCATGAGGGGATTGCCGATGACCGTCAAAGCCGCTCCGAAGACGATCGCATCCACGAACGTGATGGGCGTATGAATGATGAGCAAAGCCACGAACATGCCGATAAGCAGCACCATGACGGTGAAGCGGCGGGGCCAGGGGTCGCTCATGCGCGGCGACTTGCCGAGGCCGTCAGCCAGGACAGTCCCCCCGATCATGGAGTTGATAACGAAGGGGTTCATCGCCACTGCCAAAAGCCCCATGCAGAACAGCACGTGAGCGACAGGCCCCAAAAGCGGTTGGAGTTGCAAGGCAAGCACGCCGATGTTGCTGATCTCGTCCGCCGGCAGGCCGGCCAATGCTGTGCCGGCCGTGATCATGATCATTGCGCTGATGCCGGTAAGCACGCAGACGCCGGCGATCGCGTCCCGGAATCCGTTGTCGTAATCGGTGAGCGTCCACCCCTTCTCGCGCACGAGGTTGCCCTGGAAGAAGGCTCCGCCGACCGAGAAAGTCGTACCCAGCAGCGAGGCGATAAGGATCATCGCGCCGGTGATCCCAGCGTCGGCAGCCACGCCTTCCGGAAGACTGGGGACGAGGCCGGCAAACACTCCAGCGATCGACGGCCGGACGAGCAGCAGGTTCACGGCGAAGGAGATGAGGACGAGCGCCACCATGATTTTCATCACCCGCTCGAGCGCGCGGTAGACCTGCCGGAGCAGAAAAACGCCGGTGATAACGAAGGCATTGAAAACCACGAGCAAGCCGCTGTTGATCATGTTGCGGGTCAACTCGCTCATCGTCTCCGGATCGCCGAACAGTCGCGCGATGCCCAGTGCGTCCGCTGCAGCCATGACCGCGATGTTGTTGGAGAACTGGAAGGCCGAACAGATCAAACAGAGCGTGACCCCGAGAAGGGCGGCCGCCGGCCGACCAAGTCGGGCCGCCACGAGCTGGCAGGGCGTCCCGCCGCCGGCCACGCCGATCCGCGCGCCCATCGTCATGAACGTACCCATCAGCAACCCGGACAGGATGAGCAGCCAGAGCAGCCCGTAGCCGTAGGTGGCCCCCACCTTCGAGTTGATGAGCATGCTCCCGGGGCCGAACACGACGCACGCGGTGATCAGCGCCGGGCCGAACGATCGATACCAAGGGGTACGCTGTCCGGGTTCGACAGTTGGCGCGTTCATGATTCCCTCATTTCCTCAGAAACGGACGACGACCGCCCCTCCCTCGCGTCAGTCTTCCACCTGAAGTACCGCCGGCGGATGAGATACCTTGACCTTACCGCTGTAGATCGCGTAGGCGCCGATCACGATAAAGCACACGAGCGGGACGAGGTAGGAAACGCTGGGGGCCGATGCCTCGGCACCGATGATTTCCTGCTTTTGCAAATACTTCACCAGATCGATAATCGCTCCTTGCAGCGGCGTGATAATGGCACCGCCGAGGATCGCCATGATCAGGCCGGAGGCACCGACTTTGGTATCAGCACCGAGTCCCCGGCTGCCTAAACCGAAAATCGTCGGGAACATCAGAGACATGCAGGCGGAAATGGCGATCAACGAGTAGACCCCCGTGCGCCCCCCGACAAAAACCACGTTGAGAGTAAAAATCGCTCCGAGTACGGCGGCGGCAAGCAGGAGGTTGTAATCTCTGAAATATTTCATAAGCCATGTGAATACGAAGCGGAACACGCCGAACAGGATCAAGGCGATGATATGGTAATGCAGCAGAACATCACCCTGTTTCACCGACGGCAACTGATCGGGGACATAGTAGTTGGTATAGGTCCATACGGTGATCTGGGCGCCGACATAGAAGAACTGGGCGACCACCGCGTATACATAGTTTGAATTCCGCATGAGGCGCACATAGGTTTGAGCGAAATGGAGCTTTTCCGGTTCCGCCATATGCGGCATCTTCGCAAAGAGGATCATCAGCCAGATGGCAACCAGAACGACTGCGATGACCAGGTACGGGAAGATAACGATAGCAAGCGTTTCCCCCTGATCTGAAACCGGGATGAGAAAGGCCTTTTCGGCCTCCTGATCCGGGTGTTCCCACGGCTTGAGTTTTTCCATGATCAGTATCGCAGCAAGCAGAATGCCGACAATAGAGCCCAAAGGATTGAATGACTGGGCCAGGTTCAGCCTTCGTGTCGCTGTTTCCGGTGGTCCGAGGGAAAGGATGTACGGGTTGGCATTGGTTTCCAGGATCGAAAGCCCGGCGGCCAACACCCAGAAGGCGATAAGGAACGACTCGAAAGTAAGCGAAAAGCGGGCGGGAATCAGCAGAAAGCAGCCGGCCGCATACATTCCCAGGCCCGTCAACACGCCGACCTTGTAAGAGTATTTTCGGGCAATGATCGCGCCCGGGATGGCCAGACAGAAATAGCCCCAGTAGAAGGCGAACTGGATGAGAGACGATCGGAATGTGGTGAGATCTTCAAAGATACTCTGGAAAACCTTGACGAGGGGATCGGTCATGTTGTTGGCGATTCCCCACCACATGAAGCAACTGGAAAGCAGGATGAAGGGGAGAATGGTCCCCTGTTGAAGAAGGCGGGGCGACGAACCGGGCGTGAGG
>Ga0272443_10003688_pt1 | contig 17714 bp, 17 predicted proteins | sample SSMAcet12_FD_193581 | JGI IMG/M metagenome (GOLD analysis project Ga0272443, IMG submission 193581) | Marine sediment archaeal communities from Little Sippewissett salt marsh, Falmouth, MA, United States - SSM-Acet-12 | ecosystem: Environmental > Aquatic > Marine > Wetlands > Sediment ... | reverse complement strand
ACCCTATCGTTGCATAACGCTTTGGCCCAAAATCGCTATACTCGCATTAAATCAGGCCATCAAAAACCTTTGTTCCATTTTCAAGACTTCACCGTATGGGCAATACGCTTTCACCCTTGAAAATGGCCCAAAGTTCCTTGCTGACCCGATCTATTGCGTTTTGAACTCAAATTTTATGCAACGTTAAGGTAAAGTAGAATGAAGACGCCGTCGTCAGCTATTTCTTTCCCCTCTGAAACCGACGATTGACAGTTGCAGTCATTAGCTTTAAATTAATGTTCAAAAACCATTAAAAACAGCTGAATCAAATAAAGAAAGGAGGTATTGGTCATGAAAATACTCATTGTTTATTACTCGATGTATGGGCATGTACACACAATGGCGCAGGCGATTGCAGAGGGGGTCGGGGAAATCGACGGCATAGAGGTTGTTATGAGACGCGTGCCTGAAACGCTTCCGGAAGAAGTGCTTGAGAAAATGGGGGCAGTTGAGGCCCAGCAATCCATGTCAAACATACCCATTTGTACGGTGGATGAGCTGGCTTCAGCAGATGCAATCATTTTCGGAACACCCACACGGTTTGGAAATATGTGTGGACAAATGCGTCAATTTTTGGATGCCACGGGACAGCTGTGGTCAAAAGGTGCGTTGGTTGGTAAGGTCGGAAGTGTTTTTACCAGCAGCGCGACACAGCACGGTGGACAGGAATCAACCCTTCTCTCATTCCATATAACCCTTCTTCACCATGGTTTTGTTGTTGTGGGTCTGCCTTACACGTTTCAGGGGCAGATGCGGATTGATGAAATGACAGGGGGATCACCTTATGGTGCGTCTACAATTGCCGGTGGATCAGGCGAACGGATGCCAAGTGAAAATGAGTTGGATGCCGCCCGCTTTCAAGGGAAACATGTCGCCACTATTGCCTCCAAACTGAAAGAATAGGAGAGGGCTGAATGATCAATTTAATCACCATTGATTAAGAAAAATGCAACCCGTATGGTATTTGCGTGACCGAATGTCATGCCCGTATCATCCAATTGAACGCTAAGAAAGACTACTCTAAGGTATCGTCGGTCTTTGCGATAGCTGTCTGAAATGCGGCCATTGTGTAATTTTTTGCAAGCCGATCAGAGATATCAAAGGAGAAATTTGAGATTTCTTCAAATTAATATTTGAAAGGAGGATCTATGGAAAAACATCATAAATTTTCCATATGGTACGTTGTATTGGGGGTCTGGGTCGTTTTGGTCCTGCATAACTATCTGGCAGCCTCTCTCGCCGTAAGCACGATCCCATATAGTGATTTTTTGAAAGCCTTAAGAGAAAACAAGGTGGCAGAAGTGGCCATTACCTCCGGTGAAATTCACGGTAAGATGAACGATGATGCCGGAGGAATTGGCAAAGGAGAGAGATTCAAGACCGTTCGGGTTGATCCGAAACTCTCCGAGACTCTGGAACAATATAATGTGACGTTTAAAGGGCAGGTTGAGTCAACCTTTCTGACAAATCTCTTTTCCTGGATTTTCCCCATTTTTCTCTTTATTGGCATCTGGTACTTTTTTATGAAACGGATGATGGGTCAGCAAGCCGGGTTTATGACCTTGGGAAAGAACAAGGCCAAGATTTTTGTAGAAGAGGATCTAAATGTTACCTTTGACGACGCGGCGGGTGTGGATGAAGCCAAACAGGAATTAATGGAGGTGATAGAGTTTCTACAAGAACCTGCAAAATTCACGGAACTGGGTGGCAAGATGCCCAGAGGCGTCTTGCTCGTGGGACCCCCCGGGACTGGCAAAACCCTGTTGGCCAAGGCCGTTGCCGGGGAAAGCCATGTGCCTTTTTTTAGCATGAGCGGTTCAGAATTCGTCGAAATGTTTGTGGGTTTAGGGGCATCCCGGGTTAGAGACCTCTTTGTCCAAGCCAAACAGAAGGCGCCCTGCATTATTTTTATTGATGAGCTGGATGCCCTCGGAAAGGCCAGGGGTTATGGCACCATGGGGGGGCATGATGAACGGGAACAAACGCTGAATCAGCTGCTGGTGGAAATGGATGGGTTTGATCCGCAGATCGGGGTTATATTGATGGCGGCCACAAATCGACCGGAGATCCTGGATCCAGCTCTGCTTAGACCGGGCCGATTCGATAGGACCATCCTGGTGGACCGTCCCGATAAGAAAGGGCGGGAAGACATCCTGAAAGTTCATTTAAAAAACGTTAAGACGATTAAAAATCTTGATGTGGGAAGGCTGGCCAACATGACCCCCGGTATGGCGGGTGCTGATCTTGCCAACCTGGTAAATGAAGCCGCCCTTCTTGCCGTTCGGCGCAAGAAGAAAAAGGTGAGCATGTCGGAATTTGAAGAGGCCGTGGAAAGAGTCATGGCGGGGCTTGAAAAAAAGAATCGTCTGATCAACAAGCATGAGCGCGAAATCGTCGCCTATCATGAATTGGGTCATGCCATCGTTGCCCTGTCTTTGCCCGGAACGGATCCGGTTCAAAAAATCTCCATTATTCCCCGTGGAATCGCGGCCTTGGGTTACACCATGCAGGTTCCAACAGAAGATCGGTTTCTGATGACAAAGACGGAGCTCCAGAATAAAGTCGCCACGCTCTTAGGGGGTCGTGCTTCAGAAGAACTCGTGTTTGGAGATGTCTCCACCGGGGCTCATAATGATCTTTCCAAGGCAACGGATATTGCCAGAAGTATGGTCAAGGAATACGGAATGAGCAGCAAAGTGGGGAAGGTCTATTTTGCCCGCGAGAAAAGATCTCCGTTTCTGGATATGGGTATGGAAGGGCCCGGGGAATACAGCGATTCCACAGCTGAATTGATTGATCATGAGGTCAGAAACATCATCAGTGAGCAATACGAAAAGGCCCTTGAGATCCTGAAAGGTCAAAAAGACGTCTTGGACAAAGGGGCTAAAATGCTTCTCGAAAAAGAAAAAATTGAAGGGGGAGAATTGAAGGCCCTCATGAAAAAAAGCCCGGAGAACCCCTCAGCCTGATCTCTATCGGCGTTAAGAAGGCTAGCCTGAGATGGGGCCGTGATCGTTATTTTTTATAAATTCTGGGTTTTCCGGACAGGCAGTTTATGCCTCCCGACTTTTTCTTTAGGATCGATGCGCTAGCAGGAGGAAAATCATGGTAAAACTTTTTAGAAAGACGTCGAAAAAGCCAGGACTATCCCCTGGAACACTCATCCATACGGGTGAAAAAAAAGATGAAGCGGTAAAGATTTCTGTCATCGATTATGATGAAACCCAGATTCAAGAGAGGGAGGCTGCATCGGTTGAAGACTGCTTGCCATTCAAAGAAAAGCCCACTGTCACATGGATAAATGTGACCGGTGTTCATGATGTCAGAATCATTGAAGAATTTGGGAAAGCCTTTAGCATCCATCCTTTATTGCTTGAAGACATTGTCCATACCGACCAACGGCCAAAATTAGAAGAGTTTGATGAATTCCTATTTATTGTTCTTAAGATGCTATCGTATGATGAAGCAAACAATGAACTGCTGTCTGAGCAGGTGAGTCTCATAGTGGGATCAAACTTTGTCATCTCCTTTCAAGAACGCGAAGGCGATGTTTTCAATCCGGTCAGGGTCCGTATCAAAAGTGCAAAGGGACGAATTAAAAAGAAGGGATGTGATTATCTGGTCTATGCCTTAATTGATGCAGTCGTTGATCACTATTTTCTTGTGTTAGAGAAATATGGGGAAAAAGTGGAGATTCTCCAGGAGGAGGTATTGTCTCAGCCGACACCTCATACACTTGAGGTGATTCAGGGAATAAAAAGAGACATGATTTATTTACGCAAGTCCGTGTGGCCCCTACGTGAAGTAATAAATATACTTCAACGGGGAGAGTCCGCCCTTATTTCAGATAATGTGGTTATTTATCTCAGAGATGTATACGATCACACGATTCAGGTTATTGACAACATCGAAACGCTTCGCGATATGATTTCAGGGACACTGGATGTGTATCTTTCGAGCGTGAGCAATAAAATGAATGAGGTGATGAAAGTTTTGACCATCGTCGCGACCATATTTATCCCATTGACGTTCATAGCAGGCATTTATGGAATGAATTTTAAGTATATGCCGGAACTCGATTGGCACTGGGGTTACCCGATCGCCCTGGGGGTAATGGTTCTCCTGGTGGGGATGATGTTAATATGGTTCAGACGCAAACGGTTTTTGTAATGGGGCCGGTCAATGTAAAAATTTAGAATCGACACGCCTGAGAATAAAAAGATTGAGATGTGTCGTTATTGTTGCAAAGCCAATTTTAAGCTAAATTGCCATCTATTTCAAAAGACCAGGAGATCATTTTTTAGTGCGCTTGAGGTAACGAGGCCACATCTGCCGGTCTGGCAGATAAATACCGAAGCAGAGGATACAGTAATGTCAGAGCGCTGCACGAAGGTATCGATGCCTGGAAACAGAAGGATTATCCAATGTCAAAGTAGTTCAAACGAATATGATTTGAGATCTGGCTTATATCGGTAAGCCGTCAAATGCAAGAAGGTGATAGTCGAAGGGGTTGGATGAAAGTTATTGATCCCTTTTTATCTCTTAATAATCAGAACCGGGCTCTTACATTTCCTCGCGACTTTTTCGGAAACCGCATCGAGAAGCATCTCCTCTAGATTGTTTTTCCCCTGAGAGCCTATAACCCTAATTGAGTATTGACTCAATTAGGGTATGAAATCATGTATGTTTATTCCTCCTCCAATTTCACCGGCGTGACAAATCCGTCGGGCTTGATTGCCAGAACTGAACAATCAATTTCCTGAACCACCATTTCAGCGGTATTGCCAATAAAAAATCCTGCCAGGCCCGTTCGGCAGACCGTGCCCATAACAACAAGATCGATCCGTTTCTTCCTCGCCAGATCGACAATCAAAGCGGCCGGATCTCCCTTTAACAGATGCACCTTATGCGGGAGAGTCTTGAGGTTGAATCCGTCCAAAAACTTGTCAAATCTCATCTTGTGTGTCCTCCGGATGTCGCGAACGAGCTTGTCAACCTCATTAAAAGTCAAACTTGACCCCCCCCTCGGTCTTGCCTCTAAGTAGGGGGTCCAGCAATGAACCACATGAAGTTCGCTTCCCTCCAATTCGGCTAATGACGTAGCCATTTCCATAATCTTGATATTGAGTGCGTTTCGTTCGTCATCAAAAGGTAATGGATCCACAGCGGCCAGGATTCGGGCATATTTTTTACGCTTTGTCGGCTTTATTGCCCAGACAGGGCATGGACACTTGCGTATCAGGTGCATGGTTCTGCTTCCAAATAGTATCATCTTGACTTTGGCCTTCTTTCGGGGGCTCAGCATGACAAGGTCGTGATTGTTTCGAAGCACCTCCCGGATGATTTCGAGAAACGGCGTTCCCATTAAAATTTTACTGGTTGTCTCTACCCCCTCTTTCTTAATTGGAGCGACTAAACCCTCCAACCGCTCGGTCGTTTCTTGGGCGGCAGTTTTCACAATACCCTTGATAATTGAGGTTTTCAGGAAGGTTTGCGTATCACGAGGGGGTCCTTCAAGAACCTCTACAACGGTCAATGATGCCTGATTTCTCTTAGCCAGATTCACTGCTCTTTCAAGGGGCACCTCTCTCTTTATTTTACCGTCATTCACAAAAAGGATCTTTTTAAAGCGTTCCATGATAAACCTCCTGTTTAAAGATCGTTGCTATCGGAAACCTGCCGCCCGGCCAAAGGCGCTGAAATAAAGCATGAAAACAAGCACACTCGTAGTGAGGCTACCGATGGTTCCTGACTTGGAAAGTTTGGCGCTAAACTGTGAGGACATCCACTTATGGCTGATTCGACGAACCAAAATGACCAACAAATGGAACACAATCAAGATGACTAAAATTATGAAGATCCGCACAGGGCTGCTTAAACCGTGCATTGCTTTGGCTAAGTAAGGAGACATAACGAAATATCCATTAAACCGCCGTATCAGAAAATGTCATTTTGCCCCTTCTATCGCTTAACAATTAGAACCGGACTTTTGCACTTTCTAGAAACTTTTTCGGAAACCGCACCGAGAAACATCTCCTCTAAATTGCTTTTCCCGTGAGAACCTATGACGATAACTGATATATTTTCCTTTTCTTCAACCTTCAATATCTCAAGGAACGGAACGCCTCTTCGAATCATTGTTTTTACTTTAAAACCAATTTTCTTCAAATCATCTTCTATGATTTTTAGTTCCTGTTTGGCCTCATCCATTATTCTCTGCTCTATCTCCAAGGAATTTCCAGTCGCATAACGCTCAATCGCTCGCATTCCCCGTTCATTAATGATATGCAAGACAATAACCGTCTCGGATCCACCTTCTCTTAGCTGTTTGATATAGTCGATGGCCTTCTTTGAAACATCTGAAAAATCGGTTGGATACAATATGTTCTTGAACATTACCAGGCTCCTTTCTTTTTAAGGTTGACGTTCATTGGCGAAATACCCGCAGAATCTATGACTTCCAAAAGAAATCAGTTTCTTTAAAATCGTATCTTCAATACGCATTCAAGGATGAACCGGGCCCCCTTACACCTTTTTTAAAGCCTTGGTGTAGAACTTTTGAATGTATTCTTTTACCATCCGCTAAAAAGAAAGCGGGGTGTCCTTCATTGAGATGGGTTACTCCACATCTGACCCCTAAGATTTCTATAACCTCAAACTCACCAATACCGAGAACGATTTTTTGACCCAGTCGCTACTCTGGGTCACCGGCGTAGAATTGGGAAGAGATCCCCGATACCCTTTGAGCAACTTGTGTGCTTTAAGTCCTTTCAGCATGGACCCCAGATCACCTCATTTCATCGGCGCCGTCCTCAGTGTTGTATCTTTAGAAAATTGATTTTTCAAGGGACTAAACGTTTACGCCCCAATCATCTTAATCTCAATCGTGTTCGTCTTGTAGGCTCCCAACGAGCTCTTCAAGGATATCCTCCAATGTGATAAGTCCTGTAACATTGCCCTGTTGATCCAAAATAACCGCCTGATGGAGTTTCCTCGCTTTAAAGCTGCGGAGCAAGGCATCTATTTTTTTATTTTCGGAGACAAAGAAAGGGGGTCTAATGATTTTTTTCAAGGATCGAGCCCGTGTTTTTTTATCCATTAACTGAAACAAGTCCTTCGCATGGATGAAGCCAACAATGTCCGAGGTATTTCTTTCGAGTATGGGGAATCGGGAGTGACCGGTTTTATGGATGACCTTAAGGGCGTCTTCTGTGGAAGTATGGGCCTTTAAGGTGATCATTTTTTCTTTGGGAACCATGATTTCCTTTACGGTTTTATCATTTAAGGTGAATACCCTTGAAAGAATATTTTTTTCTTCAGCCGTAATCGCCCCCTCATCCAAACCCATCTTGATGCAAGTTATAATTTCTTCCTCAGTCATCAGCGGTCTTTTCACCTTGGAGACATCGATCCCTATCAAATAGAGAACCTTATTGCTCACGAAGGTTACCGCCCACACAAAAGGGTGGAGCAAAAGCATAATCACACTTAATATTGGCGCCGTAAGAAAAGACACGCGTTCATTAAAATACTTTGCGTAGACTTTCGGGGTAATCTCTGCAAAAATCAATATGGCGAGTGTTAGTATGGCAGTCACATATACAATCCCTTTCTGGCCCCATACGGATATAGCCATAGCAGTGGCGAGTGCAGACATGGCGACATTGACAAGATTGTTCCCAAGCAAAATCGTTCCGATAAGTCGTTCTGGATTTTTCAATATACGTTCCACGAGTTTCACTCTGCGCGGTTTGGCCTCAGACAGGTGCCTTAAACGTAACCGGCTAATAGCCATAAGCGCTGTTTCGGAGCCGGAAAAAAAAGCGGAAAGCCCCAAAAGCGCTACCAAAATAATGAACATCAGTAGGAGATTTATTTCAACCATTTTCGTGTTCTCCCATTAGACTTTCCTTTATGTATTAAGATCTTTCCTGTTGGGACTATTTAAACCCTGATTGAGTTAAAACTCATTTGTGAAGCCGTTAGCGATCAGCCTGGGAATTTTGAACTTAGATTTATAGGCCTTCTGTAGAAATTATATCATTGTCTAAAGAAAAGGCCTTAGGCGGATTGCCGATAGCTGAATGCTGAGTGCCTCAATCGAGCGTTTTGCTTTATTGGGATATAAAAATCTAGAGCGGGTTCTATCGAAAAAAGAGTATCAAAACTTTAACCGCTCTTTAACGAAGCGTGCCATGCTTGCGGTATCTCCTTTAACCCCTTTTTCGCGGAGTATCTCTAAGGGGATCCTCGCTCTGGCCGCCCCTCGATGCCCACCCGCAGACCCAAGATGACCAAAGGCGCTTTTTGCTAATTTTCCGGCATCTTTTCGATACCCGTCATTTCGAATCACCACGTTTAACTCACCTTCCGACACACACGAAACGAAGCTCCACCCCACGCCATGGACACGGGTGAAGAAATCGGCCACTTGCACGCAGATATCAGCACTTGGCACTTTTCCTATATGCGTAAAAAGACCTTTCTTGGAGAGCGACCGATTCGCCAAGGCGGTCTGAAAATAACGAAGATCGGTGAGCGTTAATTCTGACTTCTCAATCTTTCGTAAGAGGTTCATGTTTGCATATTGGAAAATATAACGGAATTGCTTGACATCTTCGTGGATTCCCGCCCGCTCAAAGTTGGCAGTATCCGTTTTGATGGCGTAGAGAAGTGCAGTGCCCAGCTTCATAGAAGGTTTTATTCGTGCACTCCGCAGGTATTCAGTCAGGATCGTGGCAGTAGCACCGTATTCAGGGCGAATATCCACATAAGGCACATCCCACTCTTTTGTCTTTGGATGATGATCGATAATGGCATCGTAACGATAGTCCTTCAAGGCCTCTGAATGATCGGGTTGGGAATCCACCAAAATTCGATGGGCAAAGCTTTCAGGATCCACGTTGCTTACCTCCACCATGGGGATTTTCAGCAAGTCCATCATCGCCTGATTTTCCAACCGCTGGATTTTGCCGATGTAAACAATCGATGTGCTGCGCACATGTTTCCACAATAGGCGTTTGACAGCCAATGCACTGGCCATGGAGTCAGGATCGGGATAAATGAGAATTAGTGCAGTTTCATCATGTCCAAAGAGTTTCAGAAATGATCTCACCCGTTCTCGTGTTTTCTTGGGTCGACCCGTTCCACTCTGGCCAACCTTTTCAGAGCTTCGAGCGTTCATAGTTTCTCTTTTAAGGTGAATTCCAACTTTGATGGGTCGATTTTTACCACCTGAATTCGGTCGTTGGGCAAGAGGATCTGGTCCCGCGTGATGGGAAAGATTCGTCTGCCGAAGCTGGCCATGGAAAGATCGATTTTTGCCAATACATTCTTTTCATTAAGGGAGCTTGCATCCTTTCGAAGACCACGGACCGTGATTTGTACCTTCGGTTCTAAAGGCTCCACTATTTCCATCTGAGCGGGCAGATTTTTTGTTTCTATGGAGACACGAATGGTCCGCTCAAAGTCCTGTTGTCCTGCGAGTAGTAACCACATAACACTGACTAAAAATGCGGCCCCGAGCTTTGCACGCCAGCGGTTAACCAGAAAAAAACGGACTTTTTCCCACCACTTTTCCCTGGGAATACTGTAAGGTATGACGGCCTCCATCACCAGTTGGGAGAGTTTTTCCTGGCTATCCACATGGACCATCTGTCCCCCACGGGCAAGAGATATGTCCCCGCGTTCCTCCGAAACAACCACCACCCAGGCGTCACATCGTTCAGAAAGACCCAAAGCCGCCCTATGTCTGGTGCCCCACTCCTTGGGGAGACCTTCATCAGGGCTCAGGGGAAGATAACAGGCCACCTCGTTTATTCGTCCACCCCTGATAACCACGGCCCCATCATGGAGCGGGGAGTCTTTCTGAAAGATGCTGGTGAGCAGCTCGGGGGTGGGGTCACCTTCCAGAGATTGACCTGCTGTAACCCACTCCCTGATCTGGTCAACACGCCTAATGATTATCAGGGCTCCGATTCTCTTGTCGGCTAGTGCGAAAACGGCCTTCACGAAATCGGGTATCCAGTCTTCTGACGTAGCGAACTTGCGAAATCCAATCGCCTTAAGCGGATTCACCCGTTCCAGAACCTGACGAATTTCGGATTGAAACAGGATGATAAGCAGAAGAACAAGCACCTGCCAAAAGATCTGAAACATCCATGTGGTCATGAAAAGGCCCCAGGTTTGTGCCAATGTAAACGCGGCGCCTAAGGCCAGCAGACCCACCAGCGCTTTAAGGGCTTTGCTGCCATAGAACCAGAGGTACAGATGATAGGCCACCACCGCAAGAAAAAGGATATCCAGTACATCCTGAAATCTCAGATTGTCTATGATTGCAATTAGATGCATACTCATTTCTCATATACCTCAATGGTGATTCTTTCGTACCGACGCACTATTTGAAAATGTCCAGTAGACCTTTAAAAGACGTCTGATCAATTTTCTGCTTCACTAGGCTTATATCTTTAGTTGCCAGTTGTTACACATCGAACGTTAGTCTACCCCATCTAACTGTTGTCGGAGCCCCTCTTTTTTTATTCCAGCACAATGCTGCTATTCTTTGGTTTCTTGCCCCTCTTCCTCTTTTTTTAAGCTTTTTCCAATTTTTCCCAGAGTATCAGCTGTCTCATTGCGTAATTTGTCTATCTTTTTTGAGGTCTCCTGTTTCATGGTCTCAATTTTGGTTTGGAGATCTTTAATTCGCTCGTTGAGAGGTGCCTCTTTTCCAGTGGATTGGTAAGCGACAATCGCCAGAATGAGTGCAATAATTGAGATGATGAGTGCTAACGTAGCCCTGAAACCGCCCTTTACAACTTTTGTTTCTTGAACCATGGCCTATTTACCTCCTTTCAACTTTAAGCTTTCATTAACTTAAAGCGTCTTTAAATAGAGTTTTTATCGTAGTAGATAATGACAATTGGGTCAACCTGAAGTCCTTGTTGTTTCTGCGGATTTCCGATCCCAGATTTGTACCAAATAGTCTTTCTGTTCCTCAAATTTTTGAGCCTGCTCTTCAACAAGAGTCTCGGCCTCCTGGGAAGACATCTCCCAGCTCTGTCGAACAAAGGAAGCGACACGGGCAAAGTAGAGAGGGGTCATCATGTCAAGCAGCTTGTTTCGATTCACAGTCCAGAAGTGAAAAGTGGCAGCCAACTCATAGAGAATTTTGGCCCATGCATCCGTAGGAAAATAAAACTGGCTAGCATCCTTCTGGTTTGTCTTGGTGATCTGATCGAAGGATTCTTTGCTGAGGATTTCCCTCCAAAGGGGCGAAAATTGCTGATAGCCTGTTTTGAAAAGTTCAATCAGCAGCTCCAGATTCACATTCACAGGCTCGGGCTCTAATGACCCTTCAAACCCAAAGGTCTCCAAAGGATCGCTCCCTTTCACTTTTCTCCAATAACTTTCATAGAGTTCCATAAGAGAAAACAGGGCTGAAAGGACCTGGCGAAACATAGGCCCTAGATGCTGTCCAGGGTCCTTGACATCGTGGATTTTGACTCCCAGATTGGACTGACAGATTCGGAAACCTTGAGTTATCGCGCTCGTGGTCATCCAGATGTCAATCCCAAATCGGGCCACATCGGTCTCCCATACATCCTGTTCTGTATAAAACTTAGCGGCATCCTTTGATATGGCAAAGTCGCCTCCTATTGGCTGGCGAATCCGCTTTCCATATAATGCCCTGGTTAGATTGTACACGATATTATTGGTAATGGTTCCATCATATTTATGTCTGACATAGACGGGTGCTACGAACTGATACCCTTTTTCCAGGACCGGATCCAGGAGGTATTTAACCCAATCCGCAGTAATGCTACGGAGGTCAGAGTCCACCATTGCACAGACCTTAACACCGAGTCGGGTGGCAACTTCGAACACGGACCTAAGAGCTGTGCCCTTGCCGGCAGGCCCCCGATAGATCGAAACGATCTTTTCCTGCCAGGGCTTTATTTCAAATTCCCTTGCCACCTCCCGCGTATCATCTGTGGAGCCCCCGTCCGCAATAATGATGACGCTACGTCGGTCCTTGTAGTGCTTCGCCAATCCATGGGTGATCATCTGGATCACATGAGCAATTGTCTTGTCGTTATTGTAGCACGGAACACCAATAAGAATATCTGCCGTTTCGATCTCCTCGATTCTTTTTGACGTGTATGCCCGCAGCGCGGTGTCATATTGCATTTTAAAATCTCCTCCTTGCGACTCTACATATTTCGTTAGTTGTTAAAAATAATAATGTAATCAAGGCCTTGCACAAAATCAAATGCTCTATAGCAAACGGTGAGGGATTGAAAATCAGGATATAGGTGTCTGAAAAAGATCAGTCGGCGGTTACATTGTACTCTAAGTAATAGGGTTTTTTTCTTTCACAACGCACATATTGCCCGTCGATAAACCCGATTTGGCTCGGCGCAATTTTTGGCGGATCGGTATCCCACACCTTCCTTCCGATAAACTTCCCTGAAGAGCCTTTGACCGTGAATATCACTTTCACTTGCTCATATGTGTTCTGTGTCGTATTTTCTACTGCCCCCCATATCCAGATGTCTTTACCATCCCATTTGGTCTTTTGCAGAATAAATTCTAATGGGATCTCTTTTGAGGTCTTTTTCTCACTTTTAGTGACAATCATTTTAGCGGCTATGGCACTTGTAGCCGTTAAAAGTAGCAGCAAAACTATTGCGAAAAAAATTTTTTTGAACATGACTTATTTCTCCCTTGTAGGGTTCAGGTCACCCTAAAGATACCCCATCATTTCAACGGCTTCTTATAATAAGGCAGTGCCTCTGGGATATAGGTTTTAAGATTTTCCTGGCGTTTAGCAGGGGCAGGGTGTGTGGACAAAAATTCCGGGGGCCGTGGCCCTTCTTTCTTGTTCATTCTTTCCCAGAAGGCTATGGCTTCCCGAGGGTCATACCCTGCTCTGGCCATAAGAATCATACCGATTCGATCTGCCTCGCTTTCGTGAAGCCGGCTATAGGGGAGAATTAGTCCAACGCTGGCACCCGCCCCAAACGCAGTTAGGAAAAGTTCACGCGTCTGCTGAGGTTTGTTTGCCAAGGCAACCGATAGGGTTATCCCGCCCATATTGGCAAGTAGGGCCTGGCTCATCCGCTCGTTTCCATGATCTGCCAACGCGTGGGCCACTTCGTGGCCCATCACGACGGCAAGACCCGTTTCATCCTTTGTGTATGGAAGAATCCCTGTATATACAGCCACCTTGCCTCCCGGCATGGCCCAGGCATTTACGACCTTATCATCTTCAATCAGGTTAAATTCCCATTTGTAATCTTTGATCTGCTGGCTCTTACCGGATTCCTGAAGAAATGCTTCTGCTGATCTTGCAATTCTTTCACCCACTCTGCGGACCATCTTGACTTTTTCCGGGTCGGTTGAAAGTTTAGATTTTTTAAGTGTTTGATCATATTGGCGCAAGCTGAGAGACAGCAACTCTGATTGAGGAACCAGGCGTAGTCCTTTCCGTTGGGTAATAGGCACTTCCGCACACCCAATAAAAAACAACACAATACTCATAAGAATGGTTGTGTAACATATTCTGGGAATTATATTTTCCCGGCACCTTACGGTTTTCATTTCATACCCCTTTCTACCCTGAAAAGCATTCGGGACCCGCAATTATAGCACAGCACGGGTTAACGATAACCAGACGAAAATCGCCTGGGAGGTTGTCTGAGAATGGCTATTTTTCCCAATCTCTGCGTCCGGCAAATACAACGCCGTTTTATTCATTTCTTTTTATCTTTGCCCGGCCCAGAAAGCAGCCTCCAATTAACCCAATAAAAAGTGTGCCCAGCAGCATCAATGACCTGGACATGGAAACGGTCCAGAACAAAAGCCGGACTTCAACTATTTTCGTATTCTGGATTACAAAAAGAACAAACAGTGCTGCCAGGACGATGATGACGATATTTTTTGTGGTCATTGGGTCCTCCTTGCTTCTTGTGAGGGCTAGTCAATTTTCAGTTTCCTTTACCAAAAGCGCCAGAACGCTCTGGTTTGTGGGCGGGGAATTTTGCTCCTAATTCATTTTTAATACGCCCATCGTCTACCCCCTATTTCCATACCTTCACTGTGAGATAGAGCGTAGCCTCCCCGCGCTTGATCAGGAAAAGAATGGTGTCTCCCTCTTTATAGGTTACGATCTTTCGGTTAAATTGATCAAGGTTTTCCACCGGCGCTTGGTCTACCTCCAGGATGATATCCCCTGGGCGAATGCCGGCCTCGGCTGCGGGCGTGTTGTCGTCTACCTGAACCACGACAACACCTCTCATTTCTGATTGGCCGAGCTTTTCTGCCAGCTCGGGCGTGAGTTCTTCTACGGTCATGCCCAGATAGGGTCTCATTTCGCTCACGGCCTGGGGCTCTTTTTCTTCTTTGAGCTCTCCAATCCTTACCTCCAAACTCTTTCTTTGGCCTTTGCGGATTACGTCAACCGTCACGCTTTTGCCGACCCGGGTTGAGGCTACGAGAAAGGGGAGATCTTTTGATTCCTTGACCTCTGTGCCGTCAAAACCAACGATGACGTCTCCCCTTTTGATGCCGCCCTTATCGGCCGGCCCGCCTTTTGTCACATCTGCCACCAAGGCGCCCTTTTCATCCTCGAGCTCCAGCTTATCCTTCAGTTCTGACGTAATCGGCTGGATCATCACCCCAAGCCAGCCCCTGATGACTTTTCCCGATTTGAGCTGAGGGAGAAGGTCTTTGGCCATATTAATGGGTATGGCAAACCCGATGCCGATATTTCCACCACTCTGGGAGAAGATAGCCGAATTGATACCAATCACTTCTCCCGCCGTGTTCAGTAGTGGGCCCCCGCTGTTTCCGGGGTTAATGGAGGCGTCGGTCTGGATGAAGTTGTCATAGGCACCTGCGCCGAGTTGTCTGTACTTGGCACTGACAATACCGGCCGTGACCGTATTGCCCAAACCAAAAGGATTCCCAATGGCTACTACCCAGTCCCCCACCCCGAGCTCGTCCGAATCACCGAGGGGCAGTGGCTTTAGCGGTTGCGTTGTTTCAATTCTGATGAGGGCCAGGTCGGTCTTAGGGTCACGGCCAATTATCTTAGCGCTAAATTCCTTCTCGTCAGCCAGTCTTACCTTGATCTCATCGGCGTTTTCCACCACATGATTGTTGGTCAAAATGAAACCTTCCTTGTCGATGATAAAGCCTGTGCCCAGACCCCGCTGTTTAAAGTCCCTTGGCATTTGGTTGCCAAAGAAACGTTCAAAAAATTCCCGGAGAGGATCATCAGAACCAAATGGCGATGGGGCGCCTCCTCTGCCCCTCACAACCTTTTCCACACTGATATTTACCACCGACGGACTGGCTTGTTTGACCAATTCGGAAAAAGACCCGGGGGGAGTTGAAACAGCCGGCGTTGTCTCAGCCTTGGGCGCTAAAAACAACACCATAAGGGCGCAAATAAGCCCCGTAATTATGCCCGCGGCCCAGCCATTCTGATTTTTCTTTCTATAAAAACGCATTTTTTTCATCATGATGACCTATGACCTCCTTTCTCATGTAAGAATCTTCCTTTTCGCCCCCTACTTCAAATCATCGGGGCCAATAATACCACCCGACATGATAGCTTTCAGGGCCTCTTCAATCGTCCAGCCCGGGTCCCTTGTCTGCGATTCCTTTACGAACACCATTGTCCCTGATAGGGGATTGGGTGGCGTTGGGATGTATACCTTGAGAAGTTCTTCATCTTCGTGCCGCCTGTCGATCACCGTCCCCGTCACAAAACCGATGGTCCAGGTTCCGGCTTTGAGATATTCAACGAGCACGGCGCGTTTAAATACCTGTTTCTCCGGCAATGAGAGTGTTGATCCCACTTGCTGCCCAACTTTGTAAGTCGTCCGAATGAAGGGAATATGGGTTGTGATTCTCTCCACAACACCGAAGAGCTGTTTCCCGATTACGTTACTGACTACAAGTCCAAGAACATAGAGTGCAGCAAGAACCAAGAGAAGCCCTAATCCAGGGAAGCTAAAACCAAGGACACGATCCACCAGTATCACGACGCGTTGATCGATAGTGGTATAAAGAAATTTTACGGCAAAATAAGACAAAGCAATCGGAATGATTGCAAAAAGACCCCTGATGACATGTTTCTTTATATGACGGATTACAGCCTTCATCTTCGTTATAAGAGGCTCCTCAAACAAGGAATGGGAGGCTACACCAATTGCTTTGAGCCACATTGCCAACTGAAGATAGAGGGGACATAGCCGTAACGTCGATCAATAGCGTGCTTTTAGCGATTTTTCCCTTGATAGGCCCAATCAATTTCCCCCTGGTGCGGATTGGCCAGATAAACTTTCCATCTTTGCCTCTTTTTTCTCGATTTATTTTTTCACAGGGCGACTCCAGACCCAGGGGTGGATCTCAACGGGTTTCAGGAAAGCATGCTTCGCCATCCCGGCTCCTCCATCATGGGCTGGAAGAACATGATGTAGGGCCCGCGGATCAGATTTGCCATGACGCCGTCATCATGAATCTTTCTGATTCTGTGATTGACCAGTACTTTGCCAAAACCCAATTGCGCGATCTCGGGCGCATCCCATTCACTGTGAATAAGGTACTCGGGTGGGCTCGGCATGGCTTGAGGAGTTTCAAAGAGCGGCTTCGGATCATCGGGCGGATTTGCACCCAGCGTCTGCAAGGCCTCCGCCATTGATGCAGGATCCAGCATAAAGCTGCCCAAGGCACAGACGCCGATCTGCTTGAGAATCATATATCCCAGAAACCCGGTCGAGTTAGAGAGCGCCTCCATGGTGGCAATGGCGCCTTCCTCAAACGCCGCCTCTTTTCCGGGCATCACCGTATGTTCTGCCATGGCCACACAGCGCCGGGGTGTTGCGAAACGAATAAACTCCTTTTTTTGCTGCATGTCTAGTCCCAGGTCGGTAATCTGCCCCATCGTTCTGACAGGTGGCATCTTGGCCCTGACCACGCGGTACACCGGCTCCCAAGGCCCCTCGATGACCATGGACAAACAGCTACCGCACAACTCAAATATCCGGTCGAACTGCTCCATGTGAAATTCATCGTGGTCCTCCCACCGCTTCCACATGGTGTATTGATAGTTGCGAATAGGATTGAGCTCCTTTTCCATGTGAACTTTGCCACCGCCAAATCGACCGGCCAGCGGCAAAATACCGGTCTGGATGTTTGCCTGGAATCCAACAAATCCCGGATGTGTGGCCGTTGTGATACAGACCTTGGGTCCAACCCTGTGCATCAGCCGGAAGCTCTCTTCGTTATTAGCCACCTTTGACATGTTGAGCGCCAGATAAATGGGACTGTCAGGCTCATCACCAATTGCCTGCGCCCGAGCCAGGGACGACCTTCCAAGCAGACTGGCACTTCCCGCCGCGAATGCAGCGAATTTCATAAATTGCCTTCGATCCATTCCTGTTTGCTTTTTAGACATTTCCAACCTCCTTCAAATCTCTGGCAGTGCCATGGGTATTTTACCCCAGCGTTGCATAAAATTTGAGTTCAAAACGGTTTAGATTGGGTCAGCAAGTAGCGATTGCCCCTTTTAAAGGACGAAAGCGTATTAAACATACGGTGAGGTCTTGAAAATGGGCAATCGTTTCTTGATGGCCTGATATAGGGCGAGCGAAGCGCTTTTGGACCAA
>Ga0272443_10003687_pt1 | contig 17719 bp, 12 predicted proteins | sample SSMAcet12_FD_193581 | JGI IMG/M metagenome (GOLD analysis project Ga0272443, IMG submission 193581) | Marine sediment archaeal communities from Little Sippewissett salt marsh, Falmouth, MA, United States - SSM-Acet-12 | ecosystem: Environmental > Aquatic > Marine > Wetlands > Sediment ... | reverse complement strand
CGCGCGTCGGCCAGGGGCGAGCCGTCCAGGCGCAGCACCCGGGCGCCGCTGTCGTCGCCGAGGGCCACGAGGCGGCCGTCGGGCCCCGTGAGGGCCGCCAGGGGCGGAAGCATGGCCGCGAGGCGGGATCGCCAGGCCGGCGCGGGGTCGTCCCCGGCCGCGCGGCTCCAGAGCACGGCGTGCAGGTACAGCTCGAGGACGAAGCGGTGGTAGCTCACCGCCTGCTCGCCGTCCACGCCGTCGGGCAGGATCTGTCGCGGCAGCTCGCGGTCCAGCAGCTCCCGCCCCCGCTCCCGCCAGCGCGAGGCGCCGGTCAGGCATGGCAGCGCGCAGCCCAGGGCGTGGAGGCCCGAGGCCTCGCCCACCAGGTGGTTGTTGGCGATCGCCTTCAGGGACAGGTGCGTCTCGATGTAGCGGGCGTTCTCCACCAGGGACGCGGCCAGCAGCAGCGTGTCCGCCGCGCCGGGATCGGGCAGGAGCATCCAGGCCCACAGGAGGGAGTGGATGCGCAGGGCCGCCTCGAGGCCCGAGAGCCAGTGGGGACCCCACCCCACGGGATTGGCCCGCCGGAAGTCGGCCAGGAGGTCCAGGCCCAGGCGGGCGGGCGCCGGATCGCCCGTCACGCGGGCCGCGGCGGCCAGGGCCGGCAGCGCCTGGAGCCGCCCCAGCTCCCAGAGCAGGGCGATGTCCCCGTGGCGGATGAAGTCCTCGGGCTGGTGGGCCGTCTCGGGCAGCAGGGGCCAGCGGGCGCCGCCGGGCACGCGCAGCCAGTCCGGGGGAAGGGCGGCGGGCAGGATCCGATCGAACCAGGGCAGGGCTCCCCGGGCCGCGCCCTCGGCCATGGCGGTGAGACCGTCGTCGGCGCCGGGCAGCATGGCGAGGGCGTCCAGGGCCGCCGGCCCGTGGATGGGGCGGAAGGCCTCGCGCAGGCGCGCGGCGTCCGGCCGGCCGGCGCGGAGCTGCGATGGCGCCAGGGCCGCGGCCAGCAGCGTCTCGGGCGCGATCGGGGGAGCGGGTCGCTGGAGGCGGCCTTCCAGGCGGCGCAGGACCCGGCGGAGCCGCCAGGACCCGCGCATCAGGCCTCCACGGCGAAGGGTTCGGGCGGCGGCCCGTCGAAGAAGTGCTGGGCCAGCCGCTCGCGGATGCGCCGCGCGGCCTGGCCGTCGCCGTAGGGATTCACCGCCGTGGCCATGGCGCGGTGGTAGTCGTCGTCCGTGAGCAGGCGCTCCACCTTGTCCTCGATGCGCGCGGGCACCGTCCCCACCAGCTTCACGGTGCCGGCCTCCACGGCCTCGGGCCGCTCGGTGACGTCCCGCATGACGAGGACGGGCACGCCCAGGCTGGGCGCCTCCTCCTGGATGCCACCGCTGTCGGTGATGATCAGGTGCGCGCGCTTCATGAGGTGGACGAAGGGCGCGTAGTCCAGGGGCTCGCAGAGGTGCACGTTCTCCAGGCCGCCCAGTATGGCCTCGGCCGGGCCGCGCACGTTGGGGTTCGGGTGCACGGGGTAGACGATGCGGCAGTCGGGATGCCGCCCGGCCACCGCCGCCAGGGCTCCGAAGGCGCGCTCCAGGGGCGCGCCGAAGGACTCGCGGCGGTGGGCCGTCATCAGGATCAGCTTGCGCCCGTCGTCCAGGGGCACGTCCGGCAGGCCCGCGGGCGCGTCCTCGCGGGCGGCCGTGGCGAGCAGGGCGTCGATGACCGTGTTGCCCGTCACCAGGATCCCGCTCGCGTCCACCCCCTCGCCGCGCAGGTTCCAGGCGGCCTTGTGCGTGGGCGCGAAGTGGAGGTCCGTCAGCACGCCGGTCAGGTGGCGGTTGATCTCCTCGGGGAAGGGGCTGTAGCGCTGCCCCGTGCGCAGGCCGGCCTCCACGTGGGCCACGGGGATCTGCAGGTAGTAGGCGCTCAGGGCCCCGACGAAGGTGGTGGTGGTGTCGCCGTGGACCATCACCAGGTCGGGCCGGCCCTCCCGGAGGACGGCCTCGAGGCCGCGCAGGGCCCTGTCGGTCACGTCGAAGAGGCTCTGGTCGTCGCGCATGATGTCCAGGTCGTGGTCCGGCCGGATGTCGAAGAGCCGGAAGACCTGGTCCAGGAGCTCGCGGTGCTGGGCCGTGGCCACCACCGCCACCTCCCAGCGGGAAGGATTGGCCTGCAGCTCGAGGATCACCGGGGCCATCTTGATGGCCTCGGGCCGCGTTCCCACGACGATGGCGATCTTGACCTTGGGCTCGCTCATGGGGCCTCCCGTGCGCCGGACCATGTATATCATTCTGCCCCAAAGGCTTCCATTAAATACTTGGGAAAGCCGCGCCGGTGGACTAGGCTGCCGACCGGACGCCGGAGGAAGCGCCTTGCACAATCCGATCCAGAAGGTAAGCCTGCTCTACTACGAGGGTTTCGCCAGCTTCCGGCGGGCCCGCTGCTGGCTGCCCCTGCTGCTGCTCTGGGGTTTCCAGGGCGGACTGCTCCTCCTGGCGGTGGCGGCGGCCCAGCACGCGGCCGGCGGCGGCCTCATGACCTGGCTGGCCCGCGGCATGGACCCCGAGGTCGCCCAGTACCCCCGCCTCTATCTGGAGCTGCCGGATCTGCAGCGGCGCCTCTACCTGGTCCTCGGCGCCACCGTCGGCGTCTGGCTGCAGGGGGTCTGCCTGCTGCAGCTCATGGAGCGCCACACCCGCGACCGCGTCCGCCGCGAGCGGCCCTGGCGGCGGGCCCTGGCCCGCTGGCCGGGCCTGTTCGTCATCAACCTCCTGGCCCTGGCCCTGACCCTGGGGCCCCTGCTCCTGATCCAGCGCCTGCTGCCCGTGCTCGGTCCGGGCGGCCCGGCGCGGGCCGCCGTCTGGCTCGGCTACGGCTTCGGACTGCTGGTGGAGACGCTGCTCCTCTACGCGGCCTTCCTCTACGTGGCCTTCGCCAGCGGCGTGGCGGGGGCCGTCGCGGCCAGCGTCCGCTACGCCCTGCGCCACATCTGGGTCTCCCTGACCCTGGTGCTGGTGCCCTTCTTCATGGCCCAGCCCCTGCGGGCCCTGCTGACCCTGCGCGTCGGCATGGTGCGCCTGTTCCGGCCGGAGCTGGTCCTCCACACCCTGCTCTTCGTGAGCCTCGCCACCCTGGCCATCCTCTTCCTGCAGCTCTCGACCCTCGTGCGCTTCTACGTCGAGGAGGAGCTGCGCCAGCCCCTCACCGAGGACTGGGAGCCGGCGGCGGACGCCTGACCGTCCCGGGCCCGCGATCCCGCGCCAGAAAAAACGGCGCCCCGCCCGAGGGGGCGGGGCGCCGCGGTCCGCCTGGGGGGCGTGGAGGGACGCCTAGCGGAAGACGTAGTATCCCTCGTTGACCAGGGAGCCAGTCGCATCGTGGACGCGGACCAGATAGAGGCCCCGCGCCACCTCGCGACCATGGTCGTTGAGGAGGTTCCAGGTCCACTCCTCGCCTTCCGTGCGGGCCGTGTACTCGAGGACCAGCCGCCCGCTCACCGTGAAGAGCTGGACGGTCCAGTCGGCGCCCAGGGCGCGGACGGTCAGGGGCACGCGGTCGCCCTCGACGACGACGCCGGCCGGGCTGATGACGCCCCGGTCGCGCGGGGCGTCGGGGTCGTCGGGGGGGTTCTGGCTCTCGGGGCCCACCGTGACCGCGTCGGCCACCACGGACAGGCCGCTGAAGTTGCCCGACCCGTCCAGGGCCTTCACCCCGAACCAGTAGTCGCCCTCCTCCAGATCCTGGACGCGCTTGCCGATCTGGGTCTGGAAGTCGAAGTTCGTGCTCTCGCCGCCGAGGGGCCAGGGCCCGTAGGAGACCTGGTAGGCCACCACGTCGGGCTCCGGCGAGGGATCCCAGTCCAGCACCACCGCCCGGTCGGTGTCCACCGTGGCCGTCAGGCCGGCGGGCGGTGCGGGCGGCTGCGTGTCCTGGCCCTGGCTCGTGCCCGTGGTGAAGCTCCAGCTCGCCTGGGCCTGGTTGGCGTCGCCCGCCAGATCGGCGGCCCGGGCCACGGCGACGTAGCTGGTCTCCGGCTCCAGCGGTCCGTCCAGGACGCCGCGCACCATGTAGCGCCCGGCGTCGAAGGGCAGGATCCACAGGACCAGGGGCTCCCCGTCCAGGATCAGCTCGACGCTCGTGGTGTCCACGCCGGCGGCCAGGTCCGACACCATGAAGGCGACGGTGGGATTCAGCACCACGGCCCCGGCGCCGTCCGACGGCCGGAACTGGTAGAGCTCGGGCGGCGTGGCGTCGCCGTCCTCCAGCTCCAGGATCACCGTGTCCGACAGGGGCGGATCGCTGGCGTTGCCCAGGGCATCGGCGAAGCGCGCCCACACCGTGTATTCGCCCGCGCCCTGGGCCTCCAGGTCCCAGTCCACGGCGCCGGCGGGGATCGCCTGCGGCGGGCTCCAGGATACGCCGTCGTTGCTGAAGCTGACGGTGGCGCCGCCGGCGCAGCCGTTGTCCTCGGCGTCGCAGGTCAGCGTGACGAAGGTGCCCGCGACCGTCGCCTCGACGATGTCGAAGAGGGCGGCCGGGGGCGTCTGGTCGAGGGTCACGGTGTCGCTGGCCGGCGCGTCCATCCAGTTGCCCATGACGTCGGCGTAGCGGACGTAGACCGTCTTGGGCCCGTCGCCGCCGGGCAGGGTCCAGGACAGGCTCTGCTGGTAGGGCACCGGAGCGGCCCAGGCGACGCCGTCGTTGCTCAGTCGCATCTGGCCGCCCGCCATGCCCGACTCGCCGTCGTGCGCCTCGAGGGACAGCGTCACGGCGCGCGTGGCCGTGCAGTTCGGCCCCAGGATGGTCACGCTGCCCGTGGGCGGCGTCACGTCGGGGACGAAGTCGCCCTGCGTCACCTGGAAGCTGCCGCCGCCGGGGCTGGCGAACTCGACGATGCCGTCGGGGCCCGCCAGGACCTCGGCGATGGGGCTGCCGTCGCCGTCGCGGTAGACGCGGTACTGGTAGCCGGGCTCCATGTCGAAGACCAGGTGGCGCTGGGAGCCGCTCATGGCGACGGCGTAGCTCACCTGGTTCTGCCAGCCCTCCGTCTTGGCGAACATCGCCACCCAGCCGTCGAAGCTGGCGCCCTCGAAGTTGCCCGAGGGCACCCGCGCTACGGCCGGCGCCGGGGTGCCCAGCCAGTCGGGGTGCAGGACGTTGAGGAAGAGGTCCGCCTCGCGGTCCGTGGGCGGCATGATCTCGATGCGCCAGTTGCCGCCCAGGTCGTTGTGGGTCTCCGTGAAGTAGTCGAAGTTCTCGTTGCCCACCCAGTACTCGTAGCCCGTGCCGCCGACCTTGCGGACGCGGGCGTCGGCGGGCAGGACGATGCTGCCGTGCAGCACGGCCTCGCCGAGGTTCATCTGGAAGCCGCTGGCGTCCCAGGTCTCGATGTGGCCGGCGACCTCCGTGTCTTCCAGGTCGCCGCCGGGGAAGACGGGCTCGCCGATGAAGTGCAGGACGTTCTTCTTCCGGAAGCTCGCGTCGACGCTCTCCACGCGGTCGAAGGTGAGGATGTACTCCTGGTCGCCGCCGGCGGGCGCCCGCAGGTAGAGCCAGTGGCGCGTGACATTGCGCACCTTGGGCCGGTAATCCACGGCCGCCAGCTTGGCGGGATCGTACTCGCTCTCCCAGCGCTCGTTGGCGTAGGCGTTGGTCAGGTCGGCGAAGGCGTAGGTGTAGCGCGCGTTGTCGGCGACGCGCAGGATGTCCGAGGCGTCGTGCACGTAGCCGCCCTGGTAGCAGGGCACGCTGGGGTCCTTGGGCACGCCGTCCACGACGGCGTCGGGGAAGGTCTCCCGCCAGGGATTGTTCTGGCCGCCGGAGTTCTGGTAGCCGGGCTCGGTGAAGTGCAGGGAGTTCCAGCCCAGATCCTGCTGGGGATCCTTCACGAGGATGCTGTTGTGGGCGACGGTCTGGTTGAGGTAGTTGACGTCCCACCAGCCCCAGCCGCCCTCGCCGCTGTAGAGGCCGCTGTCGACGAGCAGGTCCTCGCCGTGGGAGTAGAGGCAGAAGTTCCCCTGGTCCCACTCGTTCTGGTTGAAGTAGATCCAGTTGCCGGCGCGGAAGGTGGCGTAGGTCGTCGGCTCGGTGGTGCCCTCCGTCCAGTCGGAGCGGCAGATGAGCATGCCGTTGCCCGTGGCGTGGTAGGTCAGGGGTTCGCCCGTGGGCATCTCGGCGGGGATCGTCGGGTCGCTGAAGATGACGTCCTCGGTGGCGAAGTTGCGGTAGTCCACGCTGGGGTAGCGGTAGGCGTCGCCCACGTTCTGGAACCACCACTGCGCCCAGCGCGCCTCCGGCGTGTCGCGCCAGCGGCACATGGCCACCTGGGCGGCCGAGGAGGCGCTGGGCAGGTAGCCGTCGCCCTTGTGCGCGTTGTGGCCGTGCTCGGGATGCCGGAAGAAGTCCTCCGTGTAGATGTAGGACTTGGCGAAGTACTCCAGGTAGTGGCGCAGGGCGGGCGCCTCGAGGAAGAGGTCCTCGCCCGTGGCCGTCAGCACCGCGTCCACGTAGCGCATGTAGTGGATGATGGTCCCCGAACCGTAATCCATGCCCTGGGGCAGGCAGCCGCCCAGGATCACCGCGATGTTGGGCGCGCCGTAGCCGAGGGCGTTGCGCACGTAGCACCAGCGGTGCTCGTAGCCGTTGTCGATGTAGTCCTGGGCGAGGGGGTTCTCCTCGAAGGTGGCGTAGCCCCACAGGGGCGGGCCCCAGATGACCTTGCTGACGATGTTGAAGTAGGCCAGGTCGGGGTACTGGTTCCAGCGCCCCTGCCCATCGGCGGGGACCTGCGACACGTAGTCGATGAAGGACTGCTTCAGCGACGGCGTGAAGTTGGGCGAGTGGTAGAGCCAGTCGTAGATGGTCGCCCAGTAGTTGAACTTGCGTCCGACGGTGTTGCCCGTCACCGTCATCACCGGGTTGGCGGCCATCTCAGCCAGGCAGTCGTCGATGCAGGCCTGGGCCCAGCCCTCGTCCCCCGTGACGATGTAGACCAGGGCCTTGGCCTTGGCTCCGTCCATGTCCGTGCGCGCGGCGCAGGTCATGAGCCGGTCCCACTCGTAGCTGCCGGCCTGCCAGTGATGCGTGCGGATGCGCTGCAGCCGGTCGGCGTTCAGCCAGATGCGCGGGTGCGGGTTCAGGTCCGCGACGGACGCGGCCGGGGCCAGCATCAGGAGCAGGAAGATCGTCCTCGCGAGGATGCGGCGCAAACGGGTGCGATCGGTCATGGCGGGACCTCGGCAAGCTTCGGTGGTTTCATCTCTTCCAGGGATGCGACCGGGCACTACAACCATCATGCCACCGTCCCCGTGGTGCCCCCGCGTGGCGCCGGGTGGCGCCTCGCGCCGCCCCGGTGCCGCGCCGCACGGGCGTCCGGCGCCGTACCGTGCATGCCGGCGGCCGGCCGCGTGGCGGAAATCCCGCTCGGCGCGGCGCGGCTCATCGCGCGACGCCGGCGTAGAAGTCCGCGTAGCGGTCGATCATTCCCGACAGGGCGAAGCGCTCGTGGACGAACGCGTGCCCGCGCCGCGCCAGCTCCGCGCGGCGCGCGTCGTCGGCGAGCAGGCCCTCGGTCTCCCGCACCAGGGCGGCCAGCTTCTCCGGCCCCTTGGGCGGCACCAGGATCCCGTTCTCGCCGTGGCGGATCAGGTGCCCGTTGCCGGGTATCGTCGTGGCCAGGACGGGCCGGCCCGCCGCCATGGCCTCCAGGATCACGTTGCTCGTGCCCTCGTTGTCCGTGGACAGGAGCATGAACACGTCGAAGGCGGCGTAGTAGGCGTGGACGTCCTGGAGGAAGCCCGGCAGGTGGACGCGGTCCGCGAGCCCGCGGTCGGCCACCTCGCGGCGGAACTCGTCCTCCAGCCCGCCCGCGCCGATGACGCAGCCGTGCAGCGGCCGGCCGGCCACCTCCGGCACCCGCTCCAGCAGGTCGAGGATCGAACGGTGGTCCTTGAAAGGGTAGAAGCGCCCCACCGATCCCACCAGCCAGGCGCCTTCGGGGACGCCCAGCTCGCGGCGCCGGGCGGCGACGTCCGCGCCGCTGGCCGCGAAGCGCGCGAGATCCACGCCGTTGACGATGACTGTCACCTTCCGCTCCGGGTAGCGCAGCCTCTCCACCAGGAACTCCTTCAGCCCCGGCGACACGCAGAGCACGCGGTCGGCCAGAAGCGCGACGGCGCGCCCCACCTGCTGCTGGCGCCGACCCACCAGCTGCACCATGCCGTGCTCCCCGTTGACGATGACCGGCGCGCCGGCCAGCCGCCCCGCCAGCGTGCCGTAGAAGTTCGCGCCGTAGTTGCGGGTGTGCACGACGTCGGGGCGCAGGCGCCGCAGGACGCGCGCCAGGCGGAAGACCAGGCCCGGCGCGAGGCCCTTGCGGTGCCCGAGGTTCGTGACCGTCACGGCGGGTCCATCGACGCGCTCGGCGTAGGGCCCGAGCTCGTGCAGGCAGACGACCGTCGAGCGGAAGCGCCCGGGATCGAGGCCGTTGACCACGTTGACGAGGCCGTTCTCCATGCCGCCGCCGCCGAGGGTCATCATCACGTGGCAGATGTGGAGGCGTCGGCCCGCCATGCGATCAGGGCTCCTCGCGCGCCAGCAGCTCCTCGAGCACCGGCCTCGCCGTCTCCGTCATCAGGGCGTAGCCGGCGTCGTTGGGGTGGATGTCGTCCTCGGCCAGCGCGTCGGGCAGAAAGCCCCGCTCGTCGGCCATGGCCCGCCAGAAGTCGATGAGGCCGCAGCCCCTCTCCTCGGCCAGGCCGCGCAGCCAGTCGTTCCATGGCAACATGGCGTCGTTGACGGTCCTGTCAAGGATTTTGCCACTCGATCCATAGAGCGCGTTGCCGTCTTCCCGCACCGGAATGCTGGTGGCCAGGACGGGCCGGATGCCCCGGGCCGCGGCCATGTCCAGCATGGTGAGCACCGCGTCGCGCAGGCCGCCCTCGTCCACGCCGGGGCGGAAGCTGATGGCGCAGGCCTTGATGACCACCGCCCGCGGCGCCAGGTCGAGCACGTCCGGCTTGAATCGCAGCAGGTAGTGGCTGGGCCATTGCCCGCCGACGCCCCTCGCGGCGACCTTCAGCGATCCCATCTTGCCCTCGGGATTCCAGCGCTTGGTGATGGAGGCCCCCATGAAGACCACGTCCGGCCGCTCCCCGGCCTCGCGCCAGCGGCGGTTCTCCTCGGCGTGGAAGTCCGTCTTGGTGAACCGCTCGCTGATGGCGTCCACGCGGCGCATGGCCGACAGGGCCGTGCTCCGGTAGTTCCAGGCCTTCCACCCCACCAGGATCAGGACCGCCAGCGTCAGCAGCCACAGGATCAGCAGCCAGGTCCGCACGTCCATGCCTCCTCCCCGCTCGCGCGCGTCAGGCCCCGCGGCCGGCGCGCGCCTCGATGAGTTCCACCAGGCGCGCGGCGAGGCGGGCCCAGTCGAAGCGTTCCTCCACCCAGCGCAGGCCCGCCGCAGCGCGGCGCGCCGCCTCCTCGCGATCGGCCTCCAGGCGCCGCAGGGCCGCGGCCGCCTGCTCCGCGTCGTTGGCCGGGACCAGGAAGTCCGGCCCCAACCGCCTCAGTTCCGCCAGGTCCGTGCTCAGCACGGGCTTGCCCATGGCCAGGTACTCGAAGAGCTTCATGGGACAGGCGCCGTGGCTGATGGGCAGCGGCACGAAGAGGTTGAGGCAGTAGTCGAAGCCGGCGATCTCGGCGGGCACGTCGTGGAAGGGCACGGGGCCCGGCAGCTCCACGTTGGCCAGGCCCGCGGCCTTCTCGCGCACGGCCTCGAAGTCGCGGCCCGCCCCCACGAGCCGGAAGCGGAACTCCGGCAGGCGGCGGGCCGCCTCGATGATCAGGTCGAAGTCGATGAAGTACTCGAAGGCGCCCACGTAGCCCACCACGGGCACCTGGCCGGCGCGATCCAGCAGGGGCCGGCGCACCGCCTGGAAGCGGCGCAGGTCCACGCCGTTGGGCAGCACCTCGATGCCGCGGCCCGGGTAGGCGTCGGCCAGGGTGTGGCTGACGGCCAGACGGAGGTCGGCGCGGTCCAGCATGCGGTGCAGGGTGCGGCGCCCCGCGGCCAGGACGGGCGGCAGGGCCAGGGCGCCCAGCTCCGTCCTCAGCATGGCCTCGTAGTCGTCGGCCAGGTCGAAGACGCGCACGGGCGGCGGTGCGCCGGGCGCGGCCAGGCCCAGCAGGCCGGCCTGGGGCAGGTTGTAGACCAGCAGCGCGTCGGGGGGGTCCCCGGCGAGGACGTCCGCGACGCTCCGGCGGCAGGCCAGGCCGTAGGCGCCCTTGCGCACCAGCTTCTCCAGGGGCCAGCGCCGCTCCCAGAGCCAGCGCGGCATGGGCACGTCGGCGAGCTCGATGCCCGGCGGCAGCTCGACGTCGATCTCCTGGAAGTTGGTCTCCACCAGGGCGGCCGGGGGCGGCTGGAGCACGGTGATCCGGTGCCCGGCCGCCGCGAGCTGGTCGAAGAGGTGATGGTAGCGGGTCCAGTTCACCGCCTTGTAGCGGGCCAGGTAGGGGAAGAGCAGGTGCATCTCACCCTCCCTCGCGCGCGCCGGCGGATTTCCCCGCCTGCGCGTCCAGCAGGGCCGCCAGGCGCCGCGTCAGACCCGGCCGGCTGAAGCGGTCCAGCTCCCCGGCGCCGCGGCGTGGCGCGTCGCCCCGCCCCGCCACCAGCGCGCGGATGGCCGCCTTGAGGCCCTCGTGGTCGTCGGGCGGCACGGCGACGCCGCCCACCGAGTCCACCAGGCGCTGGGTGGCGCCCGGTGGCGCCACGGCCAGGATGGGCCGCTCGGCGCGGATGTACTCGAAGGTCTTGGCGGGCACCTGCATGCGGAACAGGGGGCTGTTCTGGAAGAGCAGCAGGCAATGGGCCCGCGCCAGCTCGCCGGGGATGTCCCCGTGGGGCACGAAGTCGACGACGTCGAGGATCCCGTTCAGGGCCGGCAGGGACGCGAAGCGCGCGAAGGCCTCGCCGTCCGTGTACTCGCCACTGCCCACGAGGCGCAGGCGCACGTCCGCGGGGGCGAGGGCGCCCTCCTCCACCAGCTCGGCCAGGGCGGCGAGGAAGGGGTCGGGGACGCGCAGGTCGCCCGCGGGGAAGAACTCGCCCGTGTGCGTGAAGCGGAAGGGCCCGTCGGCGGGCGGCGGCGGCAGGGGCGGGAAGTCCGCCGGATCGAAGCCGTTGGTGATGACGGAGAATCGCTCGGGCGGCAGGCCGGGATAGGCCGCCCGCAGGGCCTCGGCCAGGGGCTCCGTGTTGCAGATGACGTGCGCGGCCCCGCGGAGCAGGCGCGCCTCCATCCGCTTCGCCCAGCGGCCGCGCCGGCGCGCCATCACCTCGGCGGGCCATTGGAGAGTCCAGGGGTCGCGGAAGTCCATCACCCAGGGCAGGCCCGTGGTCCGCGACAGGGCGTGGCCGATGAGGTGGGCCGTCGGCGGCGGGCTCGTGGAGTAGATGATCCGCGGCCGGTGGCGCACGATGGCCCACAAGCCCTGCAGCAGGCCCGGCAGGAACCAGCCGGCGTAGCTGTCGGGCGTGGTCAGCAGCTCGCGCAGCAGCCCGGCCAGGCCGCCGCCGTTGCCGGTCCGGGCGCCGCCGCCCTGCAGGCCGTTGGCGGCGGCGGACGGCGCCCCGTCCGGCGCGCCGTTGCCGTTCCGCCCCGCCAGCCGGCGCAGCGCCCGGCGCAGGGCCGCGCCGGCCTCCAGCAGGGCCACGGGGCGGGACCGGTAGACGGGGGTGCCCGGCGGCACCTCGGCCAGCAGGCGCGGATCCTCGCGGGGATGGCGCGTGCGCCGCAGGGTGAGGACCACGGGCCGCCAGCCGTGGTCGGGCAGGTAGCGGCTGAACTTGAGCGTGCGCAGCATGCCGCTGCCGCCGAAGGGCGGGTAGCCGTGGCTGATCATCAGCACGCGCCGCATCAGACGGCCTCCCGCTCGGCGGGGCCGGCGCCGTTGCCGGCGCCGCTGCCGTCGGCCGAGCCGCGGTCGCTGCCGGCGCCGTTGTCGCCACCAGCGCCGCTGACGGAGCCGGCGCCGTAGTGGCGCGCCAGCCAGCCGTCGAGAACGGCCAGCAGGGACTCCTGGGCCGGGTCCGGCGCGAACTCGTGGTTGCTGTCGGGCAGGACCAGCTTCTCGTAGGGCCGGTCCCGGCCGGCCAGGCAGACCGTCTCGAAGACGCCCTCGAAGTCGAAGCGCGCGCCCTCGATCTCGCTGTAGATCCACAGCAGACGCACGCGGCCGGCGATGCGGTCCCAGGCCTCGAGGAAGGTGCTGTTCATCCCCTCGGGGACGCCGTCGGCGTCCAGGGCGGGCCCCCGCCGCCGGCCCGCCAGGCCGGCCAGGCGGCGCGCCGCCGTCTTCCAGATGAGGCCGTACTCGCTGCGGCCGCTGAGGAACTTCCGCCAGGACTCGGGCCGCAGCAGCTTGGCCACGTAGCGCCGGAAGATGTGATCGGAGAAGCCGTCGTCGATGCGCTCGGCGAAGTCGCGGTTCAGGTCGATCTTCTTCACCGGGAGCTGGAAGCCGACGACGGCCTCCACGCGGGGATCGTCGGCCGCCAGGAAGGCGCCCGTGATGGCGCCGCCGCAAAGCCCGCAGGCGATCACGCGCTCGACACCGGCCCGCTCGCAGAAGACGTCCAGGGCCGCGGCCGAGTCGCCGCGGAACAGGCCGCGCTGGATGCGCTCGTGCAGTTCGGGCACGTCGGCCGTGGGCAGCTCGCCCCCGGCGTCGCCGGTGCCGTGGAAGTCGAAGCGGAAGACGGGCAGTCCCCGCGCCGCGAAGAAGCGGGCCAGCTTGACGTAGAGCCGGTGGGGCCCGACGCGGTGCTTGAGGCCGGGGCTGAGGAGAAGGACGCCGAGATCGCCCGGCGGCGGGGCGCCGCCGCCCGCCGCGGCCGGGCGGGTCAGGACGCCGGGCAGGCGGTGTCCGCCGCTGGCGAAGACGAGGACCTCCTCGTCCAGGCGCGGCGCGGGCACGCCGACCTGGCGGTTCACGGCGCACCTCCCCGCCAGCCCCCCGCGAACCAGTCCACGAGGGGCTCCAGGAGGGCCGGGTCGCCCGTCTGGAAGGTCTTCTGCTCGCCCCAGAGGGCGGCGTGGGCGCGGGCCTCCAGGCGCGAGGCCGGGTGGCCGGCCAGGGCGGCCTCGAAGACGCGCCGCGAGCCGGCGTCGGGCGCCGCGCCCTCGCGGCGCACCAGGGACAGGACCAGGCCCGGCCCGGCGAAGGCGGGCGGCGCGGCCGCCAGGTCCAGGGCGGCGAGCTCGTCGAAGAGCTCGCGGTGCACGTGGTAGCCGTCGATGTTCAGCAGTCCCGTCCCGCGCATATCCGCCAGCAGGGCCTCCCGGTCGCGGCGCACGCCGTCGTAGAGGCTGAGCTGGGTGGTGAGGTTGCTGCGCAGGGCCTTCAGCAGGTAGTCGCGGCCGGCCGGCGGTGGGTTGACCAGCGCCACCGAGGCGGCGCCCAGATCCGCGGCCCTCAGCAGGGCGAGGACGCCTCCCAGGCGGAACCCGAACAGGTGCAGGGTCGCGGCGCCGGCCTCGCGCAGGCGCGCAGCCGCGGCGTCGAGGTCCTCGACGAGGGTGGCCAGGCGCATCTCGTGGTGATCGCGGTCGCTGTCGCCGTGGCCGCGGTGGTCGAAGCGCAGGACGGTCAGGCCGGCGTCCGCCAGGGCGCGCGCCAGGCGCGTCGTGGCGCGGGCCGTCCACAGCTTCTCCTCGGCGAAGGCGTGGACCATGAGGACGCCCTCGCCGCGGGCTGCGGCCGGCTCGTGCAGTATCGTGAGGATCCGCTCCCCGGCGACGGGGAGGAAATCGAAGGTCTCCACTCTCACCCTCCGCTCGGACCTTCGCCTCAGAGATTCTCGCCGTAGCGCTCGACGAGATGCTGGAGCTGGCTCCAGTGGATCGCGCCGCTCTTCAGCTCGAGATTCATGGCGTCGATCTGCCGCCGGTCCGCCGGCGGCAGGTCGAGGCTGACGTAGTCCAGGATCCCGTAGGACAGATCCGACTCGCTCCAGCCCGCGGGGTTGGGCACCAGGACGCCGTGGTCCCGGGGCCCCAGGCCGTAGGGCGCCGACGCGGCCATGTCGATGAAGTCGTTGGTCCAGGTCGGCTCGCCGCGGGCCGCGCGCTCCACGTTCTGGATGTCGCCCAGCACCGAGTCCATGGCCACCATGTTGGTGCCCAGCATCATGTAGTTGGGGCTCGAGCGCCCGCTGGGCCCCGTCGGGAAGAGGTTCGTGGCCTCCGTCTCCTCGAAGGGATCGCCCTCGTGGTGCCAGGTCATGTAGGCGCCCTCGACGACGATGAGCCGCGTCTTGCCGACGATGAAGGGGCTGGCCGACAGGGTGCAGATGTTCTCGAAGCGATCGACGTGCAGGTCGTAGGGCGACTCCTGGCTGCCGAAGTGGTTCTTCATGGAGCCGGTCACGTAGCCCTTGTGCCCCTTCTGGAGGCAGATGTCGACGAGATGGTCGGCCTGGCTGAGCACCATGGGGAAGCGGTGCGTGGTGTCGATGGCCGGGAAGTAGCAGGTGGCGTTCGGGTCCCACTGCGCGGCGGCGCTGTTGACGTAGTCGACGTCCGAGTCCCAGCGGTTGCGCCAGTAGGTGGGGAAGACGCGGACCACGTCGAAGACCTTCATGTCGGCGGCGGGCACGCCGAAGAGCTTCAGGCTCTCGATGACGACGTAGGCCATCTCGCAGGTCTGGTTCGCGTTGAAGTCGTAGCTGTTCAGGTTGAGCTTGATGGCCACCTTCTGGCCCGGCTGCCAGCCCACCAGGAGGTCGTGCCAGGCGTCCATGACGTTGGTGCGGCCGGTCAGGTTGCACAGGCCGCGCGCGAACATGTCCCGCATGGCGGGCAGCTTGACGTGCTCGTAGAAGTAGGGGTCGGCGAAGCTCCAGTCCTGGACCGTGCCGCAGTGGACGCGCACCACCCGCTCGGGTGACGGCGCGCCCCAGGCCCGCGGCGTGATGCCCAGCCCCGGCAGCGAGAGCGCGCCGAAGGCGCCGCCGGCGGCCAGGGAGGCGATCTTGAGGAATTCGCGGCGGCTGTACTGCCGGATCTGCTCGGGGCCGGGACGGTATCCCCGCTCCCGGCAGCGCTCGCAGTCTTTCCGGGACATGGCCTTCCTTCCTGCTTCGGGACCCTTCCCCCGGACGGCGCCGGGGCGGCGCGGCGCGGCGCATGGCTCCCCCACGCTCCCGGCCGTCCGCCGGGAGCGGTCAATGATAAGGGATCGGCGGCCGCTTTGGCCAGCGCTACGCAGGCTTCGTGCCCGCGGCGGGCTCGGCCGCGGGCCCTTCCGCGGGCTCCGCCTCGGGCCCGGAGGACGTCAGGACTTCCAGACGGGCCGCGAACTCGGCGGCGGCGCGGGGGTAGAGGCGCTCGAGGGCCACGGCGCTGGCCACCACGAGGTAGAGGAGCCACTCGTGGGCCTTCACCGAGAACTGCGTGTTGAAGACGAAGCCGATCAGGGAGATGCCCAGCGCCTCGGCCCACATCTGCTCGGGCCCGCCCGGCTTGATGCGGCCGAAGCGCCGCCAGCTCCGCCAGAGGCTGCGGAACGCGCCCACGAGGATGCCCAGGTAGCAGACCAGGCCCAGCAGGCCCGTCTCGGCCGCCACCTTGACCTCCGTGTTGTGGGCGTTGATGGCGATGGGCGCGCCGTACTCGTCGGAGAACTCCACGAAGCGGCCCGAGCCCTTCCCCCAGACGGGGCTGGATTTCAGCATGGCGATGCCGGCTTCCCAGGCACGGAAGCGGAGCTGGACGCTCTCGTCCTGGCCGCTGAAGTCCTGGGCGTCGTCGCGCGTCAGGAGGGCCTGGCTGCCCACGAGCAGCATCGCCAGCAGGGCCGGTACGATGAGGGCCCACCGACCGAGCTTGCCCAGGGAGCGGCCGCGGAGCATGGACAGGCCGATGACCAGGGCCATGCCCAGCAGGCCGGCGCGGCTGATGGTGCGGATGTCCACGTAGGCGAGCAGGAGCAGCAGGGGCGCGGGCAGCAGCTTGAGGAAGGGATTGCGGGCCAGGTCCATGAACTTGAAGATGATCGGCCAGGAGCAGACCACCAGCAGCGCCAGGTCGTTGGCCCCCGAGTAGGCGCCGTAGCTGCTCAGGCGGCCGCCGGTCATCTGCGGGTGGGGCAGCGGCTGGGTGTGGTAGACCCAGGCGGCCTGGACGGCCACGAAGGCCACGCCGAGGGCGATCATCACCCAGAGGGTGCGCAGCCGCTTCTCCGTATCGATCTGGCTGGCCACGAGGAAGTAGACGATGGCGAGCTTGCTCCACTCCACCGTGATCTCGATCAGCTCCGGCAGCCAGAAGTACTGCAGGACCGAAATGCTTTGTGCGGCCACGAAGCCGATGATAAAGTAGTGGGTGACGGGCCGCGGGCCGGGCGGAGCGCCCTTCCGGGGCCCGAGGATCCAGGCCAGCAGGGCGAGGAGCGCCACCAGGAAGAAGGGGCGCGCCGCCGCCAGGCCGGGGATGATGACCCCCGGCTGGAAGATGCAGAAGAAGGCCAGGATGAGGGTGAGAACGTACGCCACGGCCCCCCCGGTCGCGCGCCGACGCGCGCTCGCTCCCTCTCCCTAAACCATCGCCGTGCACGAGGCCAGGGATTTGTTGTCATGACGCCGCCTGCCGCGCGCCCCTTCGCCGAACGCTTCCGCGAGACGCCCTGGACCGGCCTGCTGACGGCCCTCGTCTTCGCGGCCTTCCTCTATCTCTACCGCGGCGTGCTGGCGGCCCTGGCCCGCCAGTGGCTCTCCGACGAGAACTACCAGCACTGCATGCTGGTGCCCCTCATCTCCGCGCTGCTGCTGTACCGCCACCTCAAGTCCGTTCCCGACGACCAGCGCGGCGAGGCCCTGCCGGCTCTGGCCCTGATCCTGCCGGGGCTGGGCCTCTACGTCCTCGGCCTGGCCGCGGCCGAGCTGTTCACCATGCGCGCCAGCATGCTGCTCGTCTTCTGGGGGCTGGTGGTGGGCATCTGGGGGCGGCCCACCTTCCGGGCCCTGCGCTTCCCGCTGCTGTTCCTGGTCTTCATGATCCCGCTGCCCTACGTGATCTTCTACCGCGCGGCCTTCCCCCTCCAGCTCGGCAGCGCCGCGGCCAGCGCCGGGGTGCTCGAGTTCCTGGGGATGCCCCTGGTGCGCACGGGCAACATCATCCACCTGGGCGAGGCGAGCCTCGACGTGGTGACGGCCTGCAGCGGCCTGCGCAGCCTGCTGGCCCTGGTCACCTTCGGCACGCTGGCGGCGGGGCTGCTGCCCCTGCGCCCCTGGTCGCGCGTGCTGCTGGTGGCCCTGGCCGTTCCGGTGGCCATGCTCACCAACGCCCTGCGCATCATCCTGACGGCCATCCTCGTCCACACGTCGGGGCGGATCTTCCTGCAGGGAGCCCTGCACCAGGCCCTGGGCCTGCTGACCTTCGCCCTGGGGGTCGGCCTGCTCTTTCTGATCGGAGGCGCCTTCCGATGGCGGCAGCAATCCGCGTGAGGATCCTGCTCCTCGTGCTGCTGGGCGCGGCCGTCGTGCTGGCGGGCCGCCTGGACGCGCGCGGGGGCCGGGCGGGAGCGGGCATCGACGTGACGCAGGTGCCCCTCGGCCTGGGCGCCTACGCCGGCGACGACCTACGCCTGGACGACCAGACCCTGCTGGTCCTGGGCGCCAGCCAGCACCTGAACCGCCAGTACCGCGATGCCGGCGAGGGCCGCTACTGGATCTTCCTCG
>Ga0272443_10003686_pt1 | contig 17721 bp, 14 predicted proteins | sample SSMAcet12_FD_193581 | JGI IMG/M metagenome (GOLD analysis project Ga0272443, IMG submission 193581) | Marine sediment archaeal communities from Little Sippewissett salt marsh, Falmouth, MA, United States - SSM-Acet-12 | ecosystem: Environmental > Aquatic > Marine > Wetlands > Sediment ... | reverse complement strand
CATTTATGTGTGTTAACAATCCTCGACAACATAAACACTCATACTCCGGTATACGGAATAGTTGCTTGAAGGAGATATCTAATTGTCAGTTGAGTCGGCGACAGCAAAGAAACTCGGGTTTCTCGACAGATATTTGACGGTGTGGATATTCGCTGCGATGGCGGCCGGAGTTGGCGCCGGCCACTTCTTCCCCTCCATCGCGGGTTTCTGGGACAAGTTCTCGGTTGGAACAACGAATATACCTATCGCACTCGGGCTCATCCTGATGATGTATCCTCCTCTCGCGAAGGTTCGATATGAGGAGATGGGGCGTGTTTTCGCGAACTACAGAGTGCTGGCCCTGAGTCTGATCCAGAACTGGGTTATCGGACCGATACTGATGTTCGTTCTCGCAGTAGTATTCCTTTCCGGATACCCCGAGTATATGGTTGGACTGATAATGATCGGACTGGCTCGATGCATTGCGATGGTGATCGTGTGGAATGATCTTGCAGATGGCGACCCTGAATACGCGGCCGGGCTCGTTGCATTCAATTCCGTGTTTCAGGTGCTGTTCTACTCCGTGTTCGCATGGATCTTCGTTACCAAGCTCCCGCCCCTGCTCGGACTCGAAGGCGCGGTTGTCGATATCACGATTGGACAGATAGCGAAAAGCGTATTCATCTATCTCGGCATTCCCTTCATAGCCGGAATGCTGACACGATTCGTCTTTGTCAAGATCAAAGGGAAGGAATGGTACGAGAGTGAGTTTGTTCCGAGAATAAGCCCGATCACATTGATAGCTCTGCTATTTACGATTTTCGTGATGTTCTCTCTAAAGGGTGAACTGATCGTGAGGATTCCACTGGACGTATTGAGAATAGCGCTGCCACTGCTGATTTACTTCGTAGCGATGTTCCTTGTCAGTTTCTTTCTCAGCAGGAAAGCCAAAGCCGACTATCCAAAGGCCACGACGTTGAGTTTCACCGCAGCATCCAACAACTTCGAGCTTGCGATTGCCGTAGCAGTAGCCGTATTCGGAATCAACTCCGGTGTCGCATTCGCGGCTGTCATCGGGCCGCTGGTTGAGGTACCTGTCCTGATAGGACTCGTGAATGTCGCTCTGTACTTCCGGAGACGGTATTTCGAAGGAGGAGAGGTCGAACTGCAGTCGTGTGACACACGCCGAACTCCTTCATGCTGAGACTGGCTTCTCCATCCACACACTCCCCCGAATACGACTTAGATTGACTTGTAGCCGTTATCCGAGTACTATTGTGCTTAACGATTATCACTTGATTCCATCGGAGTGAGGAAATGGAGCTTACATTCCGTGAAGACTACTGGGATGACCAGCAGGCAAAAGAGAGCCTCATTCGATTCCTGTACGATATTCACAATCTTGATCTGACACTCTGGGATGAACGCGGACTCTGGGACAGGAAATACAGGCCGTTTTCATTCTTTGACGGCGACAGGGTTGTCTCCAATGTGTGCATTTACACCATGGATATGGTGGTTGCCGGCAGAGAATGCAGGGTTGCGCAGGTATCCGGAGTTGGCACTCATCCCGACTACCGTCGAAAGGGACTGAGTTCCGAATTGACGCGCCGTGCGATGGAATGGGCACAACCCAAACATGACTTTTTCTATCTGTTCGCCGATGAAGAGGCCTTCTCGCTGTATGCAAGGTTCGGTTTCCGAAACGTCATCGAGCACAAGACCGTCCTTGCTGTTGAAGGTCGTGAGGCTGTCCCCGGTGCCGAGAAGCTCAACATCGATTCCCCCGATCACTTCCAATTCATTTACAGGAAAGCTGCCGAGAGGGAGGCAGTATCCGACACGCTCGGTATCAAGAATAAACGCCTGCTCATGTTTTGGTGCCTCTATTTCCTGAGAGATGAGATACACTACATCAATGACCTCGATATTATCGTCATGTTCTCACGAGAGAGCGGAATTGTTACGGTCTCCGATGTTGTAGGCAGTCAAATCCCCCCTTTTGCGGATATCTATCCCTACATAAGCGACCCGGCAGATCGCGAAGTTCATTTCCTGTTCATGGTAGACAAGATGAATCTCATCGACGCGCGTCCAGTTGCTCTGGATGGCAGCAACGGGACACATCTATGCGGTGACTTTCCGCTCGGAGATTCGGAATTTATTCTTCCTCGTACGAGCCAGGCGTGATCTTTCGTTTCAACTGATAATCGCGAATCTCTCAAGTCGAAAACCTATTAGCTTGCCAGATCAGGCTGCCATGCTTATCATAGTACGAAGATGAACCGATGAAGATGATCTGGTTATATAGTACAGAAAGTGAGTAACGATGAAGAATAGTCATGCAGTTATTATTTGCATTGGTTTCGTGTTGGCAGCATTCGTGTTTGGCATGTTCTTCTACAGTTCACGAGCCACGAGCGAGACTGTCAGCATCGTTGGTGCAGCCACAATGCCAATCGACTCGGACATTGTGAAGTGGCGAATAACCCTCGGAACCAGAACGGGCCTGAATGATCTCAATCGAGGATACGAGAAATTCGGCGCTGTTATCTCCGAGCTTATCGGGACACTCGAAGAGAAAGGGCTGAAGAAACAGGATATTTCGGTCCAGCCACCCAATTCGTATCAGTCATACGATAAGAACGGACAGGTATCCGGCTATAATCTATCACAGGTTGTAACAGTCATAACCGCTGAGATAGATGTTGTCGAGAGACTCGCTCTTACTCCATCAGAGCTTGCCAGCGGTGGAGTCTACCTGCAGAATTCTTCACTGGAGTATTTCAACTCCGAACTGGACAGCATCAAACTTAGCCTACTCGCTGACGCCACGAAGGATGCTCGAACTCGCGCGGAAAGGATTGCAACGAATTCCGGTGTGAGTCTTGGCAAGGTGAAATCCCTGCGAGCAGGTGTGTTCCAAATCCGGGAACCGTATTCGACGGATGTCAGTGCGTACGGTGTGTACAACACGCAATCCAAGGACAAGGAAATTACTGTCACTGTCAGGGCGTCATTCGATTTGAACTGACGTTACAATCAGTATGCTGCCGAATACTCTCAAAAATAGAGAAGGACGGGCCACATGACCCGTCCTTTCCTATCGAATCTAAGAACCGCCTACTTCATCAAAAGCATCTTCTTGGTGTCGACAAACCTGTCGGCCTGCAGACGGTAGAAGTAGACTCCTGATGACTCGTTAGAGGCATTCCACGTTACAGTGTGGCGTCCCGCGCTGAATCCGCCGTCCGCAAGGACCGCAACGCGCTGCCCGAGCAGGTTAAACACTTCGAGCTTAACATTCGTCGCGAATTCGAGTGTGAACGTGATGTCAGTTGTTGGATTAAACGGGTTGGGGCAGTTCTGCTCCAGCCTGAATCCTTCGGGAACAACAACATCTTTCGCGAACATCTCTTCCTCGAAGCTGCTGCTCGCCGCTGCTCCACTCATTCCACGGAATTCGATCTCATCAATGTAGACATCATCCCTGTTACCACTGGCATCGCACATGAAGCGAAGCTTGGCATTCGTCGGGAAATTGTACTGCGAACTCGAAATGGTCACTACTTCATTGTAGAATACGCCATTATCGAAATCAATGCTCCGCGCATAGGTTGCGACCGTCTGCCATGTAGAACCGTCGTAGTACTGAACCCAGAAGTCTTCTCTGCTGTTGTCCATGCTGATAGCGATGTACCAGAATTCGACTTCGAGTTCTGTGTAGCCGGAAACATTGTAACTTGCGGTGTGATAGAACGATGACGATACGCCGGAGTTATCCTGAATGTCAGCGGCGTTGCTGCCCTGATGAGCATAGGTCCCACCAGTGTACAGGTACATGTCACCGCCACCATCGGTGTAGTTACCCATTCCACCTTCGAAGTCATCATAGGTAATAACCGTCCATCCACCGCCCTCGCTGACCGTGATGTAGTCGGTCTTCACTTCATCATCTGAACCACAGGCGTTAGATGCAGTGAGAGTAACAGTGTATGTCCCGACAGAAGTGTATTGATGCGATGGATTCTGTGCTGTCGATGTACCACCGTCACCGAAGTTCCAGCTCCATCCGGTTGCACCACCGGTTGATTGATCAGTGAAACTGACCGTCAGTGGAACAACACCTGAAGTCTGGTCGGCTGTAAAAGCAGCCGTTGGTGCGGTATTCACCGTGATGTAATTCGACTTGGTCTCGTCGTCCGAACCTCCCGGACCCGTAACCGTCAGTGATACTGTGTAGGTACCGCCCGCGCTGTACGTGTGGGAAGGATTCTGAGCAGTAGATGTTCCACCGTCGCCGAAGTTCCAGCTCCAACTCGTGATATCGCCTGTCGACGCATCAGTGAAGTTGACCTGCAGCGGTGCGCATCCCGATGTCGGGGTACCGCTGAACGCAGCAACAGGAGCAGGCGGCGAAGTTTCGGCATCGACACAGAAGTTGTCGAACTGCGAGTGAGACTGGTTGACTCTCAATCCGACAAGACCAGTCTGTACATTGCCGAAGTTATACGAAACCTTGGGGACACCGTCAGCATTGAGACTAACCAGACCACTCGGGTCTACCACAACCTCAAGATCATACGGCTGATTGGTGTTAATCGTTTCGGCAAACTGGGCGCGATTATACTGGGTTCCTCCTATGAACTCTCTGATATACCACTTGTTGGCACCGTCGCGGCAGTCTACTGCACGGTAGTTCTGAGAATCAATATACCCGAATATAACTATGCCGTTAGTGTATTGGCCACCTGACAATGATGTCCAGTCCACAGTGATAGTTCCATCGGACATGTTACCATAAGGCGACAGGATAATCCCGTTTCCGCTTGATATGTATCCATCAAGCTGACCACCTACAACGCTCCAGTCACCAGAGACCACGGTCCAGTCGGATATATCACCATCCTGGAAATCATCGCAGAATCCGGACGACTCGGTTACCGTGATGTAGCCTGTCTTGACTTCCTGATCGGATCCGCAGCTGTTTGTGGCTGTCAACGTAACAGTGTAAGTACCGGCGGCTGTATACGTATGACCCGGGTTCTGCGCGGTTGAAGTCCCTCCATCACCGAAGTTCCAACTCCAGCTTGTCGCACCTGTTGACTGATCCGTGAAGTTGACAGTCAACGGGGCATTTCCGGAAGTCGGGCTTCCAACAAACCCTGCAACAGGCGGTGTACAGGTTACGGTTATGTAATCTGTCTTCACTTCCTGATCGGAACCGCATGAATTCGTGGCCGTAAGAGTCACAGTGTACGTTCCTGCGGATGTGTAAGTGTGATTCGGACTCTGCGCGGTCGATGTGCCACCGTCACCGAAGTTCCAGCTCCATCCTGTCGCACCCGTCGACTGGTCAGTGAAACTGACGTCGAGCGGGACCTCGCCGGTTGTCGGACTTCCGATGAAGTTCGCCACCGGAGGCGTGCAGGTCACGGTTATGTAATCTGTCTTGATTTCCTGATCAGATCCGCATGCGTTCGTGGCCGTAAGGGTCACGGTGTAGGTTCCTGCGGATGTGTAAGTGTGATTCGGACTCTGCGCGGTCGATGTGCCACCGTCACCGAAATTCCAACTCCACGACGTTGGATCATTGGTTGATTGATCCGTGAAACTGACTGCAAGTGGAACTTCACCGGTCGTTGGCGTGCCGGTAAACGCGGCAACAGGCACAAGACACGGATCTACAGTTATGTAGTCAACTCGTACTCTCTGGTCGGAGCCACACGCATTGTATGCCGTCAAGGTCACGGTATACGTGCCTGCCGATGCATACTCATGAGAGGGATTCTGCGCGGTAGATGTTCCTCCATCGCCGAAATTCCATGACCACGAGGTCGAGTTCGTTGACTGGTTCGTGAAACTGACAGTCAGGGGCTCTGTGCCTGACGTGGGACTTCCCACGAAGTTCGCTGTCGGACCAGCATTGACCGTTATGTAATTGGTCTTCGTCGCCGTGTCGTCACAGCCCTGCGATAAACTGGAGACGGTAAGGCTTACGGTATAGGTTCCGGCAGATGCATAGACGTGCGACGGGTTCTGGGCCGTCGAGGTTCCTCCATCTCCGAATGTCCATGACCATCCATTGATACCTGTTCCGGTTGACTGATCCGTGAAGTTAACAGTCATTCCGGCACAGCCTGATGTCGGCGATCCGGTGAAATCAGCCGCCAAATCACAGCCTCCACCGGCGGCATCAAGGCACTTGCGCGCATCGACAATACCGACACCAACATTCTTCGTCTGATTGTACGATTTGACGTTGGCAGGATCAGTAATGATCGATATTTTCTGCGCTGCCGTCAGTGCCGGGTTGTACGATTCAAGTAGGGCGACAACTCCGACCACATGCGGACATGCCATCGATGTTCCGTCCATGTACGAGATGTAATCGCCTGTCGGATCTGATGGGTCGGTTATAGTGCTCATCACTTCAACACCCGGAGCAGCGATGTCGACCCATGAGCCGTAATTCGAGAAGCTCGCCGGATTCCCGCTCTGGTCGGTAGCACCGACATCAAGGCAATCCCCACGGCTTCCAAGATAGTCCGCGCTGCTGGAATTGCTATTGCCGGCAGCAACAACAATCACGACATCCTGAGCTATAAGGTAACTGGCGGCCGAACCCAGTCCACCGCTGTTCGAGGTACCGAAAGAACAGTTAATAGCAGCGACATTCCAGCCCGCGATTTTCAGGTCGGCCATATAGTACATGGCTTCCGCTACGTAATCCATGATTACGACACCGGTAGCCCCATAGATCCAGTAGTCAAGAACATATCCGATACGACACGGCACGACCTTGACACCGTTGCCGCCACCGGAGTACGTGCCGTCACCGTAGCCGCCCGCCACACCGGCGACGCAGTAACCATTGTTGGTTATAGCGGCGATAGTTCCGCACGTGTGCGTGCCATGACCGTCACCGTCCCACGGATCGTTGTCGGCTCCGCCACAATCGAGATCAATACACGAATATGAATACCAGTCGGTACTCTCAACGAAATCCCAGCCTATAACATCATCGGTATATCCATTTCCATCATCATCAATACCATTGCCGGGTATCTCATTCGTGTTTACCCAGATATTGCCATTAGTACTCGCATCGTTCGGACCGGGCGGGTTGCTTCCACCCAGATCACCATGATCGTATTTTATGCCTATATCGAGGTCACCAACTATTACTGTTTGTGCTCCGGTCTCCGAATTCCACGCCATGTCGGCTTCGATACCATACGTATCCCAATAGTGCCACTGGTCGTGCGGGAAAGACTGCGGAGGATCATCATAATACGTATCGTTGGGGGTTGCATAAAGAGTGTGAATACCTACACGTTCGACATGATCTACCATCGGGTGAGCTTCGTATGCCTTAACGGCATCGTCTATCCGGTCCGGATCTACGTAGACTTTATAGTGCCGCGCAAGCTTGCGACCCTCCGGTGTGGTCGATTTTGCGTTGCGATCGGCTCCCGGGAACTGCGGACGGGACTGGCTGATACCATTGAGGGCGGCAATCTCACTGAAGCCAGCCTTCAACGACAGAGCATCGGCTGAACGCATTTCAACTGAGTGATCAACTTTGACATCTTCTTTGAGGATGACAATGAATCGATCTGGGGCATAACCCAGAAACCCTGAGTTGTTGACGTACTTAGACTGGTCAACTTTCAAAACCGCGGCATCGCCAAACACGATTCCGGGTAGAAGTAAACCAAGGACGACAACGGCGGTAATTAGCTGCCTCATTTCACCTCCATTTGCACTTATCTTTTTTTGTAACGGGTGCACGAGTGCTCTCAGGAAACGGGTGTGGACCAATTAGAACCTCGCTCCTTCCTTGCCTGGTCCGAGCGGATCGAGTTAACCTGTATTTAGCTAACAGTAATATGCGAAGATGGTCTTAAGATATCCCACGTCTTCCCTCTATGTCAAGTGAAAAGACCCAGTATGAGTCTGTCAACTTAAACATGCGAGGCAGAACACGACCAACGGCGATTCGACATTGCTTTCGATGCTAAACGGCATTACTTTAAAAGATTGGCTGAACAGATGCCTGAAACCGGAGTTGCTTGCTTATGAATTCCTACCTTGACTGCATCCCTTGCTTTTTCTCGCAGGCCCTTCGAGCTGCTCGAATTGCAACCAATGATGAGGCAACACATAAACGTATTCTGGACCGAATAGCTCAAATGGTGAAAATCATATCTCTCGAGGATTCTCCCCCGAAGGTAGCAGGTATGATATACAGAATAATCGCTGAGGAGACTAATAATCCTGACCCCTACAAGCACATCAAGCGAGACTTCACCCGCAGGGCGCTCGACCTCCTACCATCCCTGAGAAAGCAGGTCTTATCCTCGGACGAGCCGATGATGACAGCCATAAGATACGCGATAACAGGCAACATAATCGACTTCGGGCCAACAGAATCATTCAATATGGAAAAGGCCTTAGATAATGCATTACTGATGAAGTTCGGTATTTGCGACTACGAAACATTCCGCGAGCATGCACTCCGGTCAAAGAAGACGCTGTATATCGGCGATAATGCCGGCGAAACGGTCTTCGACAGGCTCCTTATAGAACAACTGGACTCAGATGTAACATATGCTGTTCGCAACAACCCTGTGATAAACGACGCAACGATCGAAGATGCTCGCGAAGCAGGCCTCGACGAAGCAGCCACCATCATGTCATCTGGCTGCGACGCTCCCGGTATCATACTCGAAGAGTGCAGCCGGGACTTCAGGGACGAGTTTGAGTCCGCAGATCTCGTCATTGCCAAGGGACAGGGGAATTACGAGAGTCTGTCCGATGTGACTCGTCCCATGTTTTTCCTTCTCAAGGCGAAGTGCGCGATTATCGCAAGAGATCTTGGAATAACCAACGGAGATATCGTGCTCAAAGGGATTAATGCGCAACAACGGATGGTCTGAGAGCGCAGTAGTCAGCTGTGTGCTGACTTAGACAGATAGAATGGAGATAACATGACTAACGAATCTCGCATTGCAAGAAGAGTTGCAGACATACCAAAGTCAGCAATTCATGAGATGACCCGGCTGTCCAAACAGGTTGACGATGTCGCCTTCCTCTCATGGGCAAAGCCTACGTCCGGGACACCCGAACATATCAGGGAAGCAGCGATCAAGGCAATCAAGGATGGTCTTGTTGGCGGATACTCCGAAGGTTCCGGCTTGCTCAAACTCAGGGAAGCTATCGCACAGAAACTCATTCGAGACAATTCGATAGAATCGAACCCTTCACAGCTCCTCGTAACGGTCGGAGCTATCGAGGGGCTTTCTGCGGCAGTAATGGCTATCGTCGACCCCGGTGACGAAGTGCTCCTGTTCACTCCGACATACTCAACGCATATACAACAGGTCAAAATGGCATCTGGGATTCCGATCCTGATACCGACGATCGAGGAGGACGGTTTCGCGCTCGACTTTGATGCGATCAGAAAAGCTGTCAACCCAAAGACCAAGGCAATAATATGCTGTTCACCAAACAACCCCACAGGCACGGTCTTTTCTGAAGATCAACTTCGCGAACTTGCATCGATCGCACTTGAGAACAACCTTTTCATCATAACCGATGAAGCATACGAGTATTTCGTTTATGACGGGCTGAAGCACTTCTCAATCGCCTCGATACCGGAGATTCGTCCCAGCGTGATTAGCTGCTACACTTTCACAAAGACCTACGCCATGACCGGCTGGCGAATCGGTTATCTCCATGCCGACGAATCATTGATACCCCAGATTACGAAAGCGCACATACCGTTTGCCATATGTGCTCCCGTAGTATCCCAATATGCTGCACTCGCCGCTCTTGAAGGCCCGCAACAGTGCGTTGGTGAGTTCAGGGAACACTACGAAGCTTCTCGAAACCTTATGTGTGATCGTCTTGACGATCTTGCAGACGTATTCTCTTACCACAAGCCGGGTGGATCCTACTTGATGTTTCCACGGATACTGGCGACAGAGGGAAAGGATTCAATGAGCTTCTGCAAAAAGCTCCTTAGTGAAGGCAGAGTTTCCACAACTCCGGGAATAGCGTTTGGGCCGGAAGGCGAGAGCCACCTGAGGCTTTCCTTCTGCGTCATGTTTGACGAGATCAACAAGGCTTTCGACAGGATAGCGGAGTTCATGGCATAGCAAAGGACATAGTCAGTAAACTTGGCTGGCTCTTCAATACAGTCCTAAACATCGCATGGCATCCGGCGAATTGTACCTTCGACCTCTTCGTACGTCCAGTTACCGAGATTGAAGTGGACTTAGTGTCACTTATCGCTTTAATTCTGGCAACGGTCAATAATATCAATACGTCGTGATGGCTGGCAAATGCTACGAAGAAAAGCTTTCGTCTGAAAGGCTCCGCGCGGTCTACGAATCGGCACCGCCGAGAATAAAGCAGCATCTCAATGCTGAGATCGAGCATGTGGTGAAGCATATTCGCGCCGGTGACATAGTGTTGGAGCTGGGGTGTGGCTATGGTAGAGTGCTGCCGCATCTGGCACATAAAGCCTGTTCGACAATTGGAATTGACAACTCCATTTCGAGCCTCATGTTAGCAGCAACCAGCTTGAAAGATATGTCCGGGATCGAACTTGCATGCATGGATGCTTTGAGTCTTGGAGTTTGTGACGACATCTTCGACTTAGTCGTGTGCATTCAGAACGGCATATCGGCATTTCATGTAAATCAGGCAGAGTTGATTCGGGAAAGTATCCGTGTTACAAGACCCGGTGGCACGATCTTGTTCTCCACATACTCCGATAAGTTCTGGGATGAGCGATTGCGGTGGTTTGAATTGCAGGCCAACCTCGGATTGATAGGACAAATCGACTATGAAAGGACTACGCGTGGATCGATTGTCTGTAAAGACGGTTTCACTGCGACTACAGTAAGCGAAGCCGGTTTTCGCGACATGCTTTCAGGGCTTGACGTTTCGTTTCATCTCATTGAGATAGATGACTCGAGTCTCTTCTGTGTGATCAAACCCTGATAGTGCTTGCCCTGTTAGTTGTTGCGAGTATAATTTGGAGATTATCGGTCCCGGCAACTACTGATTCGAAAGGCGCATCTAAGTGAGAAAAAACACTGAACCCTACCCGAGTACACAATGCGAAGCGACAGATTTGGGCAGAATCATTCCGCAGTCTGTATTGTATGTCTTCGCACTATCGGTGTTGATTGCTGCTATGTGCTTCGGCTTGTCCTGCAACACACGGGAAGAGCCCGATCCCTTTGATACCTACATCTCCGAGGCCATGAAATTATGGGACTACAGGGGAGCGGTATTGGTGGCGAAACACGACAGCATATTGCACCGAGGGGGATATGGATACGCGAATGCCGCATCAGAAAGTGAGAGTACAACAGAGACCAAATTTCTCATTGGATCGCTGACGAAATCGTTCACTGCAATTGCAGTCATGCAGCTTCTTCAAGAAGGCACGATAAGTCTGGATGACAGGCTAACGGAATACCTGACTGACTATCCTGCTGAAGTTGGGGATTCAGTCACTATTCGTCATCTGCTGTCACATACATCGGGCATTAAGGACGTCATACTCGTCGAGGAATTCAGACGGAGGATGCTGGAGCCGATTGCACCCGAAGATATCGTGTCAATGTTCGAGAATTTACAACTCGACTTCAGGCCCGGCGAGAAGTACTCTTACAGCAGTTCGAACTATGTTCTCCTTGGACTGATTATCGAATCCGTCACGAATCAGAGCTGGGAAACGTACATACGGGATCACATATGCAGGCCTCTGAACATGACAAACACAGGCGTGTTCGACGATTATGCTGACAGAAACGATTTTGCTACGGGCTACGGCACCGATTCGGCCGGAACAATCGTGGAAGCCATGACGATCTACCCGGGCAATGGCTATGCGGCTGGTTCGCTCGCATCGACTGTTGATGACCTGTACAAACTGAATCTCGCCCTCTTCGACACAGTCCTCCTCAGAAGAGAGTATATCGATCTTATGCTGACGAGGCAATCAGCGTCATTTGGCTATGGTTGGATTGTGGATAATTTCGGGGGACACAAGCTCACCGCGCACGGAGGCGGGACACCCGGGTTCGTGTCTATGCTGCAAAGATGGGTTGATGATTCGCTATGTGTAATCGTACTGAGCAACTGCTCTACCTCCCCGGTGCATACGATAGCCAATGGGCTTGCGGCAATCGCCCTTGGCGAAAGATACGAGTTACCGCAGGTCAAACAGCCCGGCGAAGTCGATACTCAGAATCTTTCTGACTACGAAGGTACCTATTCTCTCTCTTCCGGAGAGGATCGAGCCATCACGAAGCGTGGTATACAGCTTCTTGCACGAAGATCCACCGGGCCCGAGTATCGACTGCTCCCCGAATCCGAAGACAGGTTCTACTTCGCTCACGACCACATGACAACCATCGAATTCGTTAGAGATAGCAGCGGAACCGTGATCGCGCACGTCTTGTGGCAGGGATTCGATGCAGATACGGCAATGAAGGTACTCGGGAGACCGGCCGACTGACACAGCCGGTAGTTGTACCGATTGCTTCAAGAAATTCGAGACGGCAGGAAACAAATGAAAGCACCTTACAGAGGACGAAACAGGTACAGGACCTTCCTGAAAGCTGGAGAAGTGATCTCGCGAAACATATCCCGGATGGATGGCGTGGTTGGCATAGTTGGAGGAGGAGCAATTGGACGCCAATTCGGAGACCGGTTCTCGGATCTTGATTTGACGGTATATGCTCACTCAGATCACGTGAAGTCATTAGACAAAGTCGTATCCATCGGATGGATCGAGTACAAAGGAGTTGATTTCGACATCGTTGTTGCTTCCTATGAGAAGGCATTAGGTGCGAAGTCTCCATCGAAATACTGGACGCAACTCAGGCGTTGGGATCAGCAGAATACACAGATCATGTATGACACCGGAGACAGAGTTAAAGACCTCCTCAAAAGCAAACTTGTCTATCCTGACAGTGAGCAGAAGAAGCTCTTGCGTAAGTATCATCAGGAAACTCACGAGTACATCGTGTTCTTCCCTGAGATGTGGGCCGAACGGGGCTGGTTATACAACATAGTCGACAGCTTGATGAAGGGCGTTCAGACCATAGTCCTTTGGATATACGCAAGGAACAAAGCATTCGAGCCTTTCATGCCCAAGTGGCCGTTCTTTCACTTCGAAAACAACAGCATTCCCGAATCGAAGTATCTGAAAAGATTGACCAGAGTGTATACCGACCCTATCAAAACCATTAGGGCCGCAATGAGGATTAGAGAAGATCTTCTTGAGTTGTGTGGAGATATCGGTATGCGCTGGGAAGTGTATAGCACAGAACAGGCTCAAGAAAGATGTCGAAAGAACTGGAGGAAGGTATCCGAGGACACTCGCAAGGCTCTGACCTGGAAGTGACGCTTCTCAAATCGAATCACGCCCACCACCAGTCAATCCCGAATAGCCCGGTCCGACCAAATGAAAGGGACAGGCGATTAGGCCTGTCCCGGGTGCGAGAGAAAGCAAACAGGTCAGTTCCGAATGTCGGAGAGAGGTTCGGGAATCTGTTGAATTCTCCGGTTCCTGCCAACATGACTTGCTATGCAGGTACCGACTGCCAATGCAATCAGGAATGACGGCCAGAGTGTTACGCCCGGCAGTGCAAGGTGTAGTGTTAGAAAGATGCCGGCGATTGCCAGGATCACGATCCCCATCACTCCTCGGTTTTGCTTACTGTGGTTTCTCATTTTAGTTACCTCCTCTTGATTCTCTCACCACTTTGTTTAGCTACTAAACAATACGGCAAAATAAAAATCAGGTTTCATTTCTTTTGTCGATTCCTGTCTCAATCCGCGACAGAAACTCTTCGATCAGTTTGATCTGATCAGGGTTGAGCTTTTCCAGAAAGCTGATCAATGGCTGGTCGCTCTCCTCATGCATTCGCTCATGCGAGAAGTATGCGACCTTCCCTTTGCTGGTGAGCCTCAGATTCACCCTTCTTCCACTCTCAGGGTCTCCTGATCTCTCTATAAGACCTTTTCGTTCAAGCTTTTGTATCATCTGTGAGACAGCACCCTTGGTGGTCCCCGACCTGTTTGCCAATTCGGTCACACCCGCCGAAGGATACTGACCGATCAGCATAATCGTATGTATTTCGGCGGCGTAGAGTTTCTCGGAAAGCCCGAAGTGTCTCGGGCATCTCTGGTTATGATGATATTTGTTGAGTATCCTCACCAAAGCACGTCCTATTTTCATTATGCTCTCATTCATCACAACATAGTATAGTAGCTAAACCATGTATAGTCAAGCGAAATTTCCGTCATACCTCAGAATCGTGACTTTTTTGTGGATTTCTGCAACCCGAAGTCGATATCTTCGTAATATTAATATGATATCATAAGGAGGATCTTATATGATAAAAGAACGTGAACGAAGAGTATTGTCTGGCTGGCCGGTGTTGATTGCCCTGTTGCTACTGCTGGTAGGGCCTGTTTTTCTCATCATCTTCGCCCCTGCAATCATCAAGATAGTCTGCGCTGTCTGGATCTTGATTGATTTCTTCCTTCTCACGGGATTATTCATGATTAATCCCAATGAAGGCCGGGTACTTCAGTTGTTCGGCAAGTATGTCGGCACAGCGAAGATTGAAGGTCTGAGGTGGGCCAATCCATTCTATACCAAGAAGCGCATCTCCCTTCGGATCCGCAATTTCGAAACCGGGAAGATGAAAGTCAACGACGTAGGCGGCAACCCGGTTGAAATTGCGGCGATCGTCGTGTGGAAAGTAGTCGACACCGCTGAGGCCACATTCCAGGTTGATTCCTACGAGGAGTTCGTCAAGATTCAGAGTGAATCCGCGGTCAGGAATCTTGCGACGCAATACCCTTATGACTCGCATGATGATGATACTCCATCATTGCGAAGTCACACAGCTACGATATCCAAACAACTTCGGGAGGAGATACAGGAACGACTCGACCAGGCGGGAGTCGATGTTCTCGAAGCGCGAATAAGTCACCTTGCCTATGCGCCGGAAATAGCCGAGGCTATGCTCAGACGTCAGCAGGCTGGTGCGATTGTCGCTGCGAGACAGCTAATAGTAGAAGGTGCTGTCGGAATGGTCGAGATGGCACTCGAGCAGTTGTCGAACAAGAACATTATCGAACTCGATCACGAGAGAAAGGCTGCGATGGTTTCCAACCTGCTCGTAGTACTCTGCGGAGAGACCGCAACGCAACCTGTTATTAACACGGGAACAATATATCAGTAAAGTGGCAGACAAGAAATCATTCCTGCTTCGCATTGATAAAGAATTCTACCGGCAATTGCAGCGATGGGCCGACGACGATCTGCGAAGCCTGAACGGACAGATCGAATTTCTACTGCGAAAGGCATTGAGAGATTCGGGGAGGCTAAAGAACACCGATTCCCACGGCGGTGAGGGAACCGGCAGTTGATCGAGGATGCGAATATGCCGCACAAGAAGTGCAGGGTCGTTTCTGCGTACCGATCCGCATATCCGGACCCGTTGATACTCAAGCATAGTGATTCGGTCACGATCAAAAAAGAAGATCCAGAGTTCGAGGGATGGCTTTGGTGTACCGACGAATCTGGGAAGTGTGGCTGGATACCAAGAGAATGGTTGACGATAAATGGTGACTCCGCTACACTTGTCAGGGATTACAGTGCCACAGAGCTGACGGTGAGTGAGGGTGAAATCTTGATAATTGTCCTTGAAGAAAGCGGTTGGGTGCTGTGTGAACATCCGACCGCAGGCATGGGATGGTTGCCGTCAAAAACTATCACTATCATTGATGACAGTGATAGTTGACTTCTTCCCATTCACTCTCACCGCAAACCTTCACGCCTTGGTGCCATTAAACATCGAGTAGATTATCAGGCCGTAGTACTCCGGCTCATTTCCCACGAATTGTCGAGAGTTTTTCAGGCAAAGATCCTGATACTTCTCTTTGTCTTCCCTGGATAGTTCATTTGCCGAACTCCCCCAGAGCATGTGGAAGATTGCCGCAAGTGATTCTCGGCCATCACGGTCCAATGGACCACGAACATCTGATACGAAGGATTCACCAGAGACATTTTCCAGCCCCTCGGCCTTAAGCCACTGTGCTGCCCTCATACAATGGACTTCTGGGTTCGAAGAGTCATTCATTGGCGAGTTGACAGTGTTCGACGTATTCAGTCTTGCCTCGAAGTTCGGGTAACCTGGAAGCAGCCTGTGAAGCGTCCAATACGCCAACGCGAGTAACCCGCTCGACCTGATCACCCGCTTGAGTTCTCGAATCATCAAGTAAGGGGATTCACTCGGGCACCCGGAGCTTACAGGCCCGGGCCATATGGTGTCAACGGCTACAACCCAATCGAATGAGTCTGATGCGAACGGTAACGACAAAAGATCTCCCAGCGCAAGCCGGACTCGTTTATGCAAACCCGACCCGACCATTCGTTCGTTCGTTTCGTTAAGCATCTCAGGCGAAATGTCCAGTGCGACAACCTCACCGTTCTCTCCAACGGCATCTGCGAGCACGGCAGTATGCAATCCAATGCCGCACCCAACCTCAAGACCCCTGCTTCCTTCACGGATATCCATCGAGTCGATGCATTCCCTGATTGCAGGGCCTCGAAGGTGGTCTGTCAGATACAACATTTCTGAGTATGAGTATTCCACTCTGTTGTTCGAACCCGGGCTTTCGTCCGACATAGCATTCTCCAAAATCGTACCGCGTTCCTTTTACGACTATGACTTCGACTAAACCGAGTCGTAATATGCTCACATTGTCCGATTGAATCATCAACAACTTAGAGTTATGAACTCATGCGAAAAACGTGGCTTTTGAAACGCTGGTTTTTATCTTGGGTTTTATGGAAAAAGGTTTCCCCGTTGAATTGAGGTACGAATGACATGCGCAAGGCAGAGAAGACAACACTAACAAGTCTGTATGATCTTGTAACCGGTGATGAAGATGCTCGTCTTTGCAGGGACATCCCCGAGGATGCATGCAGAGAGCTTCCCGGGAATTTCTTCAAACACCTTATATCATCCACAGCAACAAAAATCGGGGACAGTTTGGCAAGTGCAAAACTTGTCATTCCATGGCTTCTTGCGGCTATAGGAGCACCTGCATTTCTTACCGGATTGGTAGTCCCGATACGCGAAGCCGGTTCGCTGATTCCACAGCTGTTTGTCGCCGGATTCATCCGCCCCTACGCCTATCGCAAGTGGTTCTGGGTCTGGGGGAGTGTTTTGGAGGGTGCTGCCGTGATCGCGATTGCCGCTGTCGCTCTCACTCTGTCAGGAACTGCAGGCGGATGGATCACAATTGCTCTGCTCGTTGTGTTCAGCCTGTCTCGTGGAGTGGTTTCGGTCGCGTCGAAGGATGTTCTCGGAAAAACGGTATCCAAGAACCGCCGGGGAACACTGATGGGCTATGCCGGGGCGGTTGCGGGCCTTGCCACGATGTTTGTCGGATTATATACGAAAGCTCGCGGTAGTCAGACAGGACAGGAGGGTTTCTTTTTCGGGCTCTTGCTCGCTGCAGGGATACTCTGGTTTCTTGCCGCATTTGTCTTTTCTACTATCAAGGAAACACCCGGCGCTACCGGAGGAGGCGGGAACGCGATTTCGAAGGCGCTGAGCAGTCTCTCGCTCCTGAAAACCGACAGCGAATTTCGTCACTTCGTAATAACACGGACACTACTGCTGAGTACGG
>Ga0272443_10003683_pt1 | contig 17727 bp, 19 predicted proteins | sample SSMAcet12_FD_193581 | JGI IMG/M metagenome (GOLD analysis project Ga0272443, IMG submission 193581) | Marine sediment archaeal communities from Little Sippewissett salt marsh, Falmouth, MA, United States - SSM-Acet-12 | ecosystem: Environmental > Aquatic > Marine > Wetlands > Sediment ... | reverse complement strand
TAAATATCAAGTACTAATATGAGAAGCCCAACTATTCCTCCATATCCTCCGAATGCAATATCCATAGCAATTCTCCTGGTCGTTTTTGATAGCCTGGAAAGCCACAGCGTGCGCCAGCAAAGAAGCATTTGTCATGAATGTGCACGGATAGCGGCAATCAATTCCTGCTTGTTCATGGAACTTCGGTTTTTGATGTTGAGCTGTTTGGCGCGGTTGTATAATTCATCGCGCGTACGTTGCTCCAGACGTTGGTGCGGATTACCAGTTCCCTGAGTTTTTTTGTTTGGGGTACGCCCCTCTTTGTTGCGCTGTTTGTTAACAATTCGTGCAGCAATTTCCTTGGCCTGCTCTTCAGGTTTACCTTTGTCAAGCAGGCTGTCTTTTATCTGCTGATACTGCCGTTCATCTTTTTCACTCCAGGCTTTCGGCATGTCACCTCCTTTCCGCGCGTCAACGAGAGTAGCTTTCCGGGCGGACTATGGGTTGAGTTTGTTTTGTTAACCCGCTTCTGGTCCCAGGTTGCTTTGTAAACTAATTGACTTACATTGTGCGCCTGTTTCCACAACCTTTTCGGCAAGATCAGGCAAGCAGAAAAAACAAATACAGTGCATGGTTACGAGGTGGCTTGATAGGCGCACAGGCAAGGCAAAGTCACTCCTTGAATTTCGAAGCGGCGTTGCTGAAGGCCGATTTCATGGAATCCCATGCCGATTCCATGCCGGTTTTCAGCGAATGCCAGGCATCGTCACTTGATTCAGCAAGTTCATTGAGTTTTTTCTGACCATCTTCGAGCTTCTCTTGAAGTTCGTCGATTTGTTTTTCCATCTCGGCTTTTGCTTCAGTACTCGCCTTTTCAGCTTGCTTTTTCATGGTTTTAAGCTCTGCATTCCATTCTTCGAGCTGCACTTCAAGCTTTTCCTGATACTGTTTTTTCTCACTCATAAGACATCCTCCTTTTGATGTTATTCGTTCACCTGAAATCGTCAGGTGCTTTTGCTACGGCTATGTGGTCGGACATACTTTTCAGCCCCCTTTCTCAAGGGCTACTATTGGCTTATCCTTGAACAGGTAATCTTTCAGCATCTCTGCGAACTTGTTATCGTTTTGGCGAATCCATTCGACAAGCATTGCGGCATGCTCTTTTTCCTCGTTACTGTTGTGAACAAGAATAGCTTGAAGCTCCGGACTATGGCACACCGCTATTCGTTGATTATACCAGTCAACCGCTTCGAGCTCCTCTATCAATGAGACCATGGCCCGATGCATATCGCGCACCTCCGGCCCCAATTCCTGATCGGGTTCATGATATCCTCTACTTGTTGACATCACTCTCTCCTTCCGTTGTTTTCTGATTAACGAAACCCTGCATGTAATCTGCAGATCTGACCACCAAAGCTGTCAGAACAGTACGGTCACCATTGTCAGAGCTACACTCATTCCGAGTCCGCATACTCCAAAAGCAAGAAAGAAATGCAATACTCAGAGCGAGCAGTCAGCCTCAGTTTTTGCATAGATCGCCAAGCCGTGCCGTTTTTTCGTTTTGGTCAAAACCTTTTATATCATTGTCTTACCTCAGAGAAATAACTTTTTTTGCTTTCAGATCACCTATAGGAAATGTTTCTGCTTCAGGAGCGGTAAGATTTCTCTGCAAGGCCACCAATGTTTAACCTTGTTGTAAAGGTTTTAGCGTTACTCTTAGGGGTTGAACGTGTTGTTTCTGCTTCAGAACGTGATGTTTTAATCCACAGAAACATCCCTTGCAACCTTTTCCTTATAAGTAAATGATAAAAAATTATGACGTGATTTCCATAAACCAATAATACGTCGCCCTTGAAAGATTCAGGGTATTGCAGATTTCCTCGATACTGATATTGCAGCGCTTGCTCAGCTTTTTCGCCATCTTTGCCTTCGGAACATTCGGAGAAATTTTTGACCGTCCGTTCTTTCTTCCCTCTTGACCGTACGGTCTTCAAACCCTTCTGTAGCCACTCTGGTTATGTTGCTAACCAACGACAAGGAGCAGATTCTGATGATCGAAAGATTTTTTCATGCTGTTTTCCTCTCTGCCGATTATTTGCTTTTTGTTTACCTAATCTCCCGCTAAATGAGAAAACAAAGAACTGCGGTCTTCATGTCATGACTGCGCACTATTATTGTACTTAATGCGATATAATAAGTGTAGTATTGTAATCTGGAAATTGAAAAGTATAGATGCGTGTGACGTGATAATGCAATAAAAAGATTCATTTTTGCAGAAAATGATCAGCGTTTTCTGGCAGTAAGACTATTTTGCTGATCAAGAACGCGATTCGGCTCTGGATGATGCCCGGAAGTAAAGTTTTGGAGGTTTTATATTCAGGGCTGCCAGAGGGGTTCAGGGTAAAAGGCATACAAGGCAAACCCGGAATGCCACGACTGATTGTATCTTTGATGCACCAGGTCCAAGGCGTCATGTTTATATGGACTCGAAACGTAACAGAGGAAATTTGTACATTGAGTGTAAAACTATCAGGAAAAATGAGTCAAGATGAAAACTGATATTCGCTGGAAGCAACGTTTTGATAATTTTGAACGAGCCTTCAGATTACTCAAGTCAGCTATTGAAGAACGCTCTCTTGATGAGTATTCCGACCTCGAACAGGAAGGACTTGTGCAGCGTTTTGAGTTTTCATTTGAACTCGCATGGAAAACCATGAAGGATTATCTTGAAGACAGCGGGCTTCAGATAAATCCTGTGACTCCCAAAACAGTCATTAAGGAAGCATTTGCGGCAAAACTTATTGAGGATGGGCAAAAATGGATTGATATGATGCTTGACAGAAATTTGCTCGCTCACACCTATGACCAGAAGAGATTCAGAAAGGCTCTCACATCAGTCAAGAGTACATATCTTCCTGAACTTGAAAAGTTACATCGATGGCTTCGTCAAAAATATCAGGAATCCTGAGTAAAACCGGCCTGACTGAAGCAGAGCTTGACACGATCTGCTCTGTGTTCAGGGTAACTCCGACTATAAACAGGGCTATTCTTTTTGGTTCGCGCGCAAAAGGAACGGCCAAGCCTTATTCTGATATAGATCTCGCTCTTGAAGGGATCCTTGACGAACGACAGGTTGCCGAAGTAGCCATGAAGCTTGAAGAACTCCCCTTGCCGTATAAGTTCGATGTACAGTTGCTCGCCTCCATCAAGCATCTTCCGTTAAAAGAGCATATAGATCGTGTCGGTATAGCTATTTATTCAAAAAACAATCAGTCGCCTGCTTTTGTATCTGTTTGAAACAGATGCCCTTTTCCCGCTTATTCCGCTATATCACAGGTTTCGATCACTTCCCCACTGTCCGACTCCTTATCTGAACCTACGTTGATCGTTTCAACAAATGCTTTATGGTGTCAACTTTATACTATATAATGCGTTATGCTGAATTTTCTTACAGCGAACATCTCACCCGACGGGTTGCGCGACTATAAAGCAGAAAAAGCGCATGTGTTGAAACCCTATGGGATTGTCGCTCAACTTAGGCTGAACTTACGGGCACCTCTATTTATTTGTTCCGAAGCCCGATTACTGCGTTGGGCGGTGCTCGAAATCCTCATGTACGCAGTGTACACTCCGGTTTTTCCGCTCCGCCCGCCTTGTCCTCGGGGCTTCTCACGACAATAAATAGAAGTGCCCTTACGAATGATCTTTACCGCACCTGTCGTCTAATCTGGAAAGCAGAAAAAAGTTGAAACCTTTTCATAGTCTCGCACATAGTAAATAAAAAGAGCCAATGGGAGATATTGATCCGGATATTCCAGTAAGATTTCACAGGGGTGACCTTGAGGCTCTTCATGATATCGTTGAACATTTCCAGGGTTCTGTTTTCGGGATGGGCCTGAAGCTTTTAGGTACAGTTGATGATGCAAAGGATTATAGTCAGGATGTTTTTGTGCACGCATATGAAAAACGGCATAAGTTTGATCCCGGAAGACCCTTTGAGCCCTGGTTTTATAAAGTTGCCCTGAATCTTGGCAGAGAGCGTTTGAGGAAAAGACGAGAGATTCCCGGAAGTGATATCATGCCTGTGGAGATGTTCGAAGAGACAGGTGAATCGGTGATGATCGAAAAGGAAAAACAGGAGTTTGTTCGGCAGGCACTGCTGCAGCTGAAACCGGTATACAGGGAATGTCTGGTGTTGCGTTTTGAGTCCGATCTGCAGCTGCAGGAAATCGCTCAGACACTCGGAATATCACTCGGAGCAGTTAAAACACGTTTACGCAGAGGATTAATGGCTTTCAAGAAGGCCTATGAAAAAGGAAGAGGAGGCGAAGATGGATTGCAATAGAGCTGAAGAGTTGCTTGCCGACAGGGCGCTCGGGTTTCTTTCCCGGGAGCTGACGGATGCTCTGGAGAGTCATCTCGCGGAGTGTGAGAGATGCAGAGTTGAGGCGGAACGGTACAGTTCCATTATGGATGTGCTGCAGGAAACTCCAGGTAAAAGCACGCTCTATGATCTTCCTCAAAGAGTTATGGCCGCAGTGGGGTCACCCGCGAAAAGGAAGTCGGCCCCATTGAAACTGATTTTGCCGGTTTTGGCTGCCGCCGCTGTGTTGCTGGTGATGGTCATCACCCCGATGTTTACGTCAAACAACTCATTTATGATGACTCGCCAGGAGGTTCTCGAAGCATATTCTGAAGATCTTGAGTTTCTGGGAATAAGCGCGGAGGGTATCAACAGCACTCAGGAGTTCAGCTATGAGAGCTATGGAGTACCTCCGGCCCTAGCAGAATATCTTGTGCAGTAAGCTGCCTTGTTCTTTGTTCCTAAGTTGAACGATTCAATAGATGCTAAAAAAACAAACCCGTTGGGTGAACGTGAAAAAGATAAGAAATCTGCATCTATTGAATCCCGTCGGGATTATCGATCAATTTAGGTTGTTCTTATATATGAATTACCGATAACCATGTTTTACCAAAGGAGAATTACCATGCATGACTTTCAGAAAAGACTCATCATTGCTTTTTTAGCCCTGATGATGTTGCCGATGACGACACTTCAGGCTAAGCAGAACTCTAACGGTCCGCGTAACGCCCGCGATTGTTATGAGCCCGATCGAGGATTCGTGGCAGGCCTGAACCTTACGGACAGCCAGATCGATTTGTTGAAAAAGAACAAAAACGAGAAACGCAAGACGATGATAACATTGCGTTCAGATTTGCGGCTGCTTCGTGTTGATTTGGCTGAAGCCGCAAGCAGGTCAAATCCTGATATGGTCAAGATCAAGCGTATATCCCGGAAAATCGGTGATGTTCACGCACGTTTGACGGAAGAACGTGTCAGGGGGATTATCTATTTGCGCAGTGTTTTGAATGATGAGCAGAGAAAAATTCTTGACGAACGCAGAATGCAGTTCGGTATGAAGAACGGCAAACGAATGAGTGGTCATTGGCGATAAAGGTTTGAGCAGCAGCAGACTCCATCCGGTACAGTGCTTTCCTACAGGCCTTCCGGATGGGGTTTTTTTATTCGTGTTTCCGAATTTCTTCAATTCCCGTCACACAGACATTGAGATCCTGAAGAATGCCGTTTTCAATGCTGTATATCCACCCGTGAACTGACAGTTCCTGCCCCGCTTTCCATGCGTTTCTCACTATCGTTGTGTTGCAGACATTGGCTACCTGTTCGATAACGTTCAGCTCACACATCTTGTTGAGTTTCAGCTTTTTGTCTTGTAATGCGTCTACTTCTTCGCGGTGAGCACGATAGATATCTCTGATATGGTGGAGCCAATTGTCGATCAGTCCATGCTCCTGTTTATCCATGGCGGCTTTAACCCCGCCGCATCCATAGTGACCGCAGACAATGATATGCTTGATCTTCAGGACTTCAACAGCGTACTGAATAACTGAAAGACAGTTCAGGTCTGAAGGGACCACGACATTGGCGATGTTGCGATGCACGAAGATTTCGCCTGGCAGCAATCCTACGATCTGATTTGACGGAACACGGCTGTCAGAGCAGCCGATCCACAGATATTCCGGACTCTGCTGTTTTGAAAGTTTCAGAAAAAAATCGGGATCGGACTGTTTTACCTTTTCCGCCCATTCTCTGTTTTGATCGAAGAGATTTTTAAGAACTCGCATACGATAAGGATAAATTTTATTTTTGCATGCTTGGGACATGCTTTTCCGAAAAACTACGGAAAAAAAGTTTCTATCTTCACTATATTCATTTCCTTAGGCCTAAGTTGATCGCTTCAACAAATGCTTTATGGTATCAAATTTATACTATATCATGCGTTATGCTGAATTTTCTAACAGTAAACAGCTCACCCAACGGGCTGAGCGACTATAAAGCAGATGCAGCATGCTCAACAATCGCTCAACGTAGGTTAGGGTAATATTTCCAGGTGAAACAGGATGAAAATTCAGAGAAAACCGGACTGGCTGAAGATGAGGCTTTCCGGAACCGCGCATTTTGCTTCTACGAAGAAGCTGATTGCCGGTCATGGGCTCAATACGGTCTGCCGGTCTGCAATGTGTCCCAATCTGCACGAATGCTGGTCTGCCGGAACGGCCACGTTTCTGCTGCTGGGTGATTCCTGTACAAGAACGTGCCGTTTCTGTGCTGTTAACTCAACAACAAATCTACCTCTCCCCGATCCTGAAGAACCCCGGAAGATCGCCAAAGCTGTCCATTCCATGCAGCTCACTCATGTTGTGTTGACAAGCGTCACGCGCGACGACCTTGCGGACGGAGGGTCAACTGCATGGGCGGCAACCATTGATGCGGTCAGAGCAGAAAATCCTGAGGTCTCAATAGAGTGCCTTATTCCGGATTTACAGGGAAATCATGACGCGCTTCACAGGATTATGACCATGAGCCCTGATGTTCTCAATCATAATGTTGAAACAGTTCCGGCGCTCTATGGTGCTGTGAGACCGGAAGCTGATTATTTTCGGTCTCTCGAGGTGCTGCGATTAGCCAAACAGGAGTACTCTCTGCAGACAAAATCGGGACTGATGGTCGGCATGGGGGAGACAGAGCAGGAGGTTCGTCATGTACTGGATGATCTTGCGAGTGTCGGGTGCAGGCATGTGACCATCGGTCAGTATCTGCAGCCTTCAATTAAGCACTTGCCTGTTCATTCCTACGTTACTCCTGAGTGTTTCGAGAGGTACAGGAAGTATGCGCTTGCATCCGGATGTATACAGGCGCAGTCGGGGCCTTATGTGCGAAGCTCCTATCACGCTGCGGATAGCTTAATAACTAAATGATTAAATTATAATACGTTATGGAATGGTCAATACCCATGAAGATTTTCACTTACTGGTTCATCGCTATAGCTGTCGGACTGGTTTTCTTTCGTAAAGAAACGTTCAGTTACAATACCGATTTCGATCTTCGCCGCAAGATCCTTCTTGCAGCTTCCGTGGTGATCGTTGCATTCAATGCCTTTGTATATTCCAACTCCACGTTTGATGGCGGAAGATCGCTTGACCTTGCTTCCGTTGTCCTTTTTACCGTCGGAAACGGCATCGCTGAAACCTTTATGTTCTATGCGTTCTTTGTGCTGGGTGAAAAGCTTATGGGACTCCTGACAAAGAACCCGTGGGCTCTCTTTATAACCGGTTTCGTGTTCTTTATGATTTATAGCGGCTTTATACACGCTCTGTTCTGGCTTGATTTACTTCCTGAGCACGTTAATCAGGCGAGTCCCTTGAAGCCACTATTTATGCCTACCCAGATCCTGATTGCAGGAAGCTGGGCGTTAAGCTTTTTCTGGTACAGAGACCTCCCTTCTGTGTTTGTTCTGCACGGACTGGTGGATCTGACCATGGCTTTGAATGTCAAGTTTTCCCTTTTCGGGTAGTTAGCTGAATAGCTGAATTGCCTCTGTAGAACCCGCATTAAGTAAGGGAGGACTTTTTGATCGGGTTACTTTTTGACTTTTGACTTTTAAAATTTGACTTTACGCTAATGCAATACTCAGGAACAGTTCTTGTCGCCGGCGCGACCGGTCGCACGGGTCAATGGGTCGTAAAACGTCTTCAGCACTATGGTATCGACTATCGACTATTCGTGCGCTCTGGAGAAAAAGCTCTTGAGTTGTTTGGCCCCGAGATTATTGACAGGATCACCATCGGGAGTATCCTGAATCAGGATGAGATAGACGCGGCCGTGAATCATGTTGATGCGGTTATTTGCGCCGTTGGCGGTAACGTCATGGATCCTGAGTCGCCACCCCCATCAGCTATCGATAGAGATGGCGTCATACGCCTTGCGGCCCGCTCTAAAAGCCTTGGCGTGAAGAAGTTTATATTAATCAGTTCGCTGGCGGTCACCCGGGAAGAGCATCCGTTGAACAAATATGGCAAGGTATTGACCATGAAACTTGAGGGTGAGAACGAGGTAAGAAAACTATACAGTGAGGCCGGTTTCAGTTATACCATTCTCAGACCGGGCGGATTGATCGATGAGGAAGGCCCTCTCCTGCATGCAATGCGGTTCGATACAGGAGACAGGATAGAAACGGGAAGCATAAACAGAAGTGATGTCGCTGAAGCCGCAGTCGAAGCGTTGTGGATTCCTGAGGCCCACAACCTGACATTTGAACTTATCCAGCAGGAAGCCGTTCTCCGGGATTCATTTGAGAACTATTATAAGCAGGTCGCTCAGGAGGAGTAAGAATGTTGAGTCGTTGATTCGTTGAGTTGTTATGGCAAGAATACAGGAGCAAGGAGCCAGAATCAAGGGATGCGATATTCATGTGAATCGCCGACCTCAGCAATGGATTCCTGAGTCGCGCTTCGCTTGCCCGATGACTGCCATTTCAAAAGTCATGCCGGATCATGTCCGGCATCCATACAGTTTTTCAAAATCGCTCATGGATCTTCGGATCTCGCATCGCTCGCCCGAAGATGACAAAGAGAACGCGTATTTTTCAGCACTTTTCACATCCTGAGTCATCTTCATCCTATCTTTTTCTTAACCCTTAACCCTCAGCTCCCCCTTTTCCCTCTTAACGCTGCAGCTGTTTTTTCCGGCAATGATCTGATCTTTTGTACCGCAAGCTTTCCAAGCATAGTGACCGTCATAGCCGGTATTGATCGATAACGGATATGTGATTTCCTGCTCTCTACAGATCGAATTTTGAGTACAAGTTTTTCAGCGACTTTTTCCGGCGTTTCTGCTATGCAGTCCAGAAATTCTTTTGTTTCTGCTGAAGTATCACAAAAAAGCAGATCGGTTTTTACCAGGCCCGGACTCAATTCATGGATCCCTATACTTTTGACTCCTTGATCGCGTAAATCCTTTTCAAGAAAACGGCTTACGGCAGCAACGCCAAGTTTTGAGGCTTTGTGCGGAACATTTGATCGGGAGAATTTTGCTCCAGTCGAAGAAAAACCCAGGCTGAACACATGATAGACCGGTTCATCCTCCGCAGGTTGATCGCTCATGATTTCTATAGCGGTTCTGGACATCAGTAACGATCCAAAAAGGTTCGTGTTACAGGTTTCCAGAATATCCGGGGCATCGAGTTCCCATAATGGAGCTTTACGCAACCCTGCGGTTCCGGCATTGTTTATCCAGCGGTCAACCTGTCCGAGACGAGTTACGATGAACGATCGAAAAAGATCGAGATCATCTGCATTGCAGACATCACGGCATATCCCGTATACCTCACTGCTTTTAACTTCAGCCCTCAGGGTTTCAATTGCCTGATCAAGGCGATCCTGGTTTCGACCGGTGATAAGGACACGGTCACCCATCAGAAGAAATTCTCTGGCAAGTGCATATCCCAGACCTCTGGTACCGCCTGTTATAACAATCCCCAGTCCTTGTAGAGAATGCGTATCCATTGATGTTGACCCCATCATAATAATTTCAGGCACCCATTAGTATAGCTAGTCAGCTCAGAGCCACAGGAATTGCCTGATGCAGTACTTTTTTAATTGTTAGACGTTAAAGCACTTTACTATTTAAAGAGCTTTATATGCAAACAAATAAAAACAAGTAACCACCTGCATGACTTTTTTTCTAATAGGTCATAACCCTTGGGAGTTTTTTGGCTTCTGCTACCCATGCAGCGACATCCTGTTTTGAAGGCATCTGCTCAAGGATTTTCTTCTTTTTATTGACTCCCTGGATTTTTTCAAACAGATTCGCCGGGTTTCGTTGAGCGAGTTCCGGAACAGTATCAACGCCGGCCGCCTCAAGCAAAGAAGCTCTCTTGAGCGATATACCGGTTATACGACACAAGTCAGCATAGTTCACCAGAGTCAATACCTCTTTGCTCTGGAGATCAAGATCAGCAACGAACGCTTCCCTGCCGGACGGATTTTTCCCGCGCTCCAAAAGTTCAGAACAGTTCTTTATTCCGGCTTTTTGAAGTTTTTCCGCGACATCGGTGCCAAGCGTTTCAAATTCCGCTGATAGTGACTGCACAAATGGTTCAACGGGAAGTGGTTCCTTTCCTTTATTTCCTGAGCTTATGGTTAATGTCACTCTTTCAAGAGATTGCCCCTCGTTGCATGGTGCAGGATTGCCAGAAAAAGGAAGCATTTTCCTGCAAAAATCTACCATACCGTTAATCTGCTCCTTGAAAGGAATAGATTCTTTGGCCGCGTCCATACTGAACTGCAAAGCAGATCCCATCCCGGAAAGCACATCATCGAGAGCCTTCTGTCCCTGCATTTCCCCTTTAGTGATGCGATCAATAACATTGCTAACACCGGGAACAAACCGCTCGGCAGCAGACTTCCCCATGTCCACACTATAGCTGAAAAGAGAGAGCGGATTACTGAGTGCCATGCGCCTGACCTCTTCAGGACGAGAAAGGACCCGGATCACGCCTTCCTGAATCACCGTCGCCTGACAGGCAAGCCTTGCTCCCTGAGCTATCTGTTTTTCAGACAAAAAAGCCCTTTCCACATCACTCAGAGGGGAAAGGCTCTCTCCACCCTCCAGAACAGTAACATAGCAGGTTTGACAGATTCCAAGACCGGCACAAACATAACCGACATGTGATTTGCTCTCCAGAGCGACTTTGGAAAGTTTCTCACCGACAGAACCCCTGCAGAGCTTGTCATTAATGATGATATCCATAATTAATTTAATTTTAATAACTTATATTGATTTGCAAAAACATATACTGCAAAATTATAATTATTTAACCTTTAGTAAAATAACGAAAAAAAGCCGGTCAGGAACGGTTTATCTCCTGACCGGCTTTTGATGCCTCCAAGGCTTGCTCACATGCTGTTTGGCCGTCGAGCTCCGGCTTCACGCCCCTTTTGATTTCCAGGCCTTCCTCCTCCGCATCTTCCACGACCACCCAAACCGGCACCGGTTCGTCTCGCCTCACCGCGCTCATGACAGGAGGCAAGTTCACCAGTATGCTCGCGATGTATATCTTTGCTTCCGCATTCCGGACAGCTCTCCGGTCTGCCTGTTCCATATGATACTGCCCAATGATGAGCGCAGCCGCCACAAGTAAAAGTTCTTTCTTTCATTTCTGTACCCCGATAGTATTTGATGAAGCCTTACTCTTTATTATAAGCATATGCCCATAATAAAACAATACAATCGAGAGAACCTTTTAATAGTTTCTTCCCTCTCTCTCCGGGAGCGCTTTCTGAATATCCGTAAGTTTAGGATTGAGATTGAGCGACAGTTATTACATTGCCTTTTTAAGACTTTTCTCTTCTGTAAGCCATAAGTACATGAATAGTCAGGAAAACAGATGGAACTTTGCCATTGACCGCGGAGGGACTTTTACAGACGTTATAGGATTTGACCCGACGGGAAACCTGCACACGCACAAGCTCCTCTCGGTATCAGACGCCTATGAAGACGCCGGCATCGAAGGAATAAGATCCCTTCTTCAGCTCTCGCCGGACGAAACGTTAGACCCGGCCCTGATCAGGCGCATTCGTATCGGAACGACCGTCGCCACCAACGCGCTGCTTGAACGAAAAGGCGCTTCAGCTGCGCTATGCATCACAAAAGGGTTTGAAGACCTGTTATCCATCGGTAATGGAACCCGCCCGGAGTTGTTCAGTCTGAACATAAAGAAACCTCAACCGATTTACAGCACGGTAATCGGAATCAGTGAAGAAACAGGTGTCTCGGGAACTATTCTTAAGAAAATCGACACTGAAGAGGCTGAAACAGCTTTAGAGAAGATTCGTGCTGAGGGATATGAAAATCTTGCGATAGTTCTTAAACATTCATGGATAAATCCACAGCATGAGCAGGTTCTTGCCCGTATAGCCCGGGAAAAAACCGGGTTCAGGCATGTGGTAGCGTCGCATGAAGTCATGCCTCTTATCAATTTTCTCAAAAGGGGCCAGACCACCATGATCGAAGCCTATCTTGGCCCCGTGCTTTTCAGCTATGCAGAAACCATAAAAAAACTTGCCGGCCCGGTAAGGATCGAGTTCATGCAAAGCTCAGGAGGCCTGATCGATGCAGATGACCTGCGTGCAAAAGACACGATTCTCTCCGGGCCTGCCGGAGGGGTTACCGGCTTCGGGACGCTTTCCGCACGACTTGGCATCGCCCAATCCATAGGGTTCGACATGGGAGGTACCTCAACGGATGTCTCCCGCTATGACGGGGAGCATCATCATGTCTTTGAAAGTTCTGTGGCCGGTGTGCCTTTTTACACTGACATGCTTGACGTTGAAACCGTTGCCGCAGGAGGAGGCTCGATTCTCTCTTTTGACGGAGAAAGACTTCTCGCAGGTCCTGAATCGGCCGGCTCAAGTCCCGGCCCTGCATGTTACGGCCTCGAAGGTCCGCTTACCGTGACCGACGCGAATCTTCTGCTTGGAAGAATTATTCCTGAATTCATGCCGGAAACGTTCGGTAAAACCCTTGATAAACCTCTCGACAGGAAAATCACCGAAAAAAAGTTCACCGATCTTGCCAAAAAAGTCAATACAGCGACCTGCCTTTCCTATTCACCTGAAAAACTTGCAGAAGGCTACCTTACAATAGCGAACGAAACCATGTGCAGGGCGATGAAAAAAATCTCTGTATCAAGAGGTTATGATATCCGTGATCATGCGCTTGTCTGTTTCGGAGGAGCAGCGCCCCAGCATGCATGCGATATCGCCCGTATACTCGGGATTAACACCATCGTCGTGCACCCGCTTTCAAGTGTTCTCTCGGCATACGGTATTGCAGTTGCTGATCGGCGTGAACGAAAAGCGCTGGCTGTAATGAATCTTTTGACTCTCCGGTTGCTTGAAAATCTTGAGAAAACCGCAAAGTCGGAAGCAAGCCATTTGACCACAAGGCTTCGTGACGAAGAAAACAAGGCAGAGCTGACAACCAGACTTTTTCTGGATCTCAGACCGAAAGGAACAGATACATGGTTATCTATTCCGGCAGGCAACGGCCCCGAAAACGTCTCGTTTGATCCCATTGAAAAAATACTCACGCGCTTCAAAAACGAACACCTCTGCAGGTTCGGTTTCAGGCCCGATACCAAAACCGTTGAGGTTGTTAATCTGCGGACAGAAGTCTCCGCAGCATCTTCCGTCCCTGACCTGAAGCACTCCCCCTTGCCTGACGACGAAAAGAGAGCCCCGCTTTCTCCCTGCTATACACGCGAAGTGTGGCTTTCAGGCAGATACAGGGAGATCCCTGTGTTTGAAAGGAAAAAAATGAAGCCGGGACACAGCCTCCAGGGCCCTGCTATGATCGTTGATAATCAACTTACGCTGCTCGTTCAGGAAGGGTTTGAAGCCGGGAAAGATGCCACAGACAACCTTATTCTGAAAGACACGATGGAGGCCACAACCATGCATGGAAAATACAGTGTTGATGGCGCGAAACCGGATCCGGTGATGCTTGAGGTGTTCAATAACCTTTTCATGAACATTGCCGAGCAAATGGGCTACACTCTTGCAAATACAGCCCACTCCGTCAACATGAAAGAACGGCACGATTTCTCATGCGCGCTGTTCGACAATGCAGGAAGGCTCATCGCCCACGCTCCGCATATACCCGTTCATCTCGGCGCCATGGAATCAACGGTTCAACATATCCTTCGAGAAAACCGGAACACCATACGAGATGGCGACATGTATCTTGCAAATAACCCGCATCAGGGCGGCTCGCATCTTCCCGACATAACGATTGTATCTCCGGTTTTCTGTCAAGAAAATGGACCATCCTTCTACCTTGCCAATAGGGGGCATCATGCAGATATCGGAGGCATCACGCCCGGCTCCATGCCCCCATCCAGCAAAACAATTCATGATGAAGGCATCGTAGCAGGTAACTTTCTGCTCGTTCGTGAAGGGATATTCCGGGAGCCCGAAGCACTGGAACTTCTTTCAACCGGAGCCTATCCCGCCAGAAACCTTTCAGAAAGACTCTCTGACCTGAAAGCGCAGGTCGCGGCCAACAATAAAGGGTTGACCGAACTACAGAGAATGAATGCCGCATATGGCACAACAACTGTTCTCCAATACATGTCATTCATTCGCCAAAATGCAAAGCATGCCATGCAGAAAGCCCTGATTACACTTGCCGGCAGCACAGGCGCTTTCCACTCAACGTTTTCCGATAGTATGGACAACGGCGCAATAATTTCCGTCTCCGTTGACGTCTCAGCCCCGAAGGGAAAAGATCCTGAAATCGTGATTGATTTTTCCGGAACAGCTCCGGAGGACAGCGGAAACATCAATGCCCCCGCTGCGGTAACGACTGCAGCCGTTCTCTATACCCTGCGCTGCCTTATCGATGAAGATATTCCACTGAACTCGGGCTGCCTCGAACCGGTCACCATCATCATTCCGGAAAGCTCATTGCTCAACCCATCACATGAAGCCGCTGTAGCGGTAGGCAATGTCGAAACATCACAGCGAATCGTCGACGTACTGCTCGGAGCGCTTGGAAAAGCGGCAGCATCACAAGGCACCATGAACAACCTTCTCTTCGGCAGACCTGATAATACAGGTGGTCAGTACTATGAAACCATCCCGGGCGGCGCCGGTGCTACAGAAAATAATGACGGGGCATCCGGCGTTCAAATACACATGACCAATACCCGTATTACCGATCCGGAAATTCTCGAGCAACGCTTCCCGTCAATACAGGTCACTCATTTTTCTTACAGAAAAGAGTCTGGCGGAACCGGAAAATGGAATGGCGGCAACGGTATTGAAAGAGCTCTTCGCTTCAATGAGCCAATGCATGTCAGCGTTATTTCCGAAAGAAGGGAAAACGCTCCGTTCGGCCTGAATGGAGGCCAGGACGGCCTTCAAGGCGCCAACATTCTGCTCAGACCCGATGAAACAGAAAAATCTCTCGGATACAGGGTTGACCGGATTTTCAGTCCGGGAGAAACAATCCTGATAAAAACCCCGGGGGGAGGCGGTTACGGAGATCCGAACGACAAAGAGAACAGAATATAGAGCAACGAAATGACCGCAAGCAGGAAAACGATACTTTGCAGAAAAGCCGACCTCAGAGGAAAAATGGCGGACTGGTTGTTTCCCTGAAGCATTGTCAGAACAGCGCTGCTCCGAAGAACGCCAATCGGAATACAGATCAGAATCAGCCAGGACAGTACCAGACCGGTCGTCCTCATCGCGCCTTCCTGCATGAAGGCTGATTGGACACAGGCAAGGCTCAGGGCCAAAGGATAGAGGATATGGAAAAACATGTCAAGACGGATTTTGAACAACGCTCTTTTCGCCAGACCGGTTTCTTTCCATTCCCTGAGAGATGCTTCCGTTTTTTGCAAACTCCAGGGTATATCGAGATGAACTACCCTGCCGGGAACTCCACCATGACGTACTCTCAACTTACGACCGAGTAGAGAGCGAAACAGCATCAACAGAAGGGTAAAAAAAACTGACCAGACCAATGCAGTTGCCAGTTTATCTGTCGAAAGCCAGAAATAGGGATGATTCATTGCTTTTCAGTAAACTTCTATATTTTCATAAGGAAAACCCTCAGGAAGTCACAGCACCTTCTTTGCCGAGACGCTCTCCATAAACAAAACCCCTGCTGTCGGTCGGAACTTCTTTTCCATTTGCAATATTGCAAAACTGTTATCATCATATACTCAACGAATCTGATATTTTCAAACCCCTATCACCCTCAAATGAAAGCATTCCTGAAAAAAGCTTTTCTTCTGCTTCTGACGTCAAGCGTAATCGGAGGAATAGTCTTTGCCGGACTGGGGTTTCTGGTGTCAAGCTATGAGAGCAAACCGGAAAAAGCCGATGTCATCATCGTGCTTGGAGGCGATGACGGACCAAGAGTCGATAAGGGAGGCCGTCTCTTTAATGCGGGATTTGCTCCAAACGTCGTGCTTACCGGAATAGACAGCAGATATTACCGGCCCTCCCGTCCCAACTGGCGGGAAAGGCGACTTACAGAAGCCGGTGTTCCTCAAAAAGCCATCAACGTCGATACCTCCTCTGAGACAACCTGGGAAGAAGCATTGAATTCTGTTGCCATAATGCAAGAAAAAGGCTGGAACAGCGCCATTGTAGTAAGTGATCCTCCACATATGCTGCGCCTGCACAGCACATGGAAAAGAGCTTTTAAGGGCTCATCAAAATCCTTCATCCTTGTCGCGACCAGTCCTGAATGGTGGGAGCCACACCTCTGGTGGCAAAACGAAACAAGCTACCGCTTTGTCATCAGCGAAATCAAGAAAAATATTTACTACAGGGTAGTCTACTTCTGAAGAGGCTGTCTGAAAAGGGCGGCCTCTCGTATTTTGAGCAGGCAATAGTTAGAGGCACCCCTCTTGGTTGTCATCCCCGGGCTTGACCCGGGGATCCATCTTTTGCCGAAAGCCCTTATAGATACCGGATCAAGTCCGACATGACTCTTATATGGGGCCTATGCAACTGATAAAGCTATCGAGCTACGATATTGCCTCAACAGTTCAATAAAAACCAACTTTTTTATGTGGTTTGAACCAGAGTTGACAGGATCCTGAGACAGCCTCAGAAGTAAAAAAAGATTTCATCGGACTCGCTCAGAATATTGCGTGCTCTCCCAGCTCCTGACCGGCCATACCTTCTTTCAGTACCCGTTTGTAGAAATCCCGCAAGGTATCACTGCCATAGGATGGTGTCAGATTAGCATCGTATCTGCCTGTCTCGGGATTGAGCACAAGCATGGACTCCGAACAGTAATACTTGCCGATACGGGCGAACTCCGCTTTGTCTTCCAGCCTGGGAAACACCTTTGCCAGCATGCTCAGAACAGGAATGATAACGTCAAACATGCGGATCGGCATATTTTTGAACTTCGGTTCACGCCCCAGCAGTTCAAACAGCATCTCCCCCTGCTCTCGAGCCGAAATCGCCTCGCCCGGGCCACCGACAGGAAGAATTTTGTTCTGCTTCTCAGGATCTTCAAGACAGTCCACCATAAACCGGGCAAGATCCGCTTCACTTATCGGCTTGCACGCCGTCAGTTCACCGTTACCGAACATGACGTACGGTTTGCCTTTTTTAACCGATTCTACCTGACCTGCGATGGATTTGAAGAACGCTGTCGGGCGAACAATCGAGTAGGTCAGCCCTGATTCGATCAGTTCCTTCTCGAATTTGAGTTTCGCCCTCTGGAACTCCAACAGCGGTTTCTGCACGCAAATTGCCGAGAGCAGAACAAAGTGCCTGGCACCAGCCGACTTCCCTGCGTCAAGCGCGTTACGGGTAGCCTGATAATCGATGTTCCATGAATCCTTCACTCCCCCGCTG
>Ga0272443_10003680_pt1 | contig 17741 bp, 12 predicted proteins | sample SSMAcet12_FD_193581 | JGI IMG/M metagenome (GOLD analysis project Ga0272443, IMG submission 193581) | Marine sediment archaeal communities from Little Sippewissett salt marsh, Falmouth, MA, United States - SSM-Acet-12 | ecosystem: Environmental > Aquatic > Marine > Wetlands > Sediment ... | reverse complement strand
ACCCGCCCATTTTTTTTGGGTAACAGAATAGATGAAAATATCAGGGTTAATTCCTGTGCTTTATTCCAAAGCAGCCTGCAGTTCTCTTCTTTATCCGGATTTGCTTTTGCAATCATTCTGAGCCAGTGTTTGGTTTCTTTCGACTCTTTTTTACATAATGATATCTTATGTTTGAAATCTTTTTTCGATTCAGCTGCATCCGCTTCCATATAATTTGCGCCGATGCTCGTACCGGACCGGACGATCTGGTCAATCAACACATTGTTTACCTGATCTCTGGTCAGCAGTTTGGCAAATTCAATAATGGATTCTCCAAACAGAGCCGTTCTTTCTTCCAAGTCATAACGAGTCTTATTTATTTTATTATTCATTAATTATTTGATCCTTGAGATTAATTCATTATTAATTAATGTCAAAGTCAAAATAAAAAATGCCAAATGAAATCCAAAGTTCCAATGTCAAATATATTCGCCTTTTTTGTGCTTTGTTATTTGACATTCAATTGACATTTGAGCTTTGGCCCTTGACATTTAGCTTTCATTCATTATTCCCATTTACGGCCGCCGAACCATTTCGTGAGATGGATTCTCCCGGCGCGGCTGATAGCGACCTTGTTTACGCTGCCGTTGCTGTTGCACAGGTATACGGTTCCCAGGCTGGGACAGATGCCCTTGTTGTTAAACCGAATCCGGTCTTTCGGGAAAGTAACCGGGTCGCCGCTGCCGTAATCTCCCCGGCCGAAAGAGATGCCGCTGCCGTAATAGGCGGCCAGGGCATTGGCGGTTTCATCGTCGGACGGCGGATACCACTTGTTGTTGATTCGGTAACGGTGCCGGACCGGGTCGATCTGGACGGTAACCCCCGATTTTGTTTTTATCGCCAGGGACCGGGCCAGCCGGATTCTGGAGGTGAGGTCCCGGGCGGCCCGCTGGAGCCGGTACTTGGGCAGGGCCCGGACAATGTTGGGCGCGCTTGCGGCGGCAATAATGCCGATAATGCCGATGACAACCATGAGTTCGATTAAAGTGAAACCTTTTTTACCACGCATAGACTGTTCCTTTCCCGATGGTGTTTATCATTATGGGTGCAATGAAAAAATTTATCATTCGGATTTGCAAATGCGGAATGAATACACCCGGTTTAAAAAAGCATAATCAATCGGGATAAAAAACGATATGGGGCAAAACACTCATTTTTATCTGGGAGGAAAGCCCCATGGATTTTTGGGGCGGTCCCGGGGAAGAAGGGGGTTTTTACGCATAAAAAAAACCCTCAATTTTGAGGGTTTTTTTCAGATAAACGGTTTTATTCCGGAAGTCTCAGGAAAGGTTCCTTTGAAATGAATCTGTCAGAGGTTTGCTCCCCGTATTCGAGAATTCTCATCTGTATCAACTCGGCGTCACGCATTTTATCTCTCAGGTAGTACCTTACTTCGGCGGCACAGGGCAGTTTTAAATCTTTCAGTTTTATAATCCTGCCGTCAATATCCTTAATGGTCGACGTGGGGGTGATAATAATGTACTCGGAGGGCAGCTTGAGCCTGTGGCTGGTGACCATAATACAGTTGGGGTATTTGTTGGTGACCCGCACGATATTTCCGCTGAAAACCTCTGTATCCAGCAAAGCCGCGCCGCCGCCGCTTGATAGCAGGAAAAAGACAGTTGCTGAAAAAACATATTTTATCCATTTGTTCATTTTCATTATTCGTAATCCTCCTCAAAATAGTCTTTCCAATAGGTGGGCTGGCTTTTGGGGTTGAATGCCGGGGTGATGTCGATCCGCTGAATCACACCGGTGCTCATCTGGCCGAAGATGGTGCCGCCCTCTTCCCGGCCGATGTGGACACCAAAGCTGGACGAGAGCCCTGATCCGAGATAAACAACATCCTGAATAATTTCCTGGTTTTTATCGCCGAAAACCCGTTTCCGGTAAGGGGTTCCGGTTTCGTAATACAGCGCCCACAGGCGCCCGTTGCCGCCGAAACCGCAGACATCCGTGTTAGGGGAGAAGGTCGGCAGTAGAACAATGCCCCCCAGTACCGCCGGTTTGTTCAAAAGCCTTTCCGATGGGCCGGAGGAAGTGCAGGCCCCGGCATCCGTTACGGCGCCGGGACACATGCTCCGGTACCAGCCGTCATATTCGCTGTCCCGGGCCTCCAGCAGGAGTTCGGTAAAGGTGCTGATGCCTTCTCCACCGCCGGTAACCGACCCGTCACTGCTGACGGTATAAGGATCCGCATTAAAGAGGCTGTTTTCCCCGCTGACGGCATAGATGGGGTCAAAAACCTTGGCATACTCAAGATATCCGTTGTCTTCATGTTTTTTGTTGAAAAACGGATCCTTGATGCCGAAAAAATAGTTCTGAATACTGCTTAATTTATCCGGCTGATCCATGTAGCGTCCGGTGCCGCCGTAGACCCATACATTGTCGAACACATCGATGCTGACCGTGAAAGGCGCGGTGATGGGTGCGGGTGCCAGCGAGAACAGACTGATATCCGGCCAGGTGGATGGATCATCATTGTACTCATCGTCTTCCGCAATCGAATTAAACATCGTACCGGTCTGTGGAACCGTAACCTTGAATATGGCGCCATTTTGGTTGTTGTTAAAAGTGCTGCCGAAATAGATGGAATCCACATTGTAATTCAGGCTTTTGTCAAAGGCTATCGGAGAACTTAAATAGGAATCGCTGAAAGCTGTACCGGTAACGGTATAGTCTCTTTCCACGCCGCCTGTTTCCAGATCCACAATATAAACATGGGCATTCTGACTGCTGGTGACGACCAGTTCCCCGGTGACCGAGTCAAAGTCATAATCCGTTGGTCCCGAGGCAACCGCCAGCATCCATTTGCCGCCTGCGCGGATGATGGCCGGAGTGTTGGTGGTCAAGCCCAGATCGGCAAAAGACTGTTCCCACATGAGTTTCGGATCCCGGGGGTTGGTCACATCCATGACAAAAATGGCCGGGGAAAAACTGCCGGCATTCAGAGTTTCGATGTTTTTGCCGCCCATGTTCAGCCCGCCGATCAGCACGGTGCCCCAGCCGTTGGGATGCGTATCGTCTGCCGTGAAAATCCTGGCATCGGTAATCCGGACCTTGAGGTCCACATAGGGCACATGGGTGTATTCGGTCTGAGGCAGCCATTTGAGATGGGGCAGCAGACACTTCGGGATATAGCCCCACATCTCATCACCGATTTCAAGATCTCCGACAATCCCGGCGCCGTATTCAGAAAGATATTCGGCAGACGGGGGCTCGAATTTTTTTTCCGCTTCATCGTACACCCCGGCGGTAAAGGCGTGAAGCATTCCGTCATTGGCGCCCACATAAACAACGGTTTCCCGCTGCAGATAACGCTGGTAATAGGGCCAGTATGACAGGTCGTCGTAGAGCAGGCCGTAATTTTCCACCGGCTTGGACACCGTGACCGGAGTGGAATTGATGATATCTCCGAGTTTCCAGACTACCCGGTCATCCGTGGTTCTGGGCCGGATCTGGGGAGATCCTTCATACTCTGATACACCCAGGTCATCGGGATCGTCAATGCCCCGAATAAAGCGGATGATGTTTTTTACCCGGTAATCTTCTGTTGTACCAAGGGCGGCATCGGAACTCCAGGTAGCGTCGTCTTCAACGCCCAGGTAAGGGGCAAGGGTGGTGGCATTTGCGATGGTGAAGTCAACTGGAGATCCGCCGATGCTGGTGAACAGCGTGCGGGTATCATGGTCCCTGGCCGCCAGTTTTTCACCAGCTTCCCACAACGGGTTGATCTCTTCCAGTAGAACCGTTTCACTGCTGGCATTGTCCGTGTAGTAGGGATTGCCCGAATTCGGGGTGTAGCGCTTGACCCGTGTTTCTCCGGAGGCTGTATCCAGATAGAACTCAATAATTTTGTCCGTGGTAATATCAAGAGCGAAATCTCCGTCCGTATCCTCCCGGGTCAGGCCGAAGGGGTCCACCCACAGCATCTGCATATATCCCAGCCATTTGATTTCACCCTCAAGAATCGGCAAAACCGGCTTGAAGAAGGCCTGGGTCATGGTGCCTTCCCCCTCGCCTTTGGTGGCCAGTACCGACACCGCGGTCCCCGATGCTGCACGCTTCAGGATATCATTGATGGCCTTTAACAGTGCATCCTTGAGCTTGAATCCGTCACTGGCTTCAAAATAGTTGTCGGGCTCACCGTCTTCATTCTTGTCCCATTCCCGGTTATGGCCCAGGTCTGCCCATTCGCCCCAGCGGGGATCGCTGATACTGTCCGGCTTGTTGTCCCCGTCGATATCGTAGAACCCACCGTTGACGGCCGCGTCTTTTAAAAGCGCCCGGGCATCCGGGTCATTGTCGAAAGCATACACCACATACAGGTTCAGTTTCTGATCCCCTTCCATGTCCGGCCGCAGGTCGTTGATGTGGGCGTAGTAGGCCACATCATCCAGATAGTCTGTTCCGTCGTCGGCAAAGCTTCGTGTGCTTTCATAGTTGTCGCTGTCCGTATTTCTCAAGCTGGTGGGGATGTTGCCGTCCTTGGTGGAGGCGCCGTCCGTGAGCAGAATAACGAAACTCTTGGCACAGGGGATATCGGTACCGTCATCGGTGATAAAGGGGTCATAGGTGTCGCTGACCGTGTAGCGTGAGCTTCCGTAATATGAACTGACCTGCTGGTAGTACTGCATGGCGGTGTAGTAAGTCTCGGCCAGCGGGGTCCAGGTGTCGCAGCCTTTGCTGCGCACGTCCGCGACCACGGTGTCCACGTTGTTGCTGGCCACCCGGTTGTCCAGCCAGCCACCGTTGCTGTAATCGTACCACATGTTCCCCCAGCGGGCTTTGTTGCCCACGTTCTGAAGCACTCCGGTAAGCTTTGAGCCGTCGTAATTGAATTCGTAAGGTTCCAGGCTCGGGTCTTTCTTTATCTTGAGGTCATAGGTAGCCACGGTGGAGCCGCCGGTGGTCTTAACATACATTTTACCAGCGCTCATTTTATATACATAGTTTCCGTGGTGAGCGGTATTGACGCCTGCCGAATCATCATAGGTGCGGGAATAATCCCTGCCAGTGATGTATTCTCCGGTATTGGTAATGGCATCATCGCCGGAACTGCCGGCCAGTTCTCCACCGGTGAGAACCTTTCTCAGGACATCCACCCGGCGCATGGTGCACCAGTTGAGCCAGTTCCCGTCCCATGGACCGGAGGGGTCTCTCACGAATTTGCCGCTACTATAAGAATACCGTGAAGGTGTATAAATCCCGTTTTCCAGGCTGCCAGCGTCGAAATAACCGTAATAAAGAAAATCGGCGTCATCACCAGTGTCCGGTTCGTAATCAATATAGAGGGTGGGAGATTTAGCCGGATCAGAGGTGTTGTTACGGTGAGCATCCCGTTTTCCGGTGCCGCTGATCAGGAACGCCATGTCATTTCCCCGGTACCAGCCGCTTCTATCCACGATTTCCTGGACAATGGCGGTGACATCCACCCGGGTGTCATTGTCTCTCTGGTCGGTTGTCCAGGCCGGAACGGTCCAGCCGGTATGGGCTGTGGTGCGTTCGCCGGAGGTAAACCGGTCTTTCAAGTTGTTGGTGTCATTGGTGTTAAAATAGGGTGCATCATCCTTGTCGTGGCCATATACTATCAGGCTGCAGGGATCTGATAAATCCCGGTAAGATGTAAACTCAATATAGGCGCGGTTGATGGTGCGACCCTGGGGAACGAGCACACCGGTAAAGCGGACTGCGGTATAGGCCGGATTGCCGCCCGAGGTGCTGAAGTCTCCCATGTCCAGGTCGGAATTGGATCCGGTCCAGGGCTTACTGCTTGAGGCATACTCTTCTGCGCAGCCGGAGCTATTGCTGATTCGATTGACAATGGTTCCGGCTTCCACGGGACTTTGATAAATGTCGTCGTAGGCGCTGTAGTTCAGTGATCCGGAATTATCCAGGACAACCAGAATATTGGGCGCCTGGGACTGAACATGAAAAATGGGATAGTGGGTATAATCTCCCATCTCCGGTTCGGTAAAGGCCAGGGCCGAAACTGCGGAAATCCCGATCAGAAACAGAGAAGTAAAAAAATGAATGAAAAAATTTTTATTAGCATGCATGATTTTCTCCGAATAAATTAACCCGGTTTTTAATAAGATTTTTTATTTGCGCGGGATTAGCTGAAACCCGGTGATATGATCTGAGCGGACCACACTGTCCTCGGAAAGCATGCTCAGGCTTTCAATATTATACAGAACCCTGTGGGTTGCGGCGCCTACGCCCTGGTCCCCTGCGCCGAATTCAGCACCGCCGCCGGCCACATGTGCGGTTCCCAGCTTGTCGATATCCAGGTTGACCATAAAATTTCCCCGTAAAAGCACATCCGGACCCAAAGAAGAATTGTCGGTGTCCAGGCCGACAAAATCCATCTGGTTGTTTTTATGCCAAACCATGTTGGCGTCTGAATTCTTGAGCTCGCGCATGAACGTGCCGTCCACCACTGTAACGGTTTCATCCTGGTCAATGGTTTCACCGTCATCAACCACTTCGGTGCCCTGAAGCCGCTCGATGAGCTCGCAGCCGAGGGTGAGGCCGGATTCGGCCTGGTAGTAGACCATTTTAGAAAATTTTTCATTGGCCGAAATGTTGATTTCCGTGGTGCTGGTCATCATGGAGGACAGGCCGATCATGGACAGCAGGGCGAGCATGAATATGGCCAGAACGAGGACCATGCCTTTTTCGTTGTTCATGGTTTTTCCCTTTAAAAATAATGTGTTATTGGTATCGGTTGGATCTGACATAGTTTACCGTGATGGTTCTTTTGTCACGGGTTTCATTATCTCCTTCTGCCTTGGGGATGACCCTTACCCGGAGAGTGGTGAGCATAGCCATCGGTTCTCCGCCGAGAGCCTGGTATTCCACCCGGTAGTATGGGGATGTATCGTCCACAAAAAGGTCACCTTCAATGGGTTCCAGGGCGGCATTGTACTTGTAAACCGGGTCCAGGTTTTCACTGGTGGGCAGAATATCTTTAATGAACAGGTCTTCCATCCGGTCTTCGGCCGCCGTGATCCGGCGGGTCATGCGGTTGGCCAGTACGCCTTCATTTACCGCCCGGGTCTGCATGGCGGCCGCGCCCATCAGCCCGCCGGCCAAAATCAACAGGGCGATCAGGATTTCAATAATGGTAAAGCCGTTTTCCTCTTTTATTTTTTGTATGGCCATGTCGGTCTCCAAATGGTTGCTATCTGATATCCGCATAGGGGTTTCTGCCCAGGTTTCGGCATTTGAGCCTGGTGATATACAGGTTCCTTCGAAAAGGATCATCAAAAGGTCCCCATACGCCGGGTCGGGTGCCGGAAAATTGACTGTCCGGAATGACGAGATCTCCATCATCGTTGCGTGCATTGGAAGCAGGGATGTATGTATTGGTATTGCGGTAATTGGCAATTCGGTTGCGGGTCCGGACCAGGGTGGAAACGATGATAGAGCGGACCCGGGCCCGTTCATCATTATCCGCAGGCTGCTGGGTGACGGTGCCGTCATCCAGCACGTACAGGAATTCCAGGGCATCCATGTCACTGGCCACCGGTTGCGGATTTCCATCGTCTACCGTACCATTCGCGTTCATCCTGATGTTCTGGCGGGTGAGGCTGCAGGGACTGCCATTGCTGGTCCAGGAGCTTCCCATGGTGATGGCATCGGAGATGCCGTCTTCATTGCCGTCATTGGAGAGCGCATACCTCAGGATTTCATTTTCGTCTTCGGTGATATCCCCATCCGCATTCAGATCCTGGGTCATGACCAATTCGGCGATATTGGCAAGCTGAAGTCCCGGAATGTCAATGGTAATTGTGTTCGGGAACATATCCGCGTTTCCGGTGGGGTCATATCCGGTCATACGGATCTCCTGGCCCAGAAAGTAGATGGCGGTGCGCTGGTTCTGCTGCATGTCAATCACCTGCTGCTGCTTGACATAAGCGCGCTGCTGGGCATCGTAGGTCTGGTAGATGCCGGCCATGACAATGCCGAAGATCACCAGCGAGATCATGGTCTCAATTAAGGTAAAGCCCTGATTGGTTTTCATTGGTTCGAATTCCTTGTTGTATTATGAAAAAATTATTCCCAGCTGGAGCCGGTCCACTTTTCGAGAATAATGGTGCCCGCGGCGTTTATTCGAGTCCGGCGGGAACCGCCCTCATTATTGGTCAGGAAGATTGAACCGTTGTTGAGTGTGCCGCCGATTCTTTGGTTGATCCCCCGGCTGTTGAAAACGATTCTGTTATTGATGAAGGAGCAAGGGGCGTCCGCATCACCGGAATTGCCGGCGCCAAAGGAAAGACCGCTGCCGTAATATTCGGACAGGGCATTGTTCGTGTTGGGATCGGCTTCAGGATACCACTCACCGTTGATGCTGTAGCGTTGTTTGTCCAGATCAAACTGTATGGTGACAAAGGACGACGTTTTTATTGCGTTGGAGCGGGCCTGCCGAATGTTTGAGGTGATGTCCCTGGCCGCCCGGTTGAGCCGGTACTTGGGCAGGCCGCGGACAATGTTGGGGGCCGAAATGGCGCTGATGATGCCCAGGATGGCGATCACGATCATTAATTCTACGAGGGTAAAGCCTTTTTGACGCATTTTATAGTTCCCCTTTGTTGAATTCACGGCTTCATACAGCAGGTTTTGTGCCTTTGAAATCTTATTTTTTATAATATATTGTTTTTGCTTTATTAATTTATTAAACTCGGTTCTTGTATGCACAAAAAAACCTTAAAATTATAAAATAGTTTAATACTGTTATAAAATGATTTTATAATTTTTTTATTTGGTACTGATTAATTATAGTATTTCGAAAAAAAGGAGGAAAACTTGAGGAATTGCGGGCATAAGGCCATAATACAATTCAGAGTCATAACAAAAAAAGGCCCCCGAGTATCGGGGGCCTTTAAAATATATGGAAATACTGAGAGTCTGTTATTCGGCTTTCAGTTTTTTGATCTCTTCCGTGAGCGGCGGAACCACCTTGAACAGGTCGTCGACCACCCCGTAATCGCATTTGCCGAAGATGGGCGCTTCTTCATCCTTGTTGATGGCCACAATCACTTTTGAGGTGCCCATGCCCGCGTAATGCTGAATCGCACCGGAAATACCGCAGGCGATATACAGGTTCGGCGCAACCACTTTACCGGTCTGTCCGACCTGGTCGGAAACCGGACGCCAGCCGGAGTCCACCGCTGCGCGCGAGGCGCCCACTGTTGCGCCGAGCGCGTCGGCCAGGGCTTCAATAATCGGATAATTTTCCGCGCCCTTCATGCCGCGCCCGCCGGAGACGATGATCTCGGCTTCGGTCAGGTCGACCTTGTCCGCTGCGGACTTGATGGTTTCCACAATGTTGACCCTCACGTCATCTGCGGAGATTTCGGGGGTGACATTTTCGACATCAGCCGATTTTGACGCGTCCGGTTCAGCAGCGACCAGTACGTTGGGGCGAATGGAGGCCATGGCGATTTCAGTGTTCTGGAAAGTGACTTCGGCATACGCTTTGCCTGCGTAGATGGGGCGTTTAAGAACAATACCATCGCCATCGAGTTTGATTTCCACGCAGTCCGAAACCAGTCCCGCATCAATGCGCGCGGCCACTTTCGGCGCCAGGTCTTTGCCGATGACGGTCGCACCCATCAGAATGGTAGAGGGCGCCTCTTTTGAAATCAGGTCGCACAATGCCTTTGCATAGGCGTCCGTGGTATAGTCGCCCAGGGCCTCGTGGTCCACCAGGTAAACCTTGTCCGCGCCGTAGGGGGCAAACTTGTCGCCGAGCGCTGAAATGTCCTTGCCCAGGCATACCGCGCACAGGGGTTCGCCCTTGGCATCAGCGATAGCTCTGGCCGCGCTGAGAATTTCAAAGGTAACTTTCCTGATATTACCTTCTTCCTGTTCTGCAAATACCCAAATTCCTTTTCCCATTGTATATATCTCCTTAATAAAGTTTTTTGATTTGTTAGATAACCTTTGCCTCTTCTCTTAATGCTTTTGCCAGTGCCGCGGCTTTTTCCTCGGGAGATTCACCGGCGATGATCTTGGCTTCGGTTCTTGCGGGCGGAGAGGAAAAGTTTCCGGCTTTGGTTTTTGAGCCGGCCGCGCCGGTGGTTGCGGCATCAATACCGAGATCCGCAATTTTTACCGGGGACAGCGGTTTCTTTTTGGCCTTCATGATGCCGGGCAGCGATGCATAGCGCGGTTCGTTAAGGCCTTTCTGGGCCGTGATGACGCAGGGCAGGGGAAGCTCGACAATCTGTTCGCCGCCGACGATCTGGCGGTTGACTTTTGCCTTGCCGTCCGCCACTTCCACTTTCGTGACCAGAGAGGCATGCGGAAGGCCCAGATGCTCGGCCAGGGCTACGCCGACCTGTCCCTGGTCGTCGTCGATGGCCTGTTTTCCGCAGAAGATCAGGTCATAGTCGTCCATTTTTTTAATCTGTTCGGCCAGGACCTTGGCTGTGGCCATGGCGTCGCTGCCGTCACAGGCCGGGTCGTCGATATGAAAGGCCTTGTCCGCGCCCATGGCCAGGCCGGTACGAATGGCCTCGACACATCGGTCCGGCCCGAGGCATAGGATGCTGACCTCGCCGGCGCCGGCTTTTTCTTTCTGGACCAGTGCTTCTTCAACACCGTATTCGTCATACGGGCTGATAATAAATTTGACACCGTCGGTTCCGATTCCCTCGGATTTCACTTTCAGCTGTGCTTCTGTATCAGGCACCTGTTTTAAACATACAATACTATTCACTTTGTCCTCCTAACATGTTTTGAATTTAGTATTTGGTGAACCGTAATTGTTAACCTCGACTATCAATTATAATAAAATGACTTTCAAAATTATCACATCGATTTTTAAACATCAAGAAATATCTTTGCAATCCCTGTACCAGACAGGGCGGAATATGCTGTCTTTTTGTAAACCGGCGAAACCGCATGAAAATTACTGCTCGCGGCAGCGTTTACGGGTTCAATCAAGGGGGCTGGAGAACAGGCGGGCTGACATTTTGTCAAGGAAGAAGAAGGGAAGCCGTTAATGTCAAAGTTCAAATTAAAAATGACAAGTGAAATCCAAAATCCAAAGATCAAACATTTGAATTTTTGCCTTTGTCCTTCAATGGTCATTTGATCTTTATTTCTTTGTCATTGATCGGTCATTTGTTTTTTGACATTTGAAATTCATTTGACATTTGGGCTTTTGTCTTTGACCTTTAAACCTCTATTCGTCCATCTTGCGGTAAAGGGTGCGGGAGGAAATTCCCAGTATTTTCGAGGCGATATTTTTGTTTCCGCCGGACTGTTTCAACGTTTCCGTCATCACCATTTTTTCAATATCCTTGAGCGGAATTTTACCCACCGGGATGGTGATGGTCTTATTGGCAATGGTAATGCTGCCTGTTTTGTCCAGATTGGCCAGAATATCCGCGGGCAGGTCGGCGGGAACGATCTCGGATTCCCGGGTGAGGATGACAGCCCGTTCAATGGTGTTTTCCAGCTCCCGGACATTTCCCGGCCAGTGGTATTCCAAAAGCAGGTCCATGGCTTCTTTGGTGATGGTTCGGATGCTGCGGCTGTTCTTGTCGCTGTAGCGTTCGAGAAAGTGGTGGGCGAGCAGGGGGATGTCCTCTTTTCTTTCCCGCAGCGGCGGAATCTCGATGTTGATGACATTGAGCCGGTAGTAAAGGTCTTCCCGGAACTGTTTCTTTTTGACCAGATCTTTTAAGGACGCGTTTGTAGCCGCGATCAGCCGCACATCGGCCTGCAGGGTTTTGCCGCTGCCCAGTCTTTCAAACTCACCGTTTTGAAGTACCCGCAGCAGTTTGACCTGGACCGCGGGATTAATGTCTCCCACCTCGTCCAGGAACAGGGTTCCCCCGTTGGCCAGTTCAAAGCGGCCTTCCTTTCGGCTGACCGCACCGGTAAAAGCGCCGCGTTCGTAACCGAACAGTTCGGCTTCCAGCAGGGTCTCCGGAAGGGCGGCGCAGCTGACCTTTACAAAACGGTTTTCATTCCTGGCGCTGAAATTATGAATCGCCATGGCCACGACCTCTTTTCCCACGCCGCTTTCACCGGAGATCAGAATGGTGGCCGAACTGGAGGCCACCTGGGCGGCCAGCTCAATCACTTTTCGAATGGCGCTGCTTTTGCCGATAATGGTGTCGGTGCCCTGAATGTTTCTCAGCTTCTCATGGAGAATGCGATTTTCCCTTACCAGGTTCTGTTTTTCAACGGCCCGCTGAACGGTTTTTATAACGGTGTTTTTATTAAACGGTTTCTGGATAAAATCAAAGGCGCCGTCTTTCATCACCTCCACGGCCACTTCCACGGTGCCGTGTCCCGTGATCAGAATAACCTCGATGTCTTCGGAGATGGTTTTGGCGATCTTCAACAGTTCCACGCCGTCGATGCCGGGCATTCTGAGGTCGGTCAGCAGGATGGAAATGGTTTTCTGCTGAAGGGTTTTGACGGCGGTTTCTCCATCCGGAGCGGTAAAGACCGTAAATCCTTCCTCTTTTTTGAGAATCTTCTCAACGGCTTCACGAATGCCGGCGTTATCATCCACCACCAGAACGGTTGTGTTTTCAAGGTCGGTCAAGATGCGCCCTCCAGCCGCTATTTTTATCAGTTGTGCAAAAAAGGTTGTTTATTACAGGGCCCGGTTCGGCCGCAGGCTGTTTGAAAGGCAGGCATGGTGCTTGCGTAACAAACCATCCCCCCAACCGGTGTCCGCTGGGTTTGTGCATTCCGCGTTTTGCTGAGCGGGCCGGGCAACAATATATTATTATCAAAATATCAAAAAGTTAAGGGCTACGTTTTTTCTTCCATTTTGGGAAGCCGGATAGTAAAACTCGCGCCTTTTTCCGGTATATTCTGAAAGACGATATCGCCATTATGCTCTGTGATAATATGCTGGGTGATTGAAAGGCCCAGTCCGGTACCATTGTTTTTTGTCGTATAAAAAGGGGTGAAGATCTTGTCTTTGTTTTTGGGGGAGATGCCGGGGCCGCTGTCGATAAAACTTATTTCTATCCATCCGTTTGTTGTTGTTGTGCTGACCTCGATAACACCACCGGGCCCCATGGACTCGAGCGCATTGAGAATAATATTAAGAAATGCTCTTTTGAGCTGATCCTGGTCCACATTTGCCGGCGGCAGGTTGTATTCCAGACTCAGTTTTGATTCGACCTGCTTTTGGTGAAAATCTTCTTCCATCGCGGAGAACATTTCTCTCAGAATGGCGTTGATATAATGCTTTTCCGGTTTTATGGTGGGGAACCGGGTGCATTCCAGGTATTCATTCAATACCTTGTGAAGGGTTTCGGTTTCCGACTTGACGACATTAATCCGCTTGATGGCTTCGGTCGTATCCGTATCGGTATAGGTGTTTATTTCATCTTCCAGCAGGTCGATATTGAGCGTCAGGGTTCCCAGGGGGTTTCTGATTTCGTGGGCCACCTGGGCGGACATTTTGACGATCATGGATTTCTGTTCGCCCTGGATCAGTTCAGCGCGGAGTTCCATTTCCCGGGTCACGTCTCTTACGCATTCCGCGACCCGCACGGTTTTGCCGGTTTCATCCTTTAGCGGGAAAGCACTGAGATGAAAATAGTATTTTTTGCCGCCCAGGGTGGTGCTGACCCTTTGCCGGAAGGCCGGTTTTCCGGTTTCAAAAACCTCTTTTGCCGGGCAGCCGGTGCACAGGCTGTCCTGCTGCTGAAAGACCTTGTAACAGGGCTTTCCCTTGAAAAACGACTCGCTGTTTCCCTGCCATTTGCAGACCGCGCGGTTGACTTTGAGGACCCTGTAATCCCTGTCGATAATGGAAATACCGTCGGAAATGTTATCAAAGGCTTCATTGCTCCAGGTCAGTTCCTGGGTGACCAGCCGTCTCTTTTTTTCCGAGATAACCTGCAGGCTTGCGCCGACCATGAGGACGGCGATAAAACCGAACAGAAAGATAATGGGGCCGACCAGACTTTTCATCAGAGGGGCCATGACCTCGAAATAAGGGGCGGAAACGCAAATAGACCATTTCAGATTCTTGAAATTGACAGGGCTGTAAGCCACCAGCTTTTGGGTCAGTTTCTTTTCATCCATATGCCAGCCGGTATATTCGCCGCTGCCTTCTTCGTTTTTGACCATTTTTTTGTTGATAATGGTTTCCAGGTTGAAGGAGGCGTGTTCCGGCCAGAGTTCTTTCAGCACGTCGATGGCGTTTTTGCCTTCCATGGTTTCATTGGGATGGGCCAGCAGCACGCCTTCGTGGTTGATCATCCAGGCATAGCCGGTGATCCCGGACCGGATCTGAGAGATTGCCCGTTTTTTGAAGGCCCTGAAGTCCGGAATACAGCACAGCCATCCCGTTTTATCCTTGAGCGGAACACCGATGATAAACGAAAAAAAAGAAGGGTTGTTTTTATCCAGATGGTAAATATCGGTTACGAAAATGTCTTTCGTACTGTTTGTGATGGCCCGCGAAAGGTCCGGTGCGTTTTCAAGGAAGGCGGCTGAGCTTTTCGGAAAACAGGCGATTTTTTCGCCGTTGTTATTTACAAGGAAAAACGATTTAAACAGTGCACGGTTGTTTTCCAGCAGGGCCGCGAGGGCCTTTTCTCTGGAAGAGGGATCGACCAGAGCGCCTGCGGTTTTCAGGTTGGCCTCGATATTTCTCAGCAGTTCCTTTACGCCGCGGGCGGACTCCCGGACCAGAAAAAGCTGTTGCCGGTTGAAGGCATCCACCGTGTTGTTTACGATCACGGTCCGGCTGATGGCGGCAATAATGAGAATACCGGTAATGATGAGCGCGGTGGTGGTCCAGATGATAATGGTCGGTGAAACGGTTTTTTTCATAGTATGCCTTTTAAAGTCCGGTTGTCATCCCGAAAAAATTTATAAACTATTCTTCATACTAATTAAAAAGCAGTCAAAAATCAATGAAATTAGAAGAAAACAGCTGCGGATTCCGTGGGTGGCATTTAAAAATATATCATCGGGAAACGGGTTCCGGGTTGGATCATCGCCGCGTGAAAAAAGCCCGCTGCAAAAGTTTCTGCAGCGGGCTTTTTGACAGCTAAATCAGCAATGACGGCACACTACTGTTTGTTTTTTACCAGATCATCCACAACAGCCGGATCGGCCAGGGTAGACGTATCACCCATATCTCCGGTGTCGCCGGCCGCGATCTTTTTCAGAATACGGCGCATGATTTTGCCGCTTCTGGTTTTGGGCAGACCCGTTGCAAACTGGATTTTGTCCGGGCTCGCGATGGGGCCGATTTCGGCACGTACGTGTTTTACCAGTTCTTTTTTAAGGTCATCCGATGCTTCAATACCTGCATTCAGGGTGACATAAGCGTAAATACCTTCACCCTTTATTTCATGTGGCATACCGACAACAGCGGCTTCGGCAACCTTGTCGTGAGCCACCAGCGCGCTTTCGATTTCAGCGGTACCCATGCGGTGACCGGAAACATTGATAACGTCGTCCAGGCGGCCCATCAGGATAAAGTCGCCGTCATCGTCGACGCGGGCACCGTCACCGGTGTAGTATTTACCCGGGAACTGGCTGAAGTAGGTATCTCTAAAACGGTCATGGTCGCCGTAAACAGTCCGCATCATCCCCGGCCAGGGCTGGGTCACGCACAGGTGGCCGGCCTGATTCGGCTCGGTTATTTCGCTGCCGTCGTCATTGAGGATGGCGGGTTTGATGCCGAAAAACGGGCGGTTGGCCGACCCGGGCTTGATCTTCATGGCGCCGGGCAGCGGGGTGATCAGGAAGCCGCCGGTCTCGGTCTGCCAGTAGGTGTCCACGATGGGACACTTGCCGCCGCCGATTTTGTTGTAGTACCACATCCAGGCTTCAGGGTTGATGGGCTCGCCAACGGTTCCGAGGATTTTCAGGCTGGACAGATCGATACCTTCCAGCCATGAGTCGCCCTGGGCGTTGATGGCGCGAATCGCGGTCGGTGCGGTGTAAAACTGGTTGATTTTGTATTTTTCAACGATCTGCCAGAAGCGTGAGTAGTCCGGATAGCTGGGTACGCCTTCAAACATGACACTGGCGGCGCCGTTGGAGAGGGGTCCGTAAACGATGTAGCTGTGACCGGTGACCCAGCCGATGTCAGCGGTACACCAGAAAGTATCTTCCTCTTTCAGGTCAAAAACATATTTCAGTGTTGTATTGGTGTAAAGCAGGTACCCTGCGGTGGTGTGCAGAACGCCCTTGGGCTTGCCGGTGGAACCGGAGGTGTAAAGGATAAACAGCGGGTCTTCGGCATCCATCTGTTCGGGTTCGCAGTAGGCCGGCAGTCCCTTGGCATTCATCTCTTCGTGCCACCATACGTCCCGTCCTTCTTTCATGGGAACGTCGGCGTGGCAGCGGTTGACAACGATCTGGGTTTCAATGCTCGGGCATTCTTCCAGGGCCTTGTCCGCATTGCCTTTCAGCGGAATAACCTTGCCGGAGCGGAAGCTGGCGTCACTGGTGATCAGAATCTTGGCTTCGCAGCCCTGAATACGGTCACGCAGCGCGTCGGAGCTGAAACCGCCGAATACGATACCGTGAATGGCGCCGATCCGGGCGCAGGCCAGCATGGCAATGGGCAGTTCGGGAATCATGGGCAGGTAGATGGCAACCCGATCACCCTTTTTAACGCCCTTGCTCTTGAGAACGTTGGCGAACTTGTTGACCTCGGTGTACATTTCAATGTAGGTGTAGGTGCGTGCGTCGTCAACCGGTTCACCCTGCCACATGAGAGCGGCCTTGTTTTTGCGCGGACCGGTAATGTGACGGTCCAGGCAGTTGTAGGAGACGTTCAGCTTGGCGCCCTTGAACCATTCAATGCGCATGGCGTCGCCCCAGTCATAATCCAGAACCTTGTCCCATTTTTTGTAGAAGTCAAGATTCTGTTCTGCCATTTCACCCCAGAATCCTTCCGGATCTTCGATGGAACGCTTGTACATTTCTTCGTACTGCTCCATGCTTTTGATATGGGCTTTTTCCTGGAGGTCTTTGGGAATATCAAAGACTCTGTTGTACCCTTCCAATGTTTTTTTCTCTTCAGCCATTTCTTCCTCCTTATTGAGAGTAGATATTTTCCCCTTTTGGATCCGTGTAACCCGAGAGCCTTGCCAGGGATTGGTTAATGGTTAAAAATGCAGCTTAAGTTATTCGGATCGGTCTTGCGCCGATATATTTAATACGGTTTTACCTGAAAAACAGGTATTTTAAATGCAAAATAGTATGTAAAATATCTTTTTTTGTCAACAAAAATCTTAAGAGCCACTTTCCGTGTTTTTGTCATTTTGTCAAAAAAGGTTTTGAGACCGTGATTATTGTTTAATTTTTTAATTTATTTTACTTTTAATTTTTATCTTCATGCCGGTCCTGACATTTTGGCAAAATTGTTTTTCATGTATTATTTGTCTTAAAACAACAATACAATATAATAAACAATAATTTTTTATATTATCCCAGGTGCCGCCGGCCAAAGGGGCCAAACAAATTTTTTAAGTTTAAGAAAATAAAAATAATTAAACAATATTAAATATAATTAAATAATATATATTAATAGAATTAATAACAGGAAAAATTTTTTAATTATTATTATGGCCCTGTTTTTGCTTATATTTTTACACATGGTAAAATAAGGTATTCATTTAGGAACCGAGGTTTTCATGCCTGACCCTGGAAGCAAAGACACTGGTTTAAAAGAAGAATCCAGTTTG
>Ga0272443_10003678_pt1 | contig 17764 bp, 11 predicted proteins | sample SSMAcet12_FD_193581 | JGI IMG/M metagenome (GOLD analysis project Ga0272443, IMG submission 193581) | Marine sediment archaeal communities from Little Sippewissett salt marsh, Falmouth, MA, United States - SSM-Acet-12 | ecosystem: Environmental > Aquatic > Marine > Wetlands > Sediment ... | reverse complement strand
ATCCCCGCGTGTGCGGGGGAACCCCAGGAAAGGTGATCGCCAAGTTGCACGATGAGGGACTATCCCCGCGTGTGCGGGGGAACCCGTCGTGCGGCGGCGACCATCGACTCACCCTCGGGCCTATCCCCGCGTGTGCGGGGGAACCCTTGGTCGCGATCTCCCGCGCTACTCGCTCATGGGACTATCCCCGCGTGTGCGGGGGAACCGGGTTGAAGCTGGTGGCCCCTCATCATTGAGCGGGACTATCCCCGCGTGTGCGGGGGAACCTTGGGTGCGGGGCGTGACGCTCGCCCCGCTGTGGGACTATCCCCGCGTGTGCGGGGGAACCCCGTAGTCGCTCCGCGCGATTGCGGTTCGCTTGGGACTATCCCCGCGTGTGCGGGGGAACCGGTTTATCAATGCCACGTCATAACACAACGCACGGACTATCCCCGCGTGTGCGGGGGAACCTGGCGGATTGTCTGGAAGTTTCTACCACTTTCGGGACTATCCCCGCGTGTGCGGGGGAACCCCCATCAACTCCGCCGCCCGCACCCTCCGTTCGGGACTATCCCCGCGTGTGCGGGGGAACCGAGTGCCGCTTGATCGGGCGCGATTCCCCGTAGGGACTATCCCCGCGTGTGCGGGGGAACCCTACGTCGAACGACACCAGGCCCCAGTCCACAGGGACTATCCCCGCGTGTGCGGGGGAACCCAGCTCATCGACCTTGGTCTTTGCTCCGTCGCGGGACTATCCCCGCGTGTGCGGGGGAACCGTGAAATGACAGACACGCAGCAGATCAAAGAGGGGACTATCCCCGCGTGTGCGGGGGAACCCCCATTATTTACCCCCTTTTTGAGCTATACGAAGGACTATCCCCGCGTGTGCGGGGGAACCGTAGAGCTGGACTTCGTGCCGGTGGAGGAGAGGGGACTATCCCCGCGTGTGCGGGGGAACCACATCAACTACTACGAGGTCGGCGATACCTCTGGGACTATCCCCGCGTGTGCGGGGGAACCGCTCCCGGTCTGAGGCGCAATCGCCATATCTACGGACTATCCCCGCGTGTGCGGGGGAACCGGTCCACCATTCCCGCTGTATTGGCAATGTCGAGGACTATCCCCGCGTGTGCGGGGGAACCGTCTCCGTCAGCTTGTAGAGGTCGCAAGTCTTGGGACTATCCCCGCGTGTGCGGGGGAACCCAGGGGCTTGAATCCTCGCCCTGGCTTGAGGCGGGACTATCCCCGCGTGTGCGGGGGAACCCAGGATAGAACGTCTGCGGAATAACAAGAGCGGGGACTATCCCCGCGTGTGCGGGGGAACCGCCTCGGCTAGGTCGGGCGCGGCGGCAATCAGGGGACTATCCCCGCGTGTGCGGGGGAACCGATGCAAGCCTTCTCCTCGCGGAGGGCGGTGAGGGACTATCCCCGCGTGTGCGGGGGAACCGTGAAATGACAGACACGCAGCAGATCAAGGAGGGGACTATCCCCGCGTGTGCGGGGGAACCTGCCCGAAGTCACCCAGGATCGTGTTCATCATGGGACTATCCCCGCGTGTGCGGGGGAACCGACGATCCGCGCATTCAGCAGCGTCTTCCACAGGGACTATCCCCGCGTGTGCGGGGGAACCACCGGGGATGGGACGCTTGAGGGCGATGCCGACGGACTATCCCCGCGTGTGCGGGGGAACCCAGGATAGAACGTCTGCGGAATAACAAGAGCGGGGACTATCCCCGCGTGTGCGGGGGAACCGATGCAAGCCTTCTCCTCGCGGAGGGCGGTGAGGGACTATCCCCGCGTGTGCGGGGGAACCTCTTGATCGACAAGCCACTCCCACTCAGCCCAGGGACTATCCCCGCGTGTGCGGGGGAACCGGAACCTAAAGCCGCTTCGATATAGCTTTTAAGGGACTATCCCCGCGTGTGCGGGGGAACCCATCACTCCCCCTTCTCTCGCTCGACCCTCTTGGGACTATCCCCGCGTGTGCGGGGGAACCTCTGCTCCACCTTCACAGTGTCACCACCTCTGGGGACTATCCCCGCGTGTGCGGGGGAACCGATAATCGGGAATGTAAAAAGCATCTACCTTTGGGACTATCCCCGCGTGTGCGGGGGAACCACTCAGGGAATGGGGATGGCAGCCCAAACTTAGGGACTATCCCCGCGTGTGCGGGGGAACCGGGTTGGGATGTACGGCGTACACCACCTGACAGGGACTATCCCCGCGTGTGCGGGGGAACCGCATCGATCGCGATCGTGGGGTCGCTTTCCGGGGGACTATCCCCGCGTGTGCGGGGGAACCCTGTTCGATGATGGCGAGATCATCGCTGGAGACGGACTATCCCCGCGTGTGCGGGGGAACCTTGCGATCATTCCCCCTCCTAACACAGCACCAGGGACTATCCCCGCGTGTGCGGGGGAACCTCCATCAGGATGAATCCAAGCTCGTCTATCGGGGGACTATCCCCGCGTGTGCGGGGGAACCAACATCCACGGAAACACGAAGGCGGGCCGCGTGGGACTATCCCCGCGTGTGCGGGGGAACCACAGAACGGACACGGCTTTAGCTTCTCCATCACGGACTATCCCCGCGTGTGCGGGGGAACCCATGGCGCGAAGAGTGTGAGGACTGCGGCAAGGGGACTATCCCCGCGTGTGCGGGGGAACCATAGCTCCAACAGATCGCATAAACGCACCTGGAGGACTATCCCCGCGTGTGCGGGGGAACCCTTGGAACATGGCACTCGGGCAGGGCGACGGGGGGACTATCCCCGCGTGTGCGGGGGAACCCGGGATGCAGGGCTTGAGCGCGAATGGCTCAAGGGACTATCCCCGCGTGTGCGGGGGAACCGAACAGTGTCCGTCCAGAACATCCGCACTTCAGGGACTATCCCCGCGTGTGCGGGGGAACCTCCGCCGCGTGCCAGTCATTGGTAAGCTGCGTGGGACTATCCCCGCGTGTGCGGGGGAACCCTCCTTGAATGTGATCCGTTTCCGGTTCGAGCGGGACTATCCCCGCGTGTGCGGGGGAACCGAGAACGGAATGACTGCCGCGCCTGGATTCGCGGGACTATCCCCGCGTGTGCGGGGGAACCGGTTCCAGCGAGGTCGAGATACGTCTTATACGGGGACTATCCCCGCGTGTGCGGGGGAACCGTTGTTTGGTAGGCGTCACCACCGGGTTCACCGGGACTATCCCCGCGTGTGCGGGGGAACCGGTAGCACACGGTCGATCGGGTTGAACTCTGCGGGACTATCCCCGCGTGTGCGGGGGAACCTGAATCTGAACCTCGATGAGGAGCTGTCCTCGGGGACTATCCCCGCGTGTGCGGGGGAACCCCTGGAATTCTACAGGAATGGGAATTGCTTGCGAGCCTCTAACGATTCGCCTATTGAGTGATCGCTGACGTCTCTTCGTCATCAGGGGCGTGCTCGAATGAGACGCGACCGTGTGCAAGCCATAAGCCTTCGTAGTCGAACATCTCCTTCTTCGGCCAGCCGATTGTCTGCATCTCCATTCCGGATGTTGCTTGAAGGCTTCTCCATAGGAGCAAGAGCCCGGCATCACTTGGGACCAGGTCCTTCCAAGCCCACATTACGTCCCAGACGCGTTCTCGTACTGCTCGGCTCATGTTTGGTGCGACATACACACCAGGTGCAGGTTCGAGCATGCAGGACGCAAGGAATCCACGGAATCTATCAGGCACATTCCTGGTCACAATCACTGTCATTGGCATCAAGAAGCTCCTTGATTTCGCTGATCATTTCCGGGATTACGTTCTGTCGGCGCAACTGCGCCCCGATCATCCGACGAGTCAAGGATTCAACATCTGCAAGTCCCGTGGTTTGCGCCTGTCGTGTGGCAGCGAAGGCGGTTGGAAGCGCTACCGAAGCTCTGTGTAGATCTGCAATATCCAAGGCAAACGATGCACCCGAACTCTCGTGGATGAACCCAAGCTGCGGGATCGCACCGACCACAGTGACAGCAATCATGGCTGCCGCACGCAGGGCAGATGATGCGTGGTTGATGGCGGTGTTGATCATGTCATCTTCGTCGGGGCGAGCCCGATCATACCGACGGCCGTTCCAGGCAACCTCGTATTGCCGCGCCAGCATCTTGTAGATCTCCTTCATGCGCCTTCCTTCAGCTCCGCGAAGAGCATCCATCGTCGTATGTGGCAGATGCTCACCCAGGCGGAGGAAGTACATCCTCTTGGCAACCGCAATCCGTGTCGATTCATTTGCCCAAAGACGGGCTTGCACGCGCGCAAGCTGTGATCGATCAGGGCCAAGCGGCATGCTCGCCGCGTAGAACCTGACACCGTTTGACCCGATTGCCAGCAGACCTGTCCCGTGTCGGGCCAGGATCCGCATTGCATCGTGACTGACGGTGCATCCGGGTGCGAGGAGGATGTTCGAGACGGTTTGGAAAGGGATCTGATACGAGCCTTTGGTAAGATCATCGGTTCCCGCAGTAGTGAAGACCAGGTTCCCGTTCTCGACCAGAAGACGGCCGTGCTCAAGCCAAATCAATCCATGTCGATCTGCGTGCGGAATACGAGCCGTTTTCAGGCCCAGACGTCCCTTGAACATCTCTAGTACTCCGATCGCCTGAGCTTCAGCATCCCGAAACCGAAGGCACGATGCCGCCCGAGGCCATTGCGTAGAACCTTCATGAACTGATCACCGTTCAGGACATCAAGCGCGCCTGTCAGTGTGGCAGCGGGGCGCTTGATCGTCTTAACCTGACGTTGATCGAGGTGATTACGCCGGACCACGGACTCGAGACTGAAGCGCTCCAGTCGGACGTTCTGAGCGATTGCAGCCCCAGAACGGGTCAAGAGCTCTTGCAACCATTCCCGATAGACGGACTCGCGATCGATGGCAACTGTCGAGTCATCAACGGCCCAGACCTTCGAAAGGAAGGCGTCGACTTCGGCTCCTGCACTCCACTTTGGCCCAGCTGATGCTTTCCGGACCACAGGGCAGACACGAATCGTGAACCCCAGGTGTGATCCTTCCGGGAATACGTCTGGGATTGGCTTGACACGAAATCTTGTCCAATCCGGTATCTGATAGACCATGGGGCTGGCGAACGCCTGGGCGGATTCTTGCAGCTTGCTTGCGGGTGACGATGCATACCCAAGAACCCGTAGATGCTTCCCGCTGGTTCCTTCTACGGCGAACGGGCCCGGTGCCTGCTTGCCGAACAGTTCATGCAGGGCGCAATGCGTGATGTAACTTGTATCCGTAGATTGAATGGGTAGGTGAAGCGCTCGTGCAAGTTCCACCAGTCTACGTAGGTCCAGGCAGATCTGAATCATGAACAATGGCTGATGTCCGGTGCTGTCACTCATCACTCAGCCTCCTTGTCTGGAACGATCACTGGTCCGGTTGCGATCCAGCGTTCCCCGACGTGGATCTGATTAGCCCAGTCGCGGATGTCTGTGATTGGGCGGTGGTTCATTGCATCCCCCGGTAGCACGGGCCAGCAGGCTTCGAAGGAACCGCTTTGAAGGCTCCACCGTGGGTCGCAGAGCGCCTCGCGCAAATCATCAGCGTGTGCGAGACCCAGGAGTAACCTAGTTGCAGGCAAACAGGCTTTGCGTCCGATGAAGAGCGGGTGCTCCGGGTACTCAAGGGCATCGGCTAGCTGCTCGAGTGTCGGTTCGACGTCAGTGGGATCGAGCGCGATTGCGAGCGTGTAGATGGCATCGGCCCGGTACTCACGCAGGCGAATGTGAGTGGCAGAACTGGCATCGCCCCCTTTTCTCTCATCAAGCGACCCACGAGTTGTCCAGCCCCGGTCACTTCGCATGAATACCTGCCCGAGATTGACAGTTTGATAGTCTTGGATTCGCGTGCCTGATTGGTCTCGACGTATCGCAACGGAAAGACGATGTTGAAGCGACTGAAGGGATTCAGCGTCTTGGTGCCCGTATCCGAGGGCATTCCCGAGCAAACCACAGACCATGGACAACGCAGGAAACGGCTGGATCACTCCGTAGCTATCAACGGCCGGCCCACCGAAGCTCATCAACGGAGCATCAAAGCGCAACATGAGCACATCCATCGTCATTCACCCCCTCACTTGAGTTGCAGCCCAGGAGGCTGTCTCGGCAAGGGGAAGCACACCGTCAAGCTTTGTTGCTTCAAGGAGCCGCTCTGTTGCGTCCATCGCTGAGATACAGCGAAGATCCTCCGATGAATACATGAAATCCATTTGCTCCACGTACTGCGCGAGGGACTGATACGTGTTGCAGAGGAGATCGGGAGTCTTCGAAACGGGGGTTCTGAATGCGTTTGCAAGAGTGCGAGGTTGCGATGTTCCGGCTTCGATAAGCACGCACTCTGACCGTGCATATGGTGCGGTTGATCCCAACTTGGCTCCCGGAGAGACGGTGGCAATGATATGAATGAGCCGTTCGACGACATCTGCAGCTAGGGCGCGATCAGCCTGTTCCCATTGACTGCGGGGACAGCCTTCAAGGTTGCTTACGAGCAACGGGACATCAACGACTACGTACCCATAGAAGAGACCACTCATTAGCTCGCTTGTGTTGATATGCCCACTCCCCTGTGCGCCGTCCCCCATTGCCTGTACGAGTTCATCAACTGCAGAGAAGTAGTCGCTCTCGGCTTCTTCTTCGTGAGTTGTGAAGCTGTGTGAGACATGAATGGCAGCATCGCCAATGGCGAGGAGGTCGCTTGTTGCCATCCTGCCGAATAGTGCTGCGTCAATGCCCGCTGCAAGGCCTAGCCCATGAAGATTCCTCTTCATTTCGCTTTCAGAGAAGCTCTTGCAGATTTCGATGACATGTTTCGTCTGATTCTTGGTGAAGTCTGGACCTGAGGTGTCCCATGAATCACTGAGGTCTTCATGCAGCTGGTCCAATGCATGGACGGCAACTGATTTCAGGTAGCGGATCTCTGGATCTCCCAGGACGGTGACTTGGGGTGTCCTCAGCATGGACTCAGGTTCGTCATCGGACTTGAGAAGCTTGCTGAACTCCGAATCCGGCAGACGTTTTCCGGAAAGGACGATTTCCATGAGAGATCTCACCACACATGTCACCAGAGCCGAAGGGTATCCCTGCTCGACTAGAGGTTGTGCAAGCAGCTGCCCAAACGTATGCCGTGAGCGCACGGACTGGGGCTTCTCCAGTTCCCTCAAAGCATACTGCCCTTCATGGTGCCGCCAGTGATACTTCAGACATTGTGAGGAAACGCGTGTTCGTGTTACACCTCCGAATGGCAAGCGCTTCGCGAATCCCGCATCATCGCGGTTGAGAAGGCTTGCTGGATACGACGTCAATGTGTGGATCTGGACGAACTTCGCAGGACTCATGGTGCCTCCTTCTTCAGTACAGGCCGCTTATTCCTCTGAATCTGCTCTGTCGATGCGATACTGGGATTGGTAGTAGGCCCGCGCGATACGGCGACGGACGATATCAGCGTCTTGACCTTGTTGATGGAGTAGAAGACGTGCAATGTCCGCCCAATCGGCCGGTTCGGATTTGTTGGCAAGATAGCGTGCTAATAGCCTTGTTTCCTGGTCGAGTTGAGCGCCTCGCGCTTGGAGAAGGCGAACGAAGCGAAGCTCGGAGTACCCTGACGTACTCAAGGCACGGCCAAGCGGGATGTGTGCGCTATGAAGCCCAGTTGCCACAGCCATGCCAGCGAGGATCGTCGCCCAGCGCCTTTCCTTGTCGGCTTGGTTCACGCCGGCTGTCCACGCTCTGGGGACATTGGTCAGGAGAACCCTCCACAGGGCAGGCGTGTATGGATTCGCGGGTGAAGCACGCCGCAACTGGGCCAGCTCACCGGTAGAGAGTACGTGTTCCATGACGTGCGCGACCGATCCAATGACATGTTGGATGGTCGACTGTTCGGGTCCTGAGTTGGACATTTCCTCAGACGGGATCATTGCCCCTCCTCATGCTTCAGTTGACAGCGACGTATCCTCAATGATCTGTGCGGCGTAGTTGAACCGGGATTCAGCTGCGCTGACGGCGCGGTAGCGTTGAATGGAAGCGATAGGTGTGCCGCGGATTGCGTTGTTGAGCTGCGTTCTTGCGAGCCCTAGAAGCGTGTGCTTCCAGGTTCTGCTTGCTTCTTCGAGCGGTTGCGGAAGCCCAGTCCACAGCATTGGGAAGAATGCATCGTTCACCGCCGCCTCGTATCCCTGCAGCCACTTCTCTGTTCGGGCAGCGTCCACCTTCTCATCTGTTCCGCCGTTGAGGAGCGACTGGAGAGCGCGGAAGAGTGCCCTCTTCCGCACATGTGCTGCCCACTCGACCTGGTTCTGAGCACGAATACCAAGCACGTCTCGCTCCGTAGGTGAGCCGAAAAGACGAATGGCTTGTGCAGGGAAAGGCACATCCCGATGATGCCATCCACCTGTTTTGCCTTGCCCGCGGACCAACGTGGTTGCAGTGACCCAAGCACCACTCGCCTCAAGATGGGTCACTTCGAGTGACGGCGGGCGTGTGTAATCTCCAGTGAACAAGACCCTGTGCAGCATGCGATAGGTGAACCCTCTGTCGGATACGGTAAGGGCTTTCAGGTCTGCTGAGTCAATGGGTGTCCACGGATCTCCGATTGCTCCCTTTTCGGCGTTTGTCATGGAGATTCGGGACCCCTTCGTGTTCGCACGAAAGCAGCGAAGCTGCTCGCCTTCTTGTGTGAAGCGTAGCCGCCGACAGATCTCGATGAACAAGGGATCGCATTGTTCCCGGGGAAGCCCCGACGACTTGGCGCCATCCCAAGGGAGAAGCCACAGCAGAGCATGGCCGTCGAGATCATATGAGAAGAACTCTGCGAGTCTGCGCCGGGCTCTTATCAGTACGTCTACGTCACGAGAGAACCTACTGGCTGCAACAAGACTCGGGGAAAGCCCGATCATTGGTCGATTCCCGAAACCACCGTTCATGCGGGAAATCCCGTAGTTGCCTTGGCCCAAGAAGCCTTCAAGTGTCTGAAGTGTGACTAGCGCGTAAACCCAGTGTTCAACACGAGGTGCGGAAATGCGATGTCTCTTAACATCGTGGTTCTTTGCTGTGCCGAGGATGTCAATGTCATCGGGTGTCACCACATCGTCCTTGTATCGCCCTCCGGTGAGGGAACCTTCGGGAATGGGTGACTGGAGGAAGGCCGGTTTCGAGACATCGTCAACTACCATGCACCAAGGAGCGATTTCGCCACCCGTCAGAGAGAGGAGAAGCTCTCTCCAATCACTGGCAACGGACTTCAAGTTGACCTCTCCACAACGGGCTAGCGCCATCGTTGCGAGTTGGACAAGAAACGCGTGCCAGGCTTGGCGCTGGTGAAACTGCAGGCCGTCAAATGAGACAACACTTCCGGATGCAAGTCCTGCAAGAATCTCGGGCAACGTATGCTCAGCTTGAGCACGGTCCGATGTGGTCACTTGGAAAAGCGGATCGTCCAGTACCGAATAAAGGCATTCATCAGTCATTTACTGTGCCTCCTCGCAGTGCGATTCCAGCTTGCGGAGCCCTTGGCGGTCGTAGGCAAACTGCGTTCCACCGAAGCCAAAAACTGTTCTACCCGATTCCGTAGAAACATTGACGACTGTTGCCTCCACATCGCACCCCATTGCGAAGTGGGCGGGGAGCGTCAACTGATCGAAGTCATTGCCAAACGGCCCTATGATGCTTGTGTCGAATTTCAGCGTTCGATCTCCTTCTCCAAGCCGCGTCTTGATGCGATCACTGAGATCTTTGGGGAAGAGGTCGTCTCCGAAGCGGTGATTGCGTTGAATGAGCACCAGGCCTGCCTGAGTGCGCTTGGCGCTCTGTAAACCGAGAAGGTAGACTGAGTGCTGCAGCCACCTTCCGCCCAGCGACTCGGCGATGATGCTGAGAGCTTCGGGGTGGGTTCCGCCTTCCACCAACATCCGGTTCATGGCCGGGAGCGTCCAGATGGAGTGCTGTTCAACAAGCTGCCAGATGGCCTCAATCATGCGTAGATCCTCATACACAGTGCCATAACCATGAGAACCAGAAGCTCTCCCATCGGGGCGAATGAGCGGGTGCAGGGCTCGTTCCTCAGGAACAAGGACAAGCAGCGTGGGAGCTGCATAGGAAGCTGGGCGCTGTGAGGTTCGCGTATCCTGATGGCGATGTAGACGGCCGACACGCTGGAGCAAAACATCTATGGGGCACAAGTCGCTGACCAGCAGGTCAGCATCAAGGTCTAGACTCTGCTGCACTGTCTGTGTCGCAACGGCCACAACCCCGTTCGATTGCGAGTTTTTCCCAAACGCTTCACCAATTGCTCGATCAAGGCTCTTGCGGTCGGCGACGCTGAAGCGCGAATGGTGCGGAGCTGGAATCCCCTTGACGCCGAACAAGACAGCATCCGTCTTTTTGGCGAGTTGCTCGAGAGCGAGCTGAGTTGAGATGCAGTCGTGTACAGTGTTGCGAATGATGAGAACGCGGGCTCCATTTTGGGCAGCATCAAGTGCAATCTCTGCTACCTGCACTTCATTGTCAGCATAAGGTATCGACTGTACGCGTACACACTTCTCATGCAAAGAAGGTTCGGGGAGTACTTCCCTTCCAACTTCGCCTTGCGCACTAACCGAGACAAGCGGGTAAGGAGATGCCTTTGCGTCGTCCAGTGGCGGTGGTGGAAGAGAACGGCCGTTCATGAGGCGGCTTCGGACAGCTGCTCCTAGCGTGGCTGACATCAGAAGCGCATGGCCTCCAGCTTGCAGATGATGGCTAAGCACCTCTTCCAGCAAGCGAGACATGTACGTATCAGATGCGTGGACCTCATCAACAACCAGCAGATGCCTCAGTAGGGAAGTTGCGCGAAGTTCTGAATGGCGCACCTTAAGAGCCGACAGAAGTACCTGATCAATAGTTCCGACCCCAACTGCCCCTGCAAGGTACCGCTTTGGTGTTTCCGCGGCCCACCCACGATCCCGCCATCGATTCCTGTCATCGTCATCCCAGAGTACGTCGAATGGGGCAAGAGGCTTGCCGATTCTGTCGTCGACCCTTAGGTAACCAGGAACTGCGAGGATGACAGGCGGCCGTGAAGTGTTGTTGGCGAACAGCTTCTTGATCGCCGATGTGATCCGCTTGTGGATCTCTGTTGCTGCAGTCCGCGTTGGGAGCGCGAAGTACATTCCGTCCACAAGCCCGGCTCGGAAAAGCCGCAGGAAGACAATCAGTGCTGCTTCCGTCTTCCCCGAACCTGTCTCCGCCTCGATGATTGTCAGTCCACCCTCACGAGTCCAGGGCATGCTGGCGCAGAGTTCCTGGATGGGGCGAAGCGAGCAGTCATCAGGAACGATGTCTGTGAATTTAGGAGGTGCTGTGTCGAGGGAAACACGGGCAGCTTGAGGAGTAAGCCCAAGCTGACCTAGCGCAGCTTGGGCAAGCTTCCTAGAGGAAGCGATGCCCTCTCTCCTGTCCGAAGAGTGCGGAAAGCGTTGCTCATCTGAGCCGATCCAATCCGCAAGTGTCACCAGGCCATTGAAGGCATGCTGAAACTCCGTAGCTCCAGCAAACGGCTTGCTCGGTTCCAGGAAGGCACCAGGAAACCACGATTCAGCGGCTTTTCGGAGCTTGCGAATCTCAGCGATGGGATCCAAATCATTGCTGCTTCGCCAGAGGCGTGGAGAGAAATTCGGCGACGGTCGCACAGGCTCTCCATGATGACAGAACGCTGCAAGCAGAAATGCGATAAGATCCTCATCCTGTTCGAACCACCCGCACAGTGTCTCCAACTGAAGCGCTTCAACAATCGCTTCCTTCTCCGGGCCATCCCAGTGCATGAAGTCAATGAAGGGCGACACGTGCCCGACCTTTCGGGTGTCGGATGATTGAGCGCGTGCTTGGAAACCATGGTTTACTTTGCCCACGTCGTGGAGAGCCGCGAGAAACCCAAGCCTCGCGATCTGCGTGTCATCAAGGCACGATTGCCCGAGAAGTCGGCCCAACCTCTTCCTCATCACTGTTTTGGTGAGAAGCGCTTCCAGCACTGCGGCAACATCTGCGCAGTGATCCTCCAAAGATAGCGAAGAGACAGCAACTCCAGCCTGGTCACGCTTGAGCTTTGCCCAAGGGTGTTCCATGGGGTGTGCCTTGCCCAAACGGCCTGTCTTGCCTCTCAAATCATCCTGATACGACGTTCTAAACACCAACCTTGTGCTCTCACAAATGAAGGTCTTGTCTCCAAGTATAACGCGTTTCGTCACGATGTCTTCCGGGCAGCCGATCCCCCCCTGACGCCTGTAGTGAGAGGTGAGTTCGCGGTTATCGACGGCAAGTGACCGTACTGTTGACACCAGGCGCTCGCTACTCCTGATCAGACATTGACCAGCCAGACGTCTGTTGAGTGCTTCTCGAAGCCCATCAGTCTCGCCCATGCACCGAGGTGATGGAAGAATCCGCCGGCACTCATGGGTGCCGGAATGAAGTGCATCTTCGGGCGTGCGTGCGTAAACTGATGCTTCGAGGGGGAAGTCGATGCGGGGTTCTCGCGGATGGTTCTTGTGAGGCTCCGATCTAGCAGGCTCTTGCTTTCCCCATATGTTATATGGTATGTTCATGGAAACACCTACGTATCCGGGAGGGATGACACGCATATGGCTGACGAAAAGGCTCAGGCCGGCGAAGAGCTGTTGGTGAAGGCGATCGATAAGGGACTTGGGGCGCGGATTCACGTCCGCATTTCGCGGTTCCGCGACCGGGACTATCTGGACATCCGCAATTACTACGAAGCCGATGGTGGTGAGTGGAAGCCAACCAGAAAAGGCGTCGCTGTTCCGGTGGAGATGTACCAAGAGCTGATGGATGCGCTCGGCGACGCGGGGAAGATCATCACCGAACGTGCGGCGAACGCTCCGAAGCCAGCGGAAGAGGAACCGGCCGAGGGCTAGAGCACGCGGCGGATGCTCGACAGCCCCGGCTTGATGGGATGTTGCGGCTGGGGCATAATTGTGCAGTCGGGTCCCATCGTCTAGTGGCCTAGGATAGCGGGCTCTCATCCCGTCGACAGGGGTTCAAATCCCCTTGGGACCGCCAGAAGAGAAGACGAAGCCGGTGGCGAGATGCCTCCGGCTTTCTCTTCTCCGTGTCCTGCTCCATCTTGCCCCTGCGGCGCACCGGTCATCGCCCATCCCCATCCCTCATCGCCGATCACCGATTACCGTTTGTCGCCGTTCATGCACAGAAGAGAACGTGGGGACGTCTGTCGAAGCCGACAACGGCTGTGATCAGCATCACGGACGTTGCGTGAGCTCACGCGGGAGCACAGCCGTAATCTCGTGCCGGTTGCGCGTCGCGGCTCACCGGGGTGGAGGTTCGATGAATGTGATGCACATCACATTTCGGCGGCCTGCCGGTGGGTGGATCCGGCTCGTGTCAGGTCCTGATGGATCGAGTCACTGCAGGGCGGATCGGCGAGGCCCCATCCTGCCGGCAGGGATGGGCTTGGCTTCCGGTGTGCGAGAGATGTTTGCGCTTCGGTCGGGGTGATGCGTAGTACAGACCGGCTGGACGCTGCTCTGGTACAGTGGGGCTATGAGGATTCTGTCGCGGCAGAGAGGAGCATCGTGTACTCGTACTTAGGGATTGCAAACGGCAGCCGCCGAATCAGGTTCGTTGTAGCGGTTTTGGGTGTTCTCCTTCTTGCCGGAATCACCGGCTTGGGTCAAGACGGGCTGCAGGACGCCGACATTCAGGTGACACGGCAGATCTCGGCGTATCACGCGCTTCCGGAGAGCACATTTGTCGTCACGCTGCGTTTGGCAGCCTCCGAGGATCTTGTCGGGGTCGGCATTTCGGAGGTGATTCCCCGTGGCTGGATCATCGATCCGGTACAGAACGACGGGGCGGCGTTCAAGCGCTCGGACAACGAATGGGTGTTCGGCGAGAAAATCCGCGCCGGCGGCACGCGGGAATTGGTGTACGAGGTCTCCATCCCGAGCGCCGAACAGCTTGTGGGCGTGCAGCTCCCGGCGTGTTTCTCGATCGAAGGCACCGTCCAGGCGAGAACTCCGCGCATAGAGGTCCCCATCATTGGGGAGACGCTGATCGAAGTCGGCTCCGTCCTCCCGATTCCGAGTGCGGTGGCCCATCTGATGGCGCAAACCGGGGACGCTCCCGATTCGATCGACCTGCGCATGTCAAAGCGGATCTCGGAGGACCAACTGGCAAGGGCGCTCCAGCTGTGGCAGGCGGGGATCCCCGTGCCGGACACGGGGGGGCGGACGATCGACCTTGCGATGATGGAACTGCTGGTCGGCTACTACGAAACCTGTACGCCCGTTGATCTTCCGCTTCCGCTTGCCGGCGAGGGCGGGCTTGTTGCCGTGCGAACGCTCAACACGTTCCTTCCGTGTGACAGCGTTCTGCTTCCGGAAGGGTGCCGTGATCCGGGTGTGAACGCGCGCCGGGTGAGCGTGACCGTCACGATCACGGCAGAGTACGACGCGTATGGCGTCGGGCTGTCGGAGTGGCGCCCCGATGGCTGGCGGGTCACGGCGGTTGAACACGAGGGGCTGTGGTTCCGCGGTGCGACGACGGAATGGATTTATCCGAAGCGACTTGCTGCCGGCGATACGATTCAGGTGCTCTATGAAGTGGAGGTCGCGACCTCGGAGGCGGACACCCTCTATCTGGCCACGGGTTGCTGCGGATGGGACGCCACGATCTCGGGTGAGGTCTCCAGCGCGCTCGCGTGTGGCGACTGGGAGGTGGCGGGGGAAGAACTCGTTCACGTGTGGGACTGCCTTCCGGTGATTCTCGCCATTTCCCGGTGGGACACGGAGGCGGATGGACTCGATGCGACCCTCTCGGATTTCATCTCGTTCTCTCAGCTCCAGCGGGCGGTGGCCTTCTGGCTGGAAGGGGGCGTCGTTCCCCACACCTGTGGGTTCAAGGTCGGGTACGAGACGCTGAAGATGATCACCGGTCACTGGCTAACGCACACGCCGGTCACTCAGAACCTGCCCGACGCTCCTGCCGGGCCGTGCGACGATGTGGATGCAGGGTGTTACGTTCCGGCAGGCTCTTGCGGGTGGTTCTGCACGATGCGAGATCAACAGCCGCAGGAGGATTTCGTCTCCGTCCCGGTTGTTGCACCGCCGATTGCCGATGCCGGGCCGGATGGTACGCTGACCTGTTCGGTTCGAGAGGTGACGCTGGAGGGAGCCGCCTCGGCCGGTGCTCCGCCGTATGTGTACGAGTGGATCGATCCGGGCGGCAGGCTGATCGCGGACACGCCTTCGACCGATGTAGGCATCCCGGGGACGTACGTGCTGGTCGTCACGGGAAGCAACGGATGCTCGGCGAGTGACTCCGTGGTTGTGTCGGAGGATGTTGTAGCCCCCGAAGTGGATGCGGGACCGGATCAACTCGTGACCTGTGCGGTGCAGCACGTCACGCTGGCCGCCACCGTCACCGGAGGCACGCCACCGTTTGCGTATTCGTGGCAGGATCCACGAGGAGAGCTGATCGGGACGAGGGCAGACGTCGATGTGAGTGCCCCGGGAACGTACACGGTGACCGTTACGGGCGGGAATGGCTGCTCGGAAACCGATTCGGTGGACGTGATGCAAGACGTCGAGGCACCGCAGGTGAGCGCATCCTGCGGTGGCGTGCTGACGTGTGTGAATCCGCAGGTGACCTTAGGCGCGACCGCTACGGGAGGAACGACTCCGTACATCTATGCGTGGCAGAACTCGCGTGGGGAAAGGATCGCGACGACAACGAGCGTCGATGTGAACGCGCCGGGGACATACACGGTAACGGTGACGGGCAGCAATGGTTGCTCGGGAAGCGGAACGGTCGTGGTGACGCAAGACATCAAGGCCCCGGCGGTGAACGCAACGAGCGACGGAGCGCTGACGTGCGCGAACGCACAGGTCATCCTTCGTGCGGTTGTCACAAGCGGGAGCGGCCCGTATGTCTATGCGTGGCAGGACCCACGCGGGGCATCGATCGGAACGGCGGCGAGCGTCGATGTGAGCACGCCGGGAACGTACACGGTAACGGTGACGGGGAGCAATGGTTGCACGGGAAGCGGCACGGTGATCGTGACGGAGGATTACGAACCGCCGACGGTGAGCGCAACGAGTGACGGAATGCTGACCTGCGCGAATCCGCGGGTGACGTTGACGGCGGCGGTAACCCGGGGAGACGGCCCGTATGTCTATGCGTGGCAGGGCCCCGGTGGGGTGTCGATCGGGACCACGGCGAGCGTCGACGTGAGCGCTTCGGGGACGTACACGGTGACCGTGACCGGGAGCAATGGATGTCCGGGCAGTGGCACGGTGGTGGTGACCCAGGATGTCGAGGCGCCCGTAGCGAGCGCCACAAGTGATGGGATCCTCACCTGCGCAAATCCGCAGGTGACGCTGATGGCGGCGGTGACCGGGGGACGTGGGCCGTTCTCCTACGCGTGGCGAGACCTCGGCGGGGCGTCGATCGGGACGGCGGCGAGCGTGGATGTGAGCGCACCGGGGACGTACACGGTGACCGTTACAGGCGGAAACGGGTGCTCGGGCAATGCCACGGTCACAGTGACGCAAGATGTCGCAGCGCCAACGGTGAGTGCCACGAGCGACGGAATCTTGACCTGCGCGAACCCGCAGGTGACGCTGACGGCGGCGGTGACCGGGGGACGAGGTCCGTTTTCCTACGTGTGGCAGAACGAGAGCGGGGTGTCGGTCGGGACCGCGGCGAGTGTCGATGTGAGCACACCGGGGACGTACACGGTGACGGTTACGGGCGAAAACGGGTGCCCGGGAACCGACACGGTCGAAGTGATGCAGGACATGACGGCGCCGGAAGTCAGCGCAGCAAGCGATGGGATCCCGGTGTTGACGTGCTCCAACCCTCAGGTGACGCTGACGGCTGCGGTGACGCAGGGAAGCGGACCGTTCAGCTACACATGGGAGGATGCGGCGGGTGACATTGTCGGCAACCAGTGCGACCTCGTGGTGGAAGCGCCGGGGACGTATACGGTAACCGTTACGGGCGAAAGCGGGTGTCCGGGAAACGGCACGGTGGTGGTGACGCAAGACGTTGAGGCGCCGCAAGTGAGCGCGATCTGTGGAGAGGCGTTGACCTGCGCCAACCCGCAGGTGACGTTGATGGCGGCGGTGATGCAGGGAACCGGGCCGTTCTGCTACACATGGCAGAACGCGGCGGGTGAGATGCTGGGCGACGAGAGCGATCTTGCGGTGGAGACGGCGGGCACGTACACGGTGACGGTGACCGGGAGCAACGGGTGCCAGGGAAGCGCCACGGTGGAGGTGACGCAAGATCTCGAAACACCCGAAGTCAGCGTGACAAGCGATGGGATCCCCGTGTTGACCTGCGCCAACCCGCAGCTGACGCTGACGGCTACGATCACAGAGGGACGCGGACCGTTTGGCTACACATGGCAGAACACGGCGGGTGAGATCCTCGGTGACCAGAGCGATCTTACGGTGGAGACGGCGGACACGTACACGGTGACCGTTACCGGTGCAACGGGGTGCCCGGGAAGCGCCATGGTCGAAGTGAAGCAAGATCTCGAAGCACCCGAAGTCAGTGTGGCAAGCGATGGGATCCCTGCACTGACGTGCTCGAACGCTCAGGTGACGCTGACGGCGGCGGTGATCGGGGCAAGCGGACCGTTCTCGTACGTGTGGGTTGACGCCTCCGAGAAGCGGATCGCCACGACGGAGAGCGTGGATGTGAACGCACCGGGGACATACACGGTGACTGTTACGGGTGCAACGGGGTGCCCGGGAAGCGCCACCG